>OCTW013418253.1_pt1 | contig 27415 bp, 21 predicted proteins | sample 1539671 | NCBI WGS metagenome assembly OCTW01 (sample SAMN02144230, study PRJEB22623) | gut metagenome | biome: sheep rumen | host: Ovis aries | place: New Zealand | reverse complement strand
CCACACGACTGGGAGAACCCCTCGGTGCTGGCTATCAACAAACTGCCCTATCACGCCACGCTGCAACTGCCGTCGAAGGAGAAGGAGTGCAAGGAAATTGTTTCGCTCGACGGCCGCTGGCGATTCCACTGGAGCCGTCGCCCGGAAGAGAGACCAGCAGACTTCTACCGCGAAGACTACGACGTGAGCCAATGGGACTACATCACCGTGCCCGGCAACTGGCAGACGCAGGGTTATGGAACCCCCATCTACATCAACATCAACTATCCGTTTGTGAGAAACCGGCCAAGCGTGACCACCGAGCCGCCCAAGGACTGGACTGCCTACGAAAACAGGAACCCCGTCGGCTCATACGTGACAACCTTCGACGTGTCGAGGGAGATGCTTGCCAAGAATCTGATTCTTCATTTCGGCGGTGTTCACTCTGCCATGTACGTATGGTTGAACGGCCGGAAAGTGGGCTACAGCCAGAACTCCATGTCGCCGGCCGAGTTCGACGTGACCGGTTTTCTGCATGAAGGCCGCAACCGACTGGCCGTGGAGGTGTATAGATGGAGCGACGGAAGCTACCTCGAAGACCAGGATATGTGGCGGCTTTCGGGCATCTTTCGCAGCGTACAGCTTTGGGTTCGTCCGTTGGTGCACATCGCCGACTATCGTGTGACAGCCGTGCCCAGCCAGGACTTCTCGCAGGCCAGCGTAACGGCTGACGTCACCCTCTGCAACACGGGTAGACAAACGGCAAAAGACCTGAAGGCCGTCCTGAAGCTCGATGGCAAGACAATTGAAGGCACACTGAAAAGACTTGTTGCAGGCGACACGACACGCCTCCAGCTCACATACCTCCTCGACAAGCCTCGCCTCTGGTCGGCAGAGAAGCCCAATCTCTACCCCTTCAGCATAGAACTCATCGACGACAAAGGAACCCTTGTGGAACATTTTGACTACCACCTCGGCGTCAAGCGTGTGGAGTGTGTCGGTGAGGTCTTCAAGATCAATGGCCGTAACGTGAAGCTGCGAGGCGTGAACCGCCACGACCACCATCCGCGGACTGGCCGATATGTCGATGACGCCACCTACGAACAGGACATCCGACTGATGAAACAGGCCAACATCAACTTCCTGCGCACGTCTCATTATCCCGACCGCGAGTATCTCTATGAGCTATGCGACCGGTGGGGCATCTACGTCATGGACGAGGCCAACCAGGAAAGCCACGGCTACGGCTATGCAAACGAGGTGATGGGGCACGACCCGGCATGGAAGGAAGCCCACGTGGACAGGGCGGTGTCGTTGGTGGAGCGCGACAAGAACCACCCCAGCATCATCCTCTGGAGCTTAGGCAATGAAGGGGGCGTGGGACCGAATATCCAGGCCATGTACGACAAGGTGTGTGAGCTCGACTCCACGCGCCTGCCCTTCTACGATGGCCATCCCCGCTACTCAGCCCTTCACGACTATGGCTATCCCTCGCCCGATGAACTGCGCCGTGAGGCCGAAAAGGAGACCGAGAAGCCGCTGATTGCCCGCGAGTATGCCCACTCTATGGGGAACTCCATGGGCAACCTGCAGGAATACTGGGACGTTATCTACAACGACAGCAGCATCGCCGGGGCCGCCATCTGGGACTGGGTTGACCAAGGACTGAGTGAAGAGCTAAGAGCGAAGAGTGAAGTATCTGCTGCCGCCAAGAGCAATGGTCGTCCGTCATTTCTCTATGGTGGTGACTTCGGCGACAAGCCCAACGACGCAAATTTCTGCATCAACGGCCTGCTGGCTCCAGACCGCACGCCACACCCTCACTACTATGAGGTGCAGCACGTCTACCAGCCACTCCAGTTCGTCAGGACAGGCAACGCCGTCGGCATTGTCAGTCATGACTGTTTCACCGACCCAAAGGAATACGACATTGTCTACGACACGCTGCTCGTTGACGGAGAAAAACTCCTCAACGTCTCTGCCCGTCTGCGCCATGACACACCATGGGCCAAGGCTGGCTTTGCCGTCGCCCGCGAACAGTTCGTCCTTCAGCCCTACTCGTTCCCCTCGCACTTGGAGGGCAGACCTGCCAAGGCAAAGAAACACAACGGCGACATTGTCGTGAAGACCGACTGCGGTTCCGTGACGATAGACAACGCCGGCGCCCTCACCAGCTGGGTCGTCGACGGCGAGCAGATGCTACAGGCTCCCCTCGAACCTTATTTCTGGAAACCCGAAAACGACAACCAGCATGCGGCCCATTTCGCCGAGCGCACCGCCCCATGGCGACATGCTGCCGACGAGCGCACGGTGAAAACCATCCGCACAGAGAAAGACCGCAATGCGGTGAAGGTGATTGTGGAGATGTCGCTGCCCGTAGGGGCCGACTACACGCTGACCTACGCTATCGCTCGCAACGGAAAGATAAAGGTGGACGCCGACTACAGGCCCACGGGCTCAGATATCCCTATCATGCCAAAGTTTGGTGTACGTCTCCGACTGCCTTCCGACATGACCGACATCGTCTATTACGGTAGAGGCCCTTGGGAAAACTACCCTGACCGCAAGCGTTCTGCCTTCATCGGGCGCTACCAGATGCCTCTGAGCGACTACGAGACGGAGTATGTAAAACCGCAGGACAACGGCAACCGCTGTGACATCCGCTGGTTTGAGATAGCCTCTTCGAAGCACAGGCTCCGCATAGACGGTTGTCAGCCGCTCTGCATCCGTGCATGGGACTATGGCGAGGAGGACCTCGATGCCGGGCATCCCAACGAAATAGACCGTGGGCATTTTGTCAACCTGAACATCGACCTGAACATCCACGGCGTTGGAGGCATCGACACCTGGGGCCGGCGCACGCTTCCGCAATACACCATACCCGGCGACCAGCCATACCACTATGGCTTCATCATGAGCATGGAAATGAGCCCCAAGGGGCTCAAACTGAGAACTGAGAACTGAGAGGTGAGAAGTGATAAGTGAGGAGTGAAGAGTTTGCTGGTGCGCAGATGCAAATCGAAGAGCGTGGGTTTGAAGACCTGCGCCAGGTTATCTGCTGCTTGTTGGCTTCAATTCTGTCGGTCTAAGCAAGCAAAACCGCCAGTTTTTGTAAACGAATCCATTGGATTCGTTCAACGATTCCATTGAAATTGTTCAGCAATTCCATTGGTTTTGTTTGACGATTTCAATGGAATCGTTTACAGAAACTGGTGGTTTTGCTTCTTAAATCTATCGTTTTGAGGGTTTCAAATTGTCATTCTACCATCTCTTCATTCGCGCTTTCTGTTTTGTCAAATGCCATTTGACATTAAAGGAAAGAAGCTGCCAACAGGAGCAACTGGGCGAGCAGGATGAGGGGAATGCCATATTTGAATTTCTTATGCAGGGTCTTATGATGCCACAATTTCATCCCGATCCATGCCCCGATGCTGCCACCCAGCACGGCCAGTCCCAGAAGTGTTGCCTCCGGGATTCGCCATTGTGCCTTCCTAGCCTTGGCCTTGTCGAGGCCATAGACGAAGAATGTGAGTAGGTTTATGATCAATAACGCGAGTAGCATATATCAATGAGGAAGGACAGAAGCCCTAACACCCACCCCGACCCTCCCAAAGGGAGGGAGGGCAGGGAGTGAGTATGGAGGTCTCTTACGGTCTTCGAAGGCTCATGGTTCTACGTTATTCTCCCAGAATCGTCTCGGCCATGCGCTTTCCTGCATCATAGGCTTTCTGCAAGTCTTCGGCCCAATGGGCTTCGCGATACTGTCGCTTGGCTTCCTCGGAGAATCCTTCCAATTCATAATTGGCATAGTTCTTCACCTGATAGGTGTTGTATGCGATGAGCATTTCGGGCTTTCCCAATGCCTGAGCGATGCAGTATTCCATGGTGCCGTAGCCATTGCAGTTGTTCACCTCTGGCGTGCCGTTCTGGGTTTCAACCAAAACGACGGGCATGCGCTTTGGAGCTGTGAGGCTCGAATCGTTGTACGACAGCCAAGGGAACGCCAGACGCTCCAGGAACGTACGCATCTGACCTGTCACCTCGCCGAAGTAGTTGGGCGAGCCAAGCACCAGACCGTCGGCCTGGGCTATCTCCTGAAGGACGGGAGTCAGCGCGTCCTTGAACTTGCAGATATTGGAGGCCTTGCCCTTTATTTTACAGGCCATACACGACATGCAGCCCTTGTAGTCGAGGCCGTATAGGCGAATGGTCTTCACCTCTATATCGTTACTGACAGAACTTGCGCCTTCTGCAAATTGCTGCAACATCGAGGCCGTATTGAAGGTCTTTCGCGGGCCTCCGTCGATAATCATTATTTTCTTCATCCTGCTTGTTTACTATTTGACGATGTACTATTTACTATTTATTTTCGATTTGATTATTTTGTGATTTGCTGACTGCTCGCTATCTGGTTATTTACTATTTGACGATGTTCTATTTATTGAAGTTCTCTGCAAGCAGAGCGACCATGGTCGAGCGTCGGTTGTTCTAAACTTTTGGGAGTTTGGGAGTCTGGGAGTTTGGGAGTTTGGACAATAGATGTTTTCGCTCTTTTGCAGGGATTTCCAGAAACAGAACTAATGTCCAGACTCCTACGCTCGGCCAAGGTCATCAGGCCTTGGACGCTTTGCTTGCAAAGAACTCCCAGACTCCTACACTCCTAAATCAACTTCCGACAGTTGAGTAAACCATTTAGCGGAGGCCTCAGCCTTAGGTGATGATCTCCACGAGTCGCGCCATCTGATTGGGAATGCGTATCTGCTGCGGGCATTTCGGCAGACATTCTTCGCAGTCCTGACAGGCAGTGGCCCACGTTGTCTCGTCGGGCAAGGCTGCACGCAGACCATCGACGAACTGCTTCCGACGGGTGGCATAATCGGCTGCGCCGGCTTCGGGCAACGGCAAGATCTTGTTGTTGACGGCATCGTTGTAATAGGCGAAATTGCCCGGTATGTTCACGTCGAACGGACAGGGCATGCAGTAGCTGCAAGTGGTACAGGGAATGGTGGGGAATCCGGCCATGGTGTCGGCGATACTTGCCAGCAGCACATTCTCGTTCTCGTTGCACGGGTCGAGCGGAGAGAAGGTTGTGACGTTCTCTTCCAGATGGTCCATGCGGTTCATTCCGCTCAAGACGGTCAGGACATTCGGGAAAGAGCCCACCCAACGGAAGGCCCATCGCGCCGGACTATCGTCAGGTCGCACCGCCTCAAGTTGCTCCGTCAGCTCTTTCTGCATCTTGCCGAACGCGCCGCCTCTGAGCGGTTCCATGATGACGCACTGGATGTTCAGCTTCTCCAACTTGTTGTAGAGGTACTCTGCGTCGGCATCTTTCTTCCAGCCTTTATTGAGCGAGGCGTGGCGCCAGTCGAGGAAGTTCATCTGTATCTGCACGAAATCCCAGTGGTAGGTGTCGTTGTGGTCGAGCAGCCAGTCGAAGGCGCTGACGTCGCCATGATAGGAGAATCCGAGATGACGGATGCGCCCGGCCTTGCGCTCAGCCATCAGGAAATCGAGCAGTCCGTTGTCGATGAACCGGCCATTCAGGCTGTCCATGCCTCCCGAACCTATGCTATGCATGAGGTAGTAGTCCAGATGGTCGGTCTTCAGTCTTTCGAACGACTGGTAGTACATCTTCTTAGACTCCTCCAGACTCCACAGGCGTTCGTTCTGGTTTGACATCTTTGTAGCCACATAGTATTTCTCTCGTGGATGGCGCGAAAGGGCATTTCCCATGAGCACTTCCGACTGTCCGCGCATGTACATTGGGGCCGTGTCGAAGTAGTTCACGCCATGCTCAATGGCATAGTCTACAAGCCGGTTCACTTCTTCCTGATCGTTGGGCAGGCGCATCATGCCGAATCCCAGCAGCGATATCTGCTCACCTGACCCGCGCTGAATGCGGTAGGTCATGCGGTTGTCGCCGGTTGTCTTCTTGTCATCTTGGGCCAGAACGTTCAGCGGATCCATGGCCATGAGCGCCATGGCTGAGCCTGCTCCCAGTCCGAGTCGGCGCAGAAACTCGCGTCGGCTCATGTCATTATTACGGTTGTTTTTCTTCTTCATGGGTCAGTGTAATTGTTTTGAGCTACAAAAATAAACAAAAAAAACCGAAAACGCGCCTTCTTTTCTATTATTAACAGTTTGGTCGTTTGGGGGATTGGTCGTTTGGGAGTTTGGGAGTTTGGGAGATTGGGAGTTAAGGGAAATAGGAGTTTGGGAGTTTGGGAGTTTGGGAGTCTGGGAGTTTAGGAGTTTGGACGATAGTTCTATCAGCTTCACATTTTTGGGCGCTAAGAGTATCGTCCAAACTCCTAAACTCCTAAACTCCCAGACACCTAAACAACCAAACGACTAAACGACTAAACGCCTAAACGACTAAACACCATTTAACACAAAGGAAGGAAGCTGCCAGCCGGGCTCTTTTCCACCCCTACTCTTTTCCTTCTTGACTGGTCTTCAGATAGAGAGCCGAGCGAGCGTAGTCGACGATGGCTTGATGCCGATCCAGGAAGTCTGTGCCTAAAACGCCATCGACCTGGCGGGAACGGTTTTTCTTGAACTCGGCATTAACGTAGGATATGTCCATGAGGAAAAGACTGTCGTTCATGAAGACGGCACCATTGATTCCCAACTCAGCCGACGTCCTGACCAACGGACTTGCTGAACCGATGCCTGCAGCATAGTCTCTCATGGCCTGCACCTCGAGCTGATAGACGTCTTTCTTGGATATGTCTATCAACGTGCCTCCGCCTCCTGTGTCGACAAGAAACACACAGGGCTTCCCGTTCACATGGAGAGTCACGGTGATGTGGCCTGTTCTTGTCTTGAACAGCGGCAACACCTCATACCCGTTTGCCTTCATGATGCTGTCATCAGGTTCTATGAAGGAAACGCTGTCGGACTTCACTCTCCCTTCGGCACAGCTCAGGAGGAGAATCGCCAAGAATACGTAGAACAATTGCTTCATTGGTTGTTTGGGGAATTGGTTGTTTGGTCGTCTTGATTGTAAATACACTAAAGTTTCGCATGTTCTAAACCATTTAAGAGTTTAGGAGTTTGGGAGTCTGGGAGTCTGGACGATAGTTTATTCGCTCATTTGCATGGATTTCTGGAATCAGAACTAATGTCCAAACTCCTAAACTCCCAAACTCCCAAACTCCTCAACCAACATCTATCTCTTTCCACCCAGCACCTTCTTGCCACCCTTGATATAGACGCCTTTCGATGGCTGTTGCTGGCGAACTCCGCCGAGCGAGATGTAGTCGTCGTGGTGGGCGGCTGGGGCCTCAACGGTGCGCACTGGGGTGGCGTCGCCCACGGAGAGCGTCACGGTGACATTGCCCTGACCAGCCCTCACAAAGTCCTTGACGGACTGCTGCGTGGCTCCCACAATCTTGCCGATGCGGGTGAAACTCCAGGTGTTGGTGTCGTAGTAGATGCAGAGGTTGTTGCCCTGATAGAGGATGATGTCGCCAGGCTCGGTGGTGATGGACTGGTTGTTCTGCGGGAACGAGCGGCCCAGCGCCCCAACTTTCTCGAAGCCGCCGTAGTCGTGAGCCTCATAGGTGATGGACGACTGCTGCAGGGCCTCGTACAAGGCCTGTGCGGAACTGTTGTCCTCGAGCAAGACGGTCACGGTGCTGTTGCCGATGGTGATGTTCATTGTCATGGTGGAGGCTGCTTTTCTGATGTTCTCCTCTCCGTCTGTGGTGGTGCATCCCAGAAGCAGCATGGCCGACAGGAGGAGAATGTGTCTGGAAGATTTCATAACCGTTTTTCGGATTGTTATTTCAGGTTCTCCTGAAAGAAGGTCTCGATGGTGTCGTAGGGAATGACGCCTGCCACGTCGTCGTAGAGGTCCACGTGGGATGCTCCTTCGATAATCATCAGCTGCTTGTTGCCTTCCTTGGCACTCTGTCCCTCTACGTGCTTGCCTGTCATTTTCTCGAAGGCATACTCGGAGAAGTAGCGTGAATGGGCTTTCTCGCCATGGATGAGCAACACGGGGTTCTCTATTTCGTCGGCAAAAGCGAGCAGGGGCTGGTTGAGGAACGACTGACAGCCGATGACGTTCCACCCGTCGTTGGAGTTGCCGCTGCGCTCATGATAGCCACGTTTGGTCTTGTAGTAGGCATGGTAGTCTTTGACGAACCACGGCGAATCGTCGGGCAGTGGGTCGACAACGCCACCAGCACGCTTATAGGTGCCTGAGCGGAAGTCCTCGGTGCGCTGTGCAGCCATGGCCTTGCGCTTCTCCATGCGCTGCTTCGGGGTGTCCTCGCTGGCGAAATATCCCTCTTTGTTGACCTTCGACATGTCGTACATGGTTGAAGCCACGGTGGCCTTGATGCGCGGGTCGATGGCGGCAGCGTTGACAGCCATTCCCCCAAAGCCGCAGATGCCGATAATGCCGATGCGCTCAGGGTCTACGTTGGCCTGTACGGACAGGAAGTCAACGGCTGCAAGGAAGTCCTCGGTGTTGATGTCGGGCGAGGCCATGCGCCGCGGCTCGCCTCCACTCTCACCGGTGAACGATGGGTCGAAGGCGATGGTGAGGAACCCGCGCTCGGCCATGTGCTGTGCATAGAGACCGCTGGACTGCTCCTTGACAGCGCCGAAAGGTCCGCTCACGGCGATAGCTGCCAGCTGGCCAGTGGCACCCTTTGGTGTGTACATGTCGGCAGCGAGCTCGATGCCATAACGGTTGCGGAACGTGACCTTCTTGTGGTCTACCTTGTCACTCTTGGGGAACGTCTTGTCCCACTCCTGAGTCAGCTGAAGCGTTGTTTTCATATCTTCTTGTTTTGATGGATTGTCTGAACCATTGCTGCAAGCCGTGAGCATCGCGGCCACAAGCATTGATAAAAGAAAGTGTCTATTCATCATCTTGATTGTTTGTTCTGGCTGCAAAGATACGAACATATTTTGTATCTACCGCACATAAAAGGGCTGAATAACAACCAATTCTACGGATTTAGGAACAAATAGCACATTGGCACAGGCAGGAACAAACGCAACTATCAGATACAAAAAAAGATGACAATATAGCAGTTGGCCAGATTCACGAGGATTTACGTCCTATGTGTTTTAAACGTAAATCGTCGTAAATCGATCATTAATCTATTGCGCATCATTCAAGCTAGATTCAAGAAGATTTACGTTCTATGTGTTTTAACGTAAATCGTCGTAAATCTATCACTAATCTGTTGCGCGCCATTCATGCTAGATTTATGAAGATTTACGTTCTATGGGTTTTAACGTCAATCGTCGTAAATCTGCCATTAATCTGTTGCGCGTCATTCATGCTAGATTTATGAAGATTTACGTTCTATGGGTTTTAACGTCAATCGTCGTAAATCGAGAATTAATCTGTTGCGTCTTTCATCGATCGCACCTTCGGTGCTTTTCCCCGGACACTAATAACAAAAAAAAGGAAACAGAGAACCAATGGATGCACATTCGTTCCCTGTTTCCTTCAAAAACGTTTGATCTTCACTACATGGCGTTGCCCACGAACGTCATGACATTGGACATGATCTCGCTCGAATAGATGCTGTAGGAGCGGTAGGAGTAGTTGTCAATGCTGATATCGTAGACGTACAGCGAGAAGGCGGTACGCCTGTTGTAGTACTGTCCGTTGCTGTTGAGACTTGCAAAGAAGTTGAATGTCAGCGTGTGCTCAGCGCCGTCGTAGTTCAGCCTGAAGGTCTTGCTCATGGGGTAGACGCCGTAGTAGATGAGCCCGCTTTCCACCACATCGTAGAACACATGGCGCAAGATGAGCTGCTGGTTGGGCAGTTCGTTGAGGGCTTTGCTGAGATTCTCATACTGCGGATTGACTTGTCCTACGGTCTTTCCAGTGGCGCCATCATAGACGTTGCTAAGGAAGTACTTGGAGAACACGCGCGGAGAGACGTCGCTCAGGATGATGGTAGAGTCGGAAGCGGTGATGCGCGCGCTGGCTGCAACGGAGTCGACCTTGCTCGTAGCAGAGATCGTATCGTTGTAGAAATAGAGCTTTCCCGTGTAGCTGCCGTCTATCTGGCGCATGAAAGCTCTCATCTCTTCCTGGGAGTACGTCTTGTAGTCGTCGTCATCGTCGCTGAGGCACGATGTAAACGTTGAAACCATGATGCCAAGCAGCATCACGGACAGAAAAACTGTTAGTTTTTTCATTTTCTTTGTTCCTTTCTTTATAATTGTTTTTATTAGGAGTTGCTTCGTCAGGGGCGTTCAGGCGTAGTCTGCAAGCAGAGCGGCCATAGTCCGAGTGGCGGATTGCAGCGTATTTGAACGTTTCTTTACATAGTAAATGCAAGATTCCGTGAAATCTTGCATTGAACATGATGTTTTTATCGTTTTTTTCTTTATCAGTGGCGCCGATGTCGTGTCAGCGTTCTCCTCTGAGCAGGTTCATGAACTCCTCGCGGGTCTTGGCCTGGTTGAAGGCGCCGCTGAAGTCGCTGGTTGTGGTAATGGCATTCTGCTTCTCCACGCCCCTCATCTGCATGCACATGTGCTTGGCCTCGATGACCACCATGGTGCCGAGTGGGTGCAGTGTCTCATCGATGCATTCCTTGATCTGCTGTGTGAGCCTCTCCTGCACCTGCAGGCGATGGCTGAAGATGTCGACAACGCGCGCCACCTTTGACAGACCGGTGATGTAGCCACTGGGAATATAGGCCACGTGCACCTTTCCGTAGAATGGCAGCATGTGGTGCTCGCAGAGTGAGAAGAAGTCGATGTCCTTGACGATGACCATCTGGTTGTAGTCTTCGCGGAAGAGCGCATCGGTAAGCACCTTGTGGGCGTCCTGCGAGTATCCGCGCGTCAGTATCTGCATGGCCTTTGCCACGCGCATGGGTGTTTTCAGCAGACCATCGCGCTCGGTGTCTTCACCAAGCAGCCTGATAATATCCTTATAGTGGGCCGTGAGTTCGTCGAGGCCCTCTCTGTATTCTGTTTCGGGATTCATTCTTTCGTTTCAAGTATAACTTATTGTGGTCCCCGCCCTATCGTGCAACCGAGATGGAGCCTTTGACCACACTGGCCTGCTTATAGCCCATGGCGTGCACTTTCCTACAGATGGCCATGGCCTCTTCGTAAGTCTTGAAGTTACCCATTCGGCATACCCATCGGGGCGAATAAAAATGGGTGTAGATAGGCTGTTCGGGGAAAGCCGACTTCATGCGGTTGGCTGTCTGCTCGGCCTTCACGCGGTCTTCGCGCTTGCTGCCTCCACTATACACCTGCACCCTGTAGCCTGTGGTGCGCTTGGCACCTCGCATGACTTTTCGTCCGGCGGGCTCTGCTGCCGTTGTTGTGGTGGTGCGCTGGGTAGACTCGCGTCTGGTGGCACGTTCATCACGCTCTGACGTCGTAGACGATGACCTGTGCTCGGTGGTAGCCGACGAAGAGGCTGACGACGAAGCAGAGGTGCGCGGCGTCGAGGGCGTTGCGGTAGTGCTGGTGCGCGGCGTCGAGGGCGTTGTGGTGGTACTGGTGCGCGGTGTCGAGGTAGACGTGGCGGGGCGGGGTGTGCTGGTCGTTGCAGGTTTGTTCTGCTTGCCATTCACCAAGTCGTCGATTTCCTTACTCTGTGTGACGGTCACGGTGCCCTGTCCCTGCTTGTTCTGTTGCAGTTGCTCGGTGTACTGTGCGCTGGCAGTGGTGGTGGCACAGACGAGAATCAATAATGTTGCGACGATTTGCTTCATGACATGAAAATGGTTGGGTTGATGAATGATTGAAAGGTGAGAAAGCGCCAGCTGCCAGCCAGTTGCCATGTAGGCACGGCCTGCAGCGGCGCTGTCTTATTCCGTTCTTATTACTTAAAGGCGTCGATGATGCCCTTGAAGTCGGCTGCCTTCAGGCTGGCACCGCCGATGAGTCCACCGTCGATGTCGGGCTTTGCGAACAGCTCGGGAGCGTTGGAAGCCTTGCACGAGCCACCATAGAGAATCGTGGTGTCGTCGGCCACGGCCTGGCCATACTTCTCTGCAATGATGGAGCGGATGTAGGCGTGGATTTCCTCTGCCTGGTCGGCAGTGGCGGTCTTACCGGTGCCAATAGCCCAGATGGGTTCGTAGGCGATGACAATCTTGCGGAAGTCCTCCTCAGAGAGGTTGAACACCGATCCCTCGAGCTCTGCCTTCACCACCTCGTTCTGCTTGCCGGCCTCGCGCTCTTCCAGGCTCTCGCCGATGCAGAAGATGACCTTCAGGTCGTTCTTCTGAGCCAGGAGCACCTTCTCCTTCAGAATCTCGGGAGTCTCCTTATAGTATTCGCGACGCTCTGAGTGGCCGAGGATGACATACTGAGCACCCGTCGACTTCACCATCTCTGCACTCACCTCGCCGGTGAAGGCCCCCTTCTCTTTGTCGGCGCAGTTCTCGGCTCCGAGGCCAACCACGTCCTGATTGAGGAACTGTGCGATGCTGGCCAGATGGATGAACGGCGTGCAGATTACGACGCCGCAGTTGGGCTTCTCAGCCGTCAGTGTTTCGTTCAGCTCTTTGGCAAGAGCAATTCCGTCTTGCAGGTTCATGTTCATTTTCCAGTTACCTGCTACAATGTTCTTTCTCATTTTTTCCTGTTTATTTAACGTTAGGTTTCTTCTTTTTCTTCTTTCTGGGTTTCTGTCGCCGCTTCTGCCCTTTCGGGCTTGCTGCGCCTTATCCACTTGGTCCAGGCCCACAGGCGGTCGGCCAGGGTGAGCAAGAAGAGGGGCAGCACAAAGCACATCAGCAGTATTCCCAGTTTCTGGGGCACTGAGTCGTTGGGCATCTGACCCATCTCAAGACGCTCGAGGGGCTTGTCCATCATCTCCTGATCGAGCGAGGGCAGACGGTTGTGGCTCCATTTCCTGATGACGGTACCGTCCTTGAGCAGCAACAGTCCAGGATTGCTTCGCACGATGGTCTTCAGCGTGGTGGCGTCAGTGAAGCAGAAGTCATATTCTGCTCCTGTCAGTTCCCGCCACCGCTCAATGGCCTGCTCGTTGCTCGATGTGAGACAATAGAACGGATAGCCATGCTCGTGGGCGTATTCGTAGAGCAGATCTATCTCGCCGAAGTTCGTGTCGCTCGCCTTTTCCAGCCATGGTGAGATGAGCAGGAAGGTGTAGCCCTTGTCCAGCACCTGCTGTGTGATGTCCTCTCCATCGTCGATGCGTTCAACCGAGAAGTCGTGGATGGGGGGCACATAGCCCTCGCTCACCTGCTCTGTCCGGCTGTCGATGAAAGTCCATGTGGAGTCGGGATAGTCATCGAGCGTGAACTCGCGGCGCTCTCCGTTCTTCTCCAGGATGAAAGTCGTGACGTACTCAGGACCTTTCTCACCCTCGGGAATCTCCATTCCCTTTGCAATGTCGGCACCGATGTGGTAGGGGCGGAAGTCGAACACGGGCAGTGCATAGAGGCTCCACAGACTCGACAACAGCACAAACACTATCGTGTAGTTGATGACAATCCACTGGTTGGTCTTCGAAATGAACCGCACCATGTTGAGCGGTTTCCATGCCACGACGACCGCACAGGCCAGCAGGACGATGTTCTTGAGCAGCGTCTGCCCGTTGGTCAGGATGATGGCGTCGCCGAAACATCCGCAGTCGCTGATGGGATTGGCCACCCAAAGCCAGAGCGTGATGATGGTCATGATGGCCATGAAAACCACCGAAATGCGCGACACTACGCGCCGGTGAATGGCGAAGAGCAGGAAGATGCCCAGACAAAACTCCAGGGCAGAAATGCCTACCGATGCGCCCAGCGTCAGCCAGTCGTTGACGGCATCGCGCAGTCCCAGCGCTCCGAGATAGTCGCCTATCTTGTATTGCGTACCCAGCGGGTCGATGGCCTTTACATAGCCCGAAAAGACCAGGGCCACGGCCAGCAGGAAACGACATATATTGACCAATACCTTCACTTGTCTATCATTCTTTGTCGGCGTCGCACAGGGCTTGCGCCGCCACTCGCCTACTCCTTCAGCTTGATGGCTCCGAAGACGGCATAGTTGATCATGTCCATATAATTGGAGTCGATGCCCTCGCTGGCCTTCAGGCCTTCTCCCTTGAGCTGCAGTTCCTCAATCTCCTTGACACGCTGCAGCTTCGTCAGAATAAAGTCGGTGTAGGAGCTGACGCGCATGCCACGCCAAGCCTCATCATAGTCGTGATTCTTGCGAAGCATCAGTGCCAGTGCCTCGCCCGCATGTTTGTCGTAAAGGGCCAGGGCTTCGTCGGGAGTCACGTCCACCTCATCGGCAAATCCTCGTTCCAGCTGTATGAGTCCTACTATGCCGTAGTTGATGATGCCGATGAACTCAGGCCGGATTCCTTCGTCCACCATTGCCTCTTTCTTGATTTCAAGCGAGCGGATGCGACGGGCCTTTATGAAGAGCTGGTCAGTGAGCGACGACGGGCGCAGGATGCGCCACGAGGCTCCGTAGTCGTGGAGTTTCTGACTGAACAGCAACCGGCATTCCGCCATTACATCGCGAAACTGACGTTCCGTCTTATCTGTCTGATTACACATTATTTATTATAGCGCGCGTGCGCATAGGTATATAAATCGCTGCAAAGGTACAAAAAAATACTGAATCGATATCATCTTTTCCAATTAATTTGGCTATATGGCGGTTTTTCTTTACCTTTGCAACTGAAAGGAAAACGGGCTGAAGCGCACGTCATTCTGGTGATTGCAGGCACGACAAGCATCGTGAAGACGGAACTTCCCCGATGAAAAGCTACAACAGGAATGGAAAGAAAAAAGACAAAATACGCCGTATGTATGATGGCGGCATTGCTCGCGCTGACGGCCTGCCAGAGCAAGCACGAACAGCTGCAACAGCAGATTGAGCAGCGCAAGGAGGCGCTAAAGCATCATCAGGACTCAGCCCTCACGGCAGCACAGCGCACGGTTCAGCAACTCGACGAACAACTGCAGCAGGCAAAGGCTGACTATGAGAGAATGAAACGTGAGGCTGATGCGGCTCATGCCAACGGTACGGCCACAGCCGAACAGCTGACAGCCACCACACAGATGCGGCTGCACAGGGATTCTTTGCAGGCACAGTTTGACGCTGAATGCGCTAAAATCAAATACATCAGGAAGCGTCAGAAGGAATAGTTTCGGCGGTCTGGCTGTTCTTTGCCCCGCCATCTACAGGCGAGAGTCCCATCATTGAGGCTTTTTCTATGAGCAGCTGCATGAGGGGCTCGCGCTCGTTGGCCACCAGATTGTCGAGCACTGCGTCCTTGAGTGCCTTTTTCAGTTCGCCAACCTCGCGCGACGGCTGCAGGTTGAAGAGCTGCATGATTTCGTTGCCATCAATCACAGGCTGCAGCAGCCGCTTGTAGTCTTTCTCCTTCAGGTCCGCCAGTTTTTCACGCACCACGCGGAAGTTTTCCAGAAAATGCTTCTTTCTCCCTTCGTTTTTGCTGGTGATGTCAGCCTCACAAAGCGTCATCAGGTCGTCAATATCGTCGCCGGCATCGTTGAGCAGACGGCGCACGGCACTGTCGGTGACCACCTCATCGGCTATCACAATGGGCCGCATGTGCAGGCCTACGAGCTTCTGCACATACTTCATTTTCATGTCGAGCGGCTGTTTCAGTCGCCGGAAAATCTGCGGCACCATCTTCGCGCCTACATAGTTGTGGTTGTGGAAAGTCCACCCGATGGCCGGGTCCCAGCGTCGCACTTTCATCTTGCCGATGTCATGGAGCAGGGCGGCCCAGCGCAGCCAAAGCACGCGCTCCTGGTCTTCGGGAGCGGGATTGGCAGTGGCACGGCACACGTTTTCGAGCACTTCCATCGTGTGGTAGTAGTTGTTTTTGTGGGCACGTCCGTTCTGCGTGGCCACATTGTCGAGTGCCACGAGCTCGGGAAGAATGATGGCCAGCAGGCCTGAACGGTACAGATAGTCGAAGCCGATGCTGGGATGCGAGCAGCGCATGATTTTGTTCAATTCCTCACTGATGCGCTCTCCGCTGATGATGCGGAGCCGCTCCGCGTTGCGTCCCAGTGCGTCAAAGGTCTCGGGCTCTATGTCAAAACGCAGCTGGGTGGCGAACCTCACGCAGCGCAACATGCGCAACGGGTCGTCAGAGAAGGTGACATCGGGATCGAGCGGGGTACGGATGATGCCGTCTTCCATGTCGTAGATGCCGTCGAAGGGGTCCACCAGTTCACCGAAGCGCTGGCGGTTCAGGCAGATGGCGCAGGCGTTAATGGTGAAGTCGCGGCGATTCTGGTCGTCTTCCAGAGTGCCGTCTTCCACGATGGGTTTCCGTGAGTCGTGGCTGTAGCTCTCGCGGCGCGCTCCCACGAATTCCAGTTCCATGTCGCCTTGTTTCACCTGAGCCGTGCCGAAGTTCTTGAACACACTCAGGTGTGCCTTTCGTCCCAGGCGCCTTTTTACCTCCTTGGCCACCTCGATGCCACTGCCCACAACCACGACGTCGATGTCATTGGAAGGCCTCTGCAAGAAGATATCGCGCACATAGCCGCCCACTACATAGCACTCCACGCCGAGCGCATCGGCAGCGTCACCCACCAGGTGGAAGACTTCCTTGTCGAGTATCTGGGCCAGTTCGCTATCTGAATATAACACCATTGTTTCCTTGTTTCATGTTTCATTCGTGCATCGTTTTCCCTTGGCTTTCTGGGATGTAGGTGCACCTTTGTCGCAACCCCATGGCTGCTTAGCTGCCGATTGGGGCTGCAAAATTACGGAAAAAGCGCGAGAAAGCGGCATTTTTTTCGCAAAAACTACTCGATGGTGAAGCCTGCTGCCCTCAAATCGTCCCAGAAACGGGGATACGACTTGCTCACCACTTGCGGGTCATTGATGCGCAGTCCCGGGAAACGGATGCAAGCGGGAGCAAAGGCCATGGCCATGCGGTGGTCCTGATAGGTGTCGATGGGCTGGAGCGTCGGCTCGCAACGCTCACCGTTCCAGCTGAGCGCAGCCTCCTCGTCTTCAAGCACAAAGCCCAGTTTCTCCATCTCATGCTTGAGGGCCTCTATGCGGTCGGTCTCTTTGATGCGCAGCGAACCGAGTCCTGTGAAGCGGAACGGAATGTTGAGCAGAGCACAGCTCACCACCAACGTCTGCGCCAAATCGGGCTGATCGATGAAGTCATAGTCGAGGCGTGGCGGCAGCAGAGGCGTCTTCTTCAGCGTCACCAGCGTAGGAACGCCCTGCTCGGTAGTGCCAAACACAGTGCGCACACCCAACATAGTGAACATGTAGCGCACAACAGAATCGCCCTGCCGTGACGCATTGGCCAGACCAGTGAGTTGCAATCCCAGTCCTGTGTCTTTCATCAAGGCCAGCATTTCGTACCAGTAGCTGGAGGCGCTCCAGTCGTTCTCAATGAGGTAGTTGCGTGGCTGATAGCCGCTTGGCTCTGCGGTGATGGTGTCTACATCGGTCCACTCCACTCGTCCGCCGAAGTCGTGCATGGTATGGATGGTCAGGTCGATATAGGGCCGCGAGATGATGCGGTCGGTGAGCACAAGCTTGAGTCCCTGCTTCAGCATGGGACCGATGAGCAGCAGTGCCGAGATGAACTGTGAGCTGACATCGCCCCTCATCTCGATAGTGCCGCCTTCGAGGTGATGGCCTGTGATGCGCAGCGGGGGGAAGCCTTCCTGCCCTTCATATTCTATCTCTGCACCCAGCCGGCGCAGCGCGTCCACCAGCACGCCGATGGGTCTGTGCTTCATTCGCTCACTGCCGGTGAGGATGTGGGTCTCGCCGTCGCGTGTGCTCAAGTAGGCGGTCATGAAACGCATGGCTGTTCCGGCGGCACCTATGTCGATGACTTCGGGCATGTCTGTCAGCGCACGCACAATGACCTCGGTGTCGTCGCAGTCGCTTAGGTTCTGCAATTCGTCGCCTGGCTGACGCCCTGTGAGCAGGGCATTAATGATGAGTGCACGATTGCTGATGCTCTTGGAGGCCGGAAGCTCCACCACGCAGTCGAGTTTTTCTGGCGCAAAGAGCCTATATTGTAGGTTGTTTTCCATCTTTTTTGAATACGACAAATCGTGTTCTACGTGATTTTTTGTCAATTATATTGCAAATGTACGAATTATTTCTTAACTTCGCAACCAAATAGCAAAATTTAAGATTTAGATATGTCAATTCTCGACACTACAAACATTCCAGAAGAGCAGTTTGACGCCGCGAAGTCGACGACAAGATCTGCCACCAAGAAGTCGACGACAAAGAAGTCGACCACCAAGAAGAGCACCACGCGCAAGACCTCGTCAACAAGCCGTTCTTCTTCCAAGAAATACACCAAGACAGGCATTCCCGGCCTCTCGGTGCGCTTCAGCTGGAAGGAGTTCCTCGGCATTACAAAACTGAAACGTAAGTTTACAAAGAAGACGGGAATCCCAACCACCGAGGCGGGCATTGAGCGAAAAGTGGGCAAGTCGATTACTGACTGGCTGAAGGAGAAACTGGGATTTGGAAAGAAGTAAATGCGCTCTTTCCATCCATTCTGGAGTCTTGTAAACGATGCATCTCGCATCTGAAAGAAAAGCCCACTGATTTTATTTGGCAGAAAAACTGAGTTTTCTCGCCAAATAAACTCATTTTATTTGGCACAGAAATATGAGTTAGACGTCAGATGACCGACAATGGCCACCTGTCCTGACTCAAATACAAAGACGAAGACATCCCGCTGTGAGACCATTTCTCCGGCGGGATGTCTTCGTCTTGTGTGCCTATTCGTCAGGATGCTTCGGAAAGGCTCACGACGTATGGTTCAGAGTTTGCTGATGATGCCTTTCTTTGTGGCCTCAATAAACGAGGTGATGTTGCGTATTTCCACGCTGTCGGGCACCTGGTCTTTTATCTGGTTGACGGCATCGAAGACGCTCGTCTGCCCATGGAATACCAGACGATAGGCATTGGCGATGTGCTTGAGCACCTTCTCGTCGATGCCGTATGCGCGGCACATCGTGGTGTTCACGCCACCATAGCCCACAGGCGAGCCACCAGCGATGATGTAGGGCGGAACGTCTTTCGAAAAGGCGGTGCCGGCCTGAATCATGGCTCCCTCGCCCACACGCGTTCCGGCATTCTCGATGACACTGCTCGAGAAGATGACACCGTTGCCAATCTCGCAGTCGCCTGCAATCTTGGTGCCGTAGCCAAACACGCACTGGTCGCCCACATGGGTGTCGTGGGAGATGTGGGAGCCTTCCATCAGGAAGTTGTCGTTTCCGATGATGGTCTTCCCGCCGTTGTGGGTGGCACGGTTGATGACCACGTTCTCGCGGATGATGTTGTTGTGGCCAATGATGCACTCCGACTTTTCTCCAGTGAAGTCAAAGTCCTGTGGCAGCGCACCGATGACAGAACCTTGGTGAATCTTGTTGTGTCCGCCCATGCGCGTTCCGCTGAGGATGCTGACGAAGGGGAAGATGATGCAGTTGTCGCCAATCTCCACATCGTCCTCGATATAGACGAAGGGGAAGATCTTGCAATTGTTGCCTATTTTCGCCCTGGGGCTGATTTCGGCTCTTGGACTTATTTCGCTTGCCATAACTCTTTCTTTTTATTAGATATTTGTAATTTGCAATGATTCACGATGAGCTCGCTGCATCAATCTGTATGTGAGGACAAAAGTCCTACAGTGATGCATACAGAAAACACCGGAGTTTCTCATTGCTCATTTCTCATTCCCGTTATTTTGCTCCTCCGCCAAGTGCCTGATAGAGGTTGACCACGGCCTGCATCTTGTAGAAGTCGTCGGCAACCTTTGAGAGCTGCGTGCTGAGCAGCGAGCTCTGTGCCTGGATAACTTCAAGGTAGGTGCTGCCCGAACTGGCCATGAGCGACTTGGTATCTTCCACGTTGCGTTTGAGGACTTCTATCTGCTGGCCCTCAATTTCGCTTTTCTCAGCGCTGGAATTGTAGAGCACGAGGGCGTTGCTCACCTCGCTGCCAGCCTTCAGCACGGCGTTCTGCCAACTGTTGAAGGCCTGCTGATACTGCATCTCGGCCACGCGCAGTCCTGCCGTTATCTGTCCGTGCTGGAAGATCGGCTGCACGAGACTTCCCACTGCGCTCCAGAGCATCTTGCCGGGATTCACCAGGCCATTGTTGTTGGTGAAGGCGCCGGTGCCCGATATGGTGATGCTGGGATAGAAGCGGCTGCGGGCGGTGTTGATGTCATAGAAACACTGGGCCAGCTGCATTTCGGCGGCGTGCACGTCGGCGCGGTTGTTGAGCAACTGCAGGGGCACGCCTGCAGAGAATGACTGCGGCAGCGACTGGTTCTCAAGTTTGCCGCGGGCAATGGTCTGCGCAGGCTGGCCGATGAGCAGGCTCAGCGAGTTCTCCACTTCGCGTATCTGGCGCTTCAGGTCGGCTTTCTGCGCCTCCACACTCAGGTAGTTGGCCTCGGCGCTCTGCACTGCTGTCGAGCGATAGCCGATGCGCGACTCCTTCATGATCTGCATCTTCTCCCAGGTGTCCTTGGTCAGGTTGCCCATGTCGCCGAGAATCTCAAGCTGACAGTCGAGCATGAGGAGCGTATAGTAGAGGTTGGCCACGTTGCAAACGATGTTGGTCTTCACCACCACCTGATAGTCTTTCGTGGCGAGAAGTGCCATCTGGGCACTGCGTTTCTGGTTGAGCAGGTTGCCGAAGAGGTCGGCGTTCCAGCTGGCGGTGACGGGCAGCGAGTATGATTTCGTTGCCTTGCCGTAGTCCCACGAGGAGATGGTTCCCTGCGGAGTGAAGGTGATGCCGGGCAGGAAGGCCAGCTTGGCCACGCGCAGCTGCTCTTCAACCATCTTCACGCTGAGGGCGGCGTTCAGCAGGTCTGCGTTCTGCCTCAGTCCGGTCTCAATGAGCGACTGCAGCTGCGGGTCGGTGAACACCTGTCGCCAGGGCAGATTGCCGAAGCTGGCGGTGTCTTTCACGGCCAGCGTGTCGGTAAGGCTCAGCGGATCGCGCACCAGACCCTTGGTGTTCACGTCGGGACGTTCGTATTTCGTGTACAGCGTCTTGCAACTGCTCAGGGTGAGCAGTGCAAGCGCCAGAATGATGATGTTCTTTTTCATATTGCTTAATGCTTCATTCAACTGTTAACGATGAATCATGAACCATGGACCGAGACTGGTCATTGTTCCACTTTATATTCCACGGGACGATGAGCATACTGGGCCAGTTCGGCTGCCACATCCTGGTTGTCTTCGTCCTCGAACTTCATCGGACTGATCTTCTCCTGAAGCGACTGGAAGATGACAAACAGCGTGGGCACCACGAAGATCTGCAGCAGCGTTCCGATGAGCATGCCGCCCACGGCAGCTGCGCCGAGCGTCTGGTTTCCGTTCTTTCCCACACCCGAAGCGAACATCATGGGCAGCAGACCGATAATCATGGCCAGCGACGTCATGAGGATAGGACGCAGACGGGCGGCGGCACCCAGCACGGCCGACCACGAGATGGCCATACCCGTCTGGCGGCGCTCCAGTGCGAACTGCACGATCAGGATGGCGTTCTTTGCCAACAGACCAATCAGCATGATGAGCGAAATCTGCATGTAGATGTCGTTGGAGTGGCCGAAGAGTATCGTAAAGAGGAAGGCACCTGCCAGTCCGAACGGCACGGAGAGCACCACAGCCAGCGGCAGGATGTAGCTCTCATACTGTGCAGAGAGAATCAGATAGATGAAGATGAAGCAGAGCACGAAGATGAGCGCCGTGGAGTTGCTCGACGCTGCCTCCGATCGTGTCAGTCCCGAATAGTCGTAGGTGTAGCCCGTGGGCAGCACCTGCGACGCCACCTCTTCGCACGCCTTGATGGCCTCACCCGACGAATAGCCGTTGGCCACGGTGGCGGTCACGTTGATGGAGGTGAACAGGTTGAAGCGGTTGATGTTCGAAGGACCGTACACGCGTTCCAGCTTGCAGTATTCCTGAATAGGCGACATGCCGTGGGGCGTTCTCACGTAGACGCTGTTGAGCGACTCCGGCGTCATGCGGGTCGACGGGTCGCCTTGCACCATCACGCGGTACAGTTTGCCATAGGCATTGAAGTTGGAAGCGTACAGTCCGCCGTAGTATCCCTGCAGGGTGGTCAGTATGGTGGCTGGCGAAATGCCCGACTGCTTACACTTGGCCACGTCCACATGGATCATGTATTGCGGGTAGTTCGGGTTGTAGGATGTCTGGGCCATCTGTATCTCCGGCCGCTTGTTGAGCTCAGCCAGATAATCCTTTGTAATCTCAAAGAAGCGGCTCAGGCTACCACCGGTTCGGTCCTGCATCACGAGCGACACGCCGCTGTTGGCCGAGAAGCCCGGAATCATAGGCGGCGAGAAGGCCAGGATCTGGGCGTCCTTGATGGCGGCCGTCTGCTTGTAGATGAGCCCGAGCACCGAGTTGGCGTCGTAGGGATTGACCAGGAAACGGTAGATACCGTCGCCCTGCCACAGCCCGGAGAGCTTCCACCAGAAGCCTTTCTGGCGCTCCTCGAAGGGCTTCAGCTTGATGATAAACGTAGCCTGGTCTGATCCGGCTCCGGCTATGAAGTTGTAGCCCTGAATCTGTTCGCGGCTCTGGATGGCCGGATTGGCTCCCAGGATGGAGTCCACCTGATTGATGACCTGTGTGGTGCGTGCCACCGATGTAGCCGGCGGCATGCTGATGGTGCAAAAGAGCGTACCGGTGTCTTCGCTGGGCACCAGTCCGGTCTTCGTCGTGAGCATGGTTCCTGCAAGCACGGCTATGCCGATGATGACGGCTATGCCGATGGCGATGGGCTTACGCACCAGTTTCTCCACGCCCTTCTTGTATCGGCCGAGAATTTTGTCGTAGGCTGCGTTGAACGACTTGTGGAAGCGGTCGATGCGCGACATCTTCACTTCATTTCCGTTCTCGTCGTGCGGCTTCAGGAAGATGGCACACAGGGCGGGCGACAAGGTCAAGGCGTTCAGGGCGGAGATGAAGATACTCACAGCCATCGTCACACCGAACTCTCGGTAGAACGTTCCGCTCGTGCCGCCGATGAACGACACGGGAATGAACACCGAGGCCATGACGAGCGTGATGGAGATGATGGCGCCAGAGATTTCATTCATGGCGTCGATGGATGCTGTCAGCGAGCTCTTGTAGCCCTGGTCGAGCTTAGCATGAACGGCCTCTACTACCACGATGGCATCGTCAACCACGATGGCAATGGCAAGGAGCAAGGCCGACAGAACCAGCAGGTTGATGGAGAACCCGAACACTTTCAGGAAGAAGAAAGTACCAATCAGCGACACGGGCACTGCAATCAGCGGGATGAGCGTAGAGCGGAAATCCTGCAGGAAGATGTACACCACGAGGAACACCAGAATGAGGGTCATGATGAGGGTGAACACCACCTCCTCGATGGAGGCGTACAGGAATTCGGTCACGTCGTAGTTGATCTTGTAGGTCATTCCCGGCGGGAACAGCTTGGCCTGCTCCTCGAGTTCCTTCTTCACGTTCACGGCAATCTCATTGGCGTTTGAGCCGGCAATCTGCTGCACCATGCCCATCACCGACGGGATGTTGTTGTTCTTCATCGACACCGAATACTGCAGTCCACCGAGCTCTATCTTGGCCACGTCCTTCAGCTTCAGGGTGTTGCCGTCGGCATCGCTCGAGATGACGATGTTGCCAAACTCCTCTTCGGTCTTCAGACGTCCTGTGTAGCGCATGGCATACTCGTAGGCCACGTTCGACTGTTCGCCAAACGTACCGGGCGCAGCCTCAATGTTCTGCTCGGCAAGCACGCCACTGATGTCGGAAGGCATCAGGTTGTACTGCTTCATCACCTCGGGCTTGAGCCAGATGCGCATCGAATAGGTCTTTACACCTGGGCTCTGCACGTCGCCGACGCCCTGAATACGCTTGATGGCCGGCACGATGTTGATGTTCGAATAGTTGGTCAGGAACTTGTCGTCATAGCGACCGTCGCTCGTCAGGGTGAACATCATCACCTGCGAGGTCTGACGTTTCATCACCGTCACACCGATACGCGTCACCTCGGCAGGCAGCAATGCCAGTGCCTGCTGCACGCGATTCTGCACGTTGACGGCACACATGTCGGCGTTCATGCCCTGTCGGAAGAGCACCTGTATGCTCGCCGAACCCGACGATGCCGACGACGAAAGATAGTCCATGCCTTCCACACCGTTGATGCTCTCTTCCAGCGGCACCAGCACGGAGTTCTTCACCGTCTCGGCATCGGCACCAGGATAGCTGGTGAACACAACCACCGTAGGCGGTGCTATATCTGGATACTGCTCAATAGGCAGCGTGGCCAGTCCAATGAAGCCCAGCAGCACGATGACGATGGAAATCACCGTCGAGAGCACCGGGCGTTTGATGAAATTCGTAAATGTCATATCTGTTCTTTTTAAGGAGTTGTGGAGAGGAGAACCTGCGGAAACGGAGCTTCTCTCCTACCTTATTTTATTTATATCACTCAAGTTTCTCAAGTTCTGCTTGTCTTTTGGAGTCTGGGGGCTTATGAGTTTATGAGTCTGGACGATAGTCGTAGTGCCTTTTGCAAAAAAATAACGCCTACACTCCAGCGGCTAAGCCGCGAAAACGCCTGAACTCCTAAACTCCTTAGACATGCGAAAGCTGAATTAAATCATTTCTTTCCCTGCATGGCATCGACAAAGCCTTTGGCTGATCCGTCGGTGCCCACCTTGGCGGCCTCGTCTATCTTCTGCTGATAGCGCTCGGGCGTAATGGGCACAATCTGCATGCCATCGGTGAGCTTGGTGATGCCGTTGGTCACATACTTGTCGCCGGCGGTCAGTCCACTGCGCACGATAAAGGTGTTGCCGTCGTTGTGCGGGTCAACGGTAATCTCGGTGTATTTCACCTTGTTGTCCTTGCCCAGGACATAGACGAACTTCTTGTCCTGCACCTCCATGACGCACGACTGCGGGATGATGAGCGCCGAGTTGTCGCTACGGGGCACCACGATACTGCCTGAGCCACCGCTCTTGAGCAGTCGTTCGGGGTTGGGGAAGTTGGCAATGAGCTGCACCGAGCCTGTTGCGGCGTCGATGATACCACTGGCCTTGGTCACCTTTCCCTCATGTCCGTAGGTGGTGCCGTCGGCCAGCATCAGCTTCACCGGCGGATAGGCGTTGATGGCGGCCTGTGCGCTGCCGGCGGTCTTCGTCAGGTCGAGCATGTCTTTCTCCGACACGCTGAAGTATACTTCCATGGCCGAGTTGTTCGACACGGTGGTCAGTGCGGGCGTGCTCGATGCGCTCACCATGGCTCCCACCTTGTAAGGCAGCGAGCCGATGACGCCTGCCGAGGGACTCTTCACGTAGCAGAAGCTCAGCGACTCCTTGGCCGAGGCCAGCGCTGCACGTGCCTGAGCCAGCTGGGCCTGTGCACTGGCATAGGTATTCTTGGCCGATTCGAGCTCGTACTGGCCAATCACGTTCTGTTCAAACAGTTTCTGGTTGTTGTCGTAGGTGAGCTTGGCGGTGTTGCACTGAGCCGTTGCGGTGTTCACGGCTGCCTGTGCCTGGCGCACCTGTGCCTGATAAGTCTCGTTGTCGATGACAAACAACAGCTGCCCAGCTCCCACCGTCTGGCCTTCTCTCACGCATACCCGCGTGATGAATCCAGCCACCTTGGGACGGATTTCCACGTCCTGTACACCCTTGATAGTGGCAGGATAGGTCGTTTGCATCGAGGCACTCTGGCTCGAGACCTGCTGCACGGGGAACTCGTTGTCACCGAAATTTGGCATGCCTCCACCTTTTCCTCCACAAGAGACCAAAAGGGCAGACATGGCCGCAATCATCAGAATTTTCTTACTTTTCATACCTATTTTTATTATTTATTAGTGATTTCGTATTCTGAAAACTTTTTCTTCGTTCTGGGTTTTATGACCTGCAAAATTACTAATTATTATTGAATAAACACGCAGGTGTACATTATAATTCCGAATTATTAACTATCTTTTGCACGCAGGACAGGCAGGCTCTTGTTTCCTCGGCGAAGTATTGAGGAGTTTCAGGAGTGCAGGAGCGCAGGAGTTCTCTGCAAGCAGAGCGTCCAAGGCCTGAAGACCTTGGACGAGCGCAGGAGTTACAGGAGTTATGAAACTCCTCATACCTATCCGCCCATCTCATCGTCATCGGTTTTGCAAAAATGCACTTTCTTTTATCATTACGGGAATATTTTTTGGCTGTTTGTGTTTTTTCGTGTTCCTTTGCATCCGAATTTCTATTCCGAATGAACATGAACAAGACCATATTGACCATTACTGGCAGCGACGGCAGCGGCGGCAGCGGCGTGCAGGCCGACATTCGCTTCATTGGCAAGCTTGGCGGAACGGCGGCCTCGGTGGTGACGTCCATCACCGTCCAGAACACGCTTGGCATTCAGCTGTTCCACGACCTGCCGGCCGCGGTGGTGCGCCAGCAGATGGAGGCCATTGTGAACGACCTGCAGCCACAGGTGGTGAAAATCGGCCTGGTGCGCCGCACCGATGTCGTGGAGACGCTGGCCGAACTGCTTCAGAAGCACCGTCCGCGCCACATCATCTATGCTCCGGTGCTGCAGTCTACGAAGGGCGAGCAGCTGGTGTCGCCCACGGTCTACGAGGCCATCCAGCGCCTGCTTGTCCCCTTGTGTACGGTGGTGCTCGAGCCTTCCGACCTGCCCACGACGCCGCGTCGCCATGGCCACGCCAACCAGCTGGCCTCGGCCGTGGCCTACTACCTCAGTCTGGGCGAGACCACCGAGCAGGCACTGCTTCACGCACGGACATTCCTGCGCCAGCTGCCCGCCGACTATACCGACGGAAACAACCGCAGCAAGGAGCTCTACAATCAGTTCCTTGATGCCGTGGAGCGATACTTCAACCGCTATGCCGACGTGTCGTTCTATGCCGAGCAGCTCAATGTCAGCCCGCGCTATCTGGGACAAGTCACGCGGCGCATTGCCGACCGGTCGCCCAAGGCCATCATCGACGGGCGCATCACAACGGAGATTGCCTCACTGCTCACGACCACCAACCGCCCGCTGAAGGACATTGCCGGCAGTCTGGGATTCTCGTCGCAGGCCCATCTCTCGCGTTTCTTCAAGCAGCGGAAAGGGCTTTCACCCACTGAGTATCAACAAAAGCACCGATTGTAAGACGACCTTCTATTGAGTGTGGTTCAGGACTTACATGAGTCGCAGGAGTGACAGACAACAGCTCTGTCAGTACTCATTTTGTTTTTTTGCTCTTAACGTCTCGTCTGAAACTCCTGTGACCCCTGTGACTCCTGTAACTTCCCGTAATAGAGAAGAACATAAACCCATTACTCAACTTTCGCAAGTTGATGGAGTTCAGGAGTTCAGGAGTTACAGGAGTTCAGACAATACTTCCAACCCCTGTAAACTGACGCTAAGAG
>OCTW011513070.1_pt1 | contig 27432 bp, 20 predicted proteins | sample 1539671 | NCBI WGS metagenome assembly OCTW01 (sample SAMN02144230, study PRJEB22623) | gut metagenome | biome: sheep rumen | host: Ovis aries | place: New Zealand | reverse complement strand
CGGCCGTATTGCCGCAGGCGATAGGCCGATGCGCGGGGCGTATTGCAAAGCAATAGCCCGCGCCCCAAACAAAACCGCATTTATATGGCATATTTTACAAAAAATTGGTAAAAGCGGCGCGGATTTGGGGTGTCCCTGAATCGAGGAGGAACTATGGCGAACGAACAACAGGTGCATGGCGCGATTTGTGAGGTTTGTGGGTAGGACATGCTGAACTGCAAGGGCTGTCTCGCAACCATCATCATCGATGGCGAGGAATATCAACGGATTCCAATGGGTGCCGACGACGATTTCTATGGCGGCGACGATATGGCCGATGTCGAACGCTGCGGCGACTGCGGCGCATGGCGCGGACATTGCCACCACTGGGAATGCGACTGCGAAAGATGTCCCATTTGCGGCGGACAACTGCTGGGCTGCGACTGTGGCGAGGAATTCGAGTTTAAATAAACCGTTTGGGCAAATCGCCCTTTTATAAAGGAAGTTATAATGTCGAAATCGTTAGTATTTGAGCTGGGTTGCGAGGATTTACCCGCGCTTCAGATTGGCATGGCCATCGACGCTTTGAAGGATGGCTTTGTTTCGCGCTGCAAAGACGCAAGAATCGAATTGGGCGAAGTGAAAGCCTATGCATCACCGCGCAGACTTGCGCTTTTGGTCGATAGCGTTGCCGAGCGCCAGAGCGACCTCGAGACCCTCAAAGTCGGCCCCGCCGTAGCCGCATGCAAAACGCCCGATGGCAAATGGACGCCGGCCGCACTCGGCTTTTTAAAGGGCCTGGGCGCAAGCGAAGACCAAATCGAAGAAGTCACGCAGGAGCGCAAAAAAGGCAAACCGATGCAGTATATCGCCGTCAAAGTTTGCGAAAAAGGCGACGATTCGAACAAGCTGCTCCCCAAAATCCTCGAAGACAGTCTTGCAGCTATCCACTGGGGCAAACCCATGCGCTGGTCAGACGAACCGACGCTGTTTGCGCGCCCGGTGCACTGGATTCTGTGCCGTCTGGGCGATGAGATTCTGCCCGTCGAATTTGCAGGCGTAAAAGCTGGTTCGCTCACTTACGGCCATCGCTTTATGGCACCGGCCGCCATCGAGGTCAAATCGCCCGCCGAATACGTCGCAAAACTGCGCGACGCCAAAGTTTTGGTCGATACTGACGAGCGCCGCGCCAAAGTGATGGAAGAAGCCCATGCCGCAGCCAAATCCGTCGGCGGCCACCTCGTCGAAAACCCCGAATTGCTCGAAGAAGTCGTCGAAATCCTCGAATGGCCGGTCGGCATCGTCGGTGCATTTGACCCTGCATTCCTCAAGATTCCGCACGAAGTCATCATCACGAGCATGGTCACGAACCAGCGCTATTTCAGCGTCGTCGATGACAACGGCAACCTGATGCCGAACTTCGTCACGCTTTCGAACACCGAAGTCTATGACCGCAAAGTCGTCGCGCGCGGCAACGAGCGCGTCCTCGTCGCACGACTCAAAGACGCCGAATTCTTCTATGCCGAAGACCGCAAGCACAACCTCGAATATTACAACGAAAAACTCACGCACATGCGCTACATCGAAGGCATGGGCTCGACATTCGACAAAGTTCTGCGCGACGAAAAACTCTCGCAGACCGTGGCCGATCTCTGGAATGGCGATGTGAACAAAGAAAACGTCCGCCTGACCGCACATTTCTGCAAAGCCGACCTCGCGACGAACGTCGTCTATGAATTCCCCGAAGTCGAAGGCATGATGGGCGATTACTACGGCCGCGAAGAAGGCCTGCCTGCCGACGTCTGCACGGGCATCCGCGAAACCTACAGCCCACGCCAGGCCGGTGCCCCCGTCGCCACCACGCTCACCGGCGCCATCGCCGGTATCGCCGACAAAGTCGATACAATCACGGCATTGTTCGCGCTCGGCCGCATTCCAACTGGTGCCGCTGATCCATTCGCACTGCGCCGATGTGCCAACGGCATCATGCGAACTTTGCTGGAACACCATCAGACAATGGATCTCGAACCCATTGTTAAAGCCGCCATCGCCTGCGTCCGCGAAACCGAAGCTCGTCTCGGCGAAAAGCCCAAAACAACGGATGATTCTGCGCTCTGCATTCAAATTCTCGACTTCATGAAAACGCGCCTGCGCTTCATGCTGCTCGAAAATCACGCTGCCGAAGTCGTCGATTCCGTCCTGGCCGTCTCACCACTCGCCGATGTGCCCTCGATCGTCGGCCGCGTCGAAACCCTCTCCCGCCATCGCGCCAGCGAGATGTTCGAAAGCCTCGCCACGACCTTCAAGCGTGTGGCGAATATCGTGCGCCAGGCCAACGTCAAGACCGGTGATGTCGACACCAAGCTGTTCGAGGATAAATCCGAAAACGCATTCTACGATGCAATCACGAGCGTTTCTGCGGCTTACCGCGACGCCATGGCCGCCAAAGATTACGATTCGGCACTCTCCAAGCTCGAAACACTGCGTGCACCTGCCGACGCCTTCTTCGACGCCGTCCTCGTCAATGCCGAAAACGAAGCCGTCCGCCTCAACCGCCTGGCTTTGCTGTCGAGCGTGCAGGGGCTGTTTGATGTATTTTGTGATGTGAGGAAGCTGTAGGATAGATAGATCAGAGACGTGTCACGACGCGTCTTTACCAGAGACGTGTCACGCCACGGCTTTACCAGAGACGTGTCACGACACGTCTTTACCTGAGACGTGTCACGACACGTCTTTACCAGAGATGTGTTACGACACGACTTTACCAGAGACGTGTCACGACACGTCTTTACCAGAGACGTGTCACGACGCGGCTTTACCAGAGACGTGTCACGACACGGCTTTACCAGAGACACTACCAGAGACACCAGAGACGTGTCACGACACGTCTTTACCAGAGACACCAGAGACGTGTCACGACACGACTATACCAGAGACACCAGAGACGTGTCACGACACGTCTTTACCAGAGACGTGTCACGACGCGGTTTTACCAGAGACGTGTCACGACGCGGCTTTACCAGAGACGTGTCACGACGCGGCTTTACCAGAGACGTGTCACGACACGTCTTTACCAGAGACGTGTCACGACACGGCTTTACCAGAGACGTGTCACTACACGACTATACCAGAGACACCAGAGACGTGTCACGACACGTCTTTACTTTGATCTTTGTATATTTTATTTTTGTGCGCTGGCTATCGGCTTTGCCGATATGCCACACGCGTCGTCCCTATTGCCTTCGGCAATACGGGCCGGCCACCGCCGCTATTCGCAAAGCGAATACGCGTCGGTTTGTTGATTGAGGTGCCAATGCCGTTTGATCCGGATTTATATCATGAAAAATATAGAATTCCATCATCGCGCGCGGATTGGTGGGAATATTGCGAAGGTATATATTTTATCACCATTGTGGTCAAAAATCGGCAACATGCATTTGGTGAAATCAATCGAAATCCCAAAACGGGTGATAATCAAATGCATTTATCAAAATTGGGACAATTCGTGGATAATGAAATACCAAAAATTATGGAACATTATCCGTACGCATATATCCCAACGTGGGTCGTGATGCCGGATCATATTCATTTGATTATCATGATTGACGTTCGCGGTCGGACATGGGATTATTTAAACGATCCCGGTATGAACGATCCCGGTATGAACGATAACGGTTTAAACGATAACGGTTTAAACGATAACGGTTTAAACGATAACGGTTTATCAATCGATAACAGTAGAGACGTGTCGCGACACGTCTCTACTACCATAAATGACGTAAATGACATAAATGACGTAAATGACGTAAATGACGTAAATATCGTAAATGACGTAAATATCGTAAATCCCAATAATCCCAATAATCCAAAATCATCGTTTATGTCGTCCATTGCCCCAAAACGCGGTTCATTGGGGTTAATCATCGGACGATTTAAGGGGGCAATAAAACAATATGCCAATACGCATCACATCCCATTTGCATGGCAGCCCAGATATCATGACAGCATGATTAAAAATCAAATCGGATTTGATCGTGTACGTAAATACATTGAAAACAATATTGCCAATTGGGGTAATAAAATTAAATAAAGTTGGTCTTGTTTTATAACACAGGAGACCTAACCCATGACAATCCAAAACCACATATTCAGGTGCATCTGTTAGATTGATCATTAACCACATTCTCGCAAGGCAAAAGAATATGCGCATTGATTTTAATACAATAGATCCAATCACGATTCCCGGTATGAACGAAGGCACAGGAACGATGACCGTGCGCATGTTCAACGACGAGCATTACCGCATCATTCCGACGACGATTCATCCAGGTGGAAGCATTGGCATGCACACACAGTCATCCGGTGACGATATCAATTACATCATCGCCGGAACGGGCAAAGCCATTTGCAATGGCAATGAAGAATTATTGGAACCGGGGGTCATGCATATCTGCCCGCAAGGTTCCGAACACACCATCATCAATACCGGCACGGAAGATCTCGTGATGCTGACGGTCGTTGTGAAGAAATAATCATTTTTTCACAACCAGGAATCATCTGACAGCCACTTGTATCCGGGGGAAGTGCTTGTAGAGAACTCAATATTGACAATTGACAATTGACAATTGATTACATTCTATTTTCGCCTTTTAAGAAGGCTTCGTAGGTACGTTTTAGACCATCTTCGAGTGAAACTTTGGCTTGCCAGCCGAGGTTATGCAATTTGGATACATCGAGCAATTTTTGCGGTGTGCCATCGGGATGTATATGATCGAACTCGATATTTCCTGCATAGCCGACGGCTTTGGCAATAGCGAGGGCGAGTTCCTGAATGGTGATGTCGGTACCCGTACCGATGTTGGTGAGGCCGCATTCATTGGTTTGAGTGAGCAAATAGACGCATGCATCGGCCATATCATCGACATATAGAAATTCTCGTCTGGGTGTTCCTGTTCCCCAAAGCATGACAGAGGGCGCATTGTTGATTTTGGCTTCGTGAATTTTGCGCATGACAGCGGGGATGACGTGTGAAGTCACGAGATTGTAGTTATCGCCGGGGCCATAAAGATTCGTCGGCATGACCGCAAGATAATGTTTGCCATATTGGCGATTAATGGCTTCGCACATTTTGAGGCCGGCAATTTTTGCGATGGCATAGGGTTCATTGGTGGATTCGAGTGGCGAAGTTAAAAGATAGGATTCTTTGATGGGCTGAGGGCATTCACGGGGGTAGATGCAGCTGGAACCCAAAAAGAGAAATCTATCGACATCATAGTTGAGAGCTGCGTTGATTACCGCAGACTGTATCGCGATATTTTTGAGAATAAAGTCTGCAGGAAAGGTCGAATTGGCATGGATACCACCGACTTTGGCTGCTGCCAGGATGACGGATTCGGGGCGCTCTTGTTTAAAGAAATCATTTACTTGGGCAGCATCTTCGAGGTCGAGTTCGGCATGGGTCTTGACGATAAGGTTATTAAACCCACGTTTTTGCAAGTTACGATAGATGGCGCCGCCGACGAGCCCACGGTGACCGGCAATAAAGATGCGTGTGTTTTGATTCATGATGATGATGCTACCTTGTTGAGTGAATGAGTCATAAAGAAAAGGCGCAGCGTATTGGCAGAAAGCCAATAGCGGCGCCGGCAAGCCGTATGGAGGCGCAGCCGGAATAGGCGGCTGAAATGATAATTGATAATTGATAATTGATAATTGATAATTGATAATTAATAATTCGTAGTGTTATTCGCGCATAAGCGTTCGCTCATCGGCATTCAAGCGTTCCCGATCGCGCGGTCTACGCTTCCTATCGCGCATCATTGTTTCGTTAAGTTTATTGTCGAGCTCATTGAGTTCAGGTCTGGCATGCTGTGGTGTGAGTCTCGCAGGTCGTGTATGCTCTCTTTCGGACATTCCGCGCATCTTTCTGTCCGAATGAATACTCCTTTCTGTTCGAGAATCCATTGGGAGCATGTCACGTCCTAAGTTTTTATTTAGCTCTCTTGGGCGATTTTTTTTTTCACCTACATTGGCGTTTTCAGCTGCTTGTTTAGGTGTGGGTTCAGGAATCGCTTTCTCTTCGGTGGTTTTCTCGGGTTTATCCGATTGTTTTTCAGGTTTATCTTTATTATCGCTGTTATCGGCTTTATTGTCGCTGTTGTCGGAATTGTCAGCAGGGGGCACTTCGGACTCAGGTTCGGGGATTGGCGTTCCGCAGTCATGTTTGAGACGTTTAGATGAGCCATTCAATTTAAGTTCGATGGAGCCATCGTCGTGTTTTTCGCAAATTTTATAGATGGCATTCATATTGTTATTGTCGATCCAACTTTGCGATGGGAGGATGGTGGCGGTAATATTGAGTCTTGGGTTGGGATTCTTATCGCTTTTGAGCATGACATCCCCTTTGACATCCAATTTGATGTCAGGTCCGGTGGATGTAAGTTCTTCGATAATGAGTTTGTCTTTTTGGAGTTCGATGACAGCTTCGATATCGCCAAAGACCGTGAAAGGCATTTCGATAAACGGCATGCTGCTGATATTGAGTTTAATGCGTTTTGGGCACATCGCTGTTGCTGAAGATGTCAGGTGTGCTCTGAGTTCCTGCAGTTGGTTGGCATTTTTCTTTTGGTTTTCGGCATCCAGGACAGCACGCATGTCAAAGCTGAGTTCGCCATAGATTTTTGCTTTGGTGAAGTTAGACAGGAGTGTAAAGGTCTCGAGTTGAATGGATTCGCCGTTTGTAATGAGTTCCAGAGATTTATCGACACTTCGGATTTCTCCGCTGATAGTACCGTTCTGTATTTTTAGATTAAATTTGCCTTCAGGTTTTTTTCGAGCAATTTTAAAAATGCTTGGATTTACAAAGACTTCATCGATTGTAACGGTTTGTTCTTCGACATAGGGTGGACAATAAAAGCCATCAAAATCGCCGCCGGCAGTTGCGAGATTTTCGCTTATTTCTTCATGAACACGAGGTGTCATTTGGAAGTTTTTAGCTGTGATATTGAGCAGGGGGCTGATAGAGATATCAGCGATTTCGATTCCCTGTTCATATTTGAGGGCCTTTTCGATATTTTTTTCGAGCAGATGTCGAATCGAATCGGTAGGAAGTGTAAAGAAGATGGCCGCAACAAGGAAAATGGTGAAGAGCAGGGATATCCCGACGGCAATAAGGAGTTTACGCAGCATTTGGTTCCTTGAGTCGGTATGACATGAGAGTAATGGAGACTGTCATTTTGGTGTCGGAAGTACTGTTATTACTCGTGCGGTTCATATTGAGATGCCGCATATAGATAGGCGTTTCGAGCTGATGAATTTGAATGATGTATTCAAGAAACTTCGAGTAATCGACGTTTTTGAGTGTGACTTCGATTTCCTGTTCTTCGACGCCAGAATCATCTGAGATTTTTTTGGGGTCTTTTGGGGTGACTGTGACATCGAACCCGAGGTTTGAAGCCATGTTGGTGAGTTTACTGACGATTTTTGTGTCTGCGTCAATGAGTTTTTGGCGCATTGCTTCTTTTTTAGCTTTATTTTTTTGGTATTGGAGCTGATTGTCAGTGATGTAATTGAGAGCTGCTCTGTATTTTTCGGTTTCGAGTATTTGTTTTTCGATATTTTGATTGATTTTATAGAAGAAGAATCCACCGAAAAATAAGCTCAGTACAAATGGCAGGACAGCGAGCATGAGGCGTTCTCTTGGTTGTAAAGCATTCCACTTTTCGGAGAGCGCTGCCTGTGCATTTTCGATTGCCTCTGGTTTTTTGGGTAAAAAAGCAGGTTTATTCACTTTCACCTCCCATTGCGCAGTGATTGGCTTCTACTCGGAGGGTAAAAGAAGTTTTTTCTTTGATTTTTGTCGTTTTGGGTTCCTGAATTTCGTTTGGAAAACATTCGTATTGTTCGAGCAGCTGCATAAAACGTGGCAGACCATCGTCGCCAGCAACTTCACCTTTGATTGTAACGATTTTTCTTTGGGTGTCGATATCGAGTCCGCTTAAATCCATTTCAATATCGGCGAGGTTGTCATTGACGTTGTTGGAAATCCATTCGAAGTGTGTAAAAGCGGTTCTAACGGGCAAGAAATCATAACCTTCGCTATCTTCGAATTCCCTGGTGATTTGTTGTTGGTTGAGAATTTTTTTGCCAAAGAGTTCTTTGGTGGTCTGTTCGAGTGCCTGTTTAATTTTGTCGTGTTCGGTTTTTACCGTTTTTGCTCTCATGGAAGTCATGAAAATGAGTGCGATAATGAGTGCGACGATGAGTGAAGCAAAGAGCCATTTATTGTCCTGAATAAAGGCGAGGCTTCCTTTGTGAACGAGCGCTCCCTTTCTGAGATTGAGCGGGCAATTGCCGTCGGCATTTGCGTTTGCAGCGGCAGCAACCGCAGCTGCGCTGATATCCATGGCAACCGATTTGGCATGTGGATTGGTGGCAATAAGTTCTTTTCGTATGGGCAATCCGAGGTAGCAGGGAACCCCAGAGAGTTTAGAAAGCCAGTTGTCTATGCCGCAGAGTTTTGCGCCGCCTCCAGAGAGATAGATGCATTCGGGTTCGATATGAAATTTGGATGAGAAATTGACGACGGATTGCTGTAAAGCGGTGATGAGCAATTGCAAACCTGCGTTGCATGCTTTTGACAGTGCGATGGGGTCGACATCCCATGGTTCAATGCGATGTTGCTGCACATACTGTTGATAGTCGGCGTTTTCCTGTTGTGCGACGGCAATGAAGCCCGTTTCTTCTTTCATGGCGCGGGCTTCCTCGATAGAAATATTGAAAGTGGCAGCAATTGCTTCATCAATATTCACACTGCCGACTTTAATTGCGCGTGTGAACTGAATTTTGTCATTCGTTCCGAGTGCAATGATGGTGTAATTCTCTCCGATGTCGAGCAGAGCCCATGCTTCCTGAGGGGGTACAATCAGGGTACCCATTGCGTATGGGAGTGCATCGGTTGCGGGGATAGCCAGGTGTGGGTCGATGCGCGAATTTTTAAAATAGTCCAGCAATGTCGCCAATTTATCGTAAGGATAATTGAGTGCGAGGACATCGTAGACCTCTTCGTCAGCTTCCCCATTTTCCGACGAGAGTTTGATTTTTTCTCCGATTTGGAAAGCTATCTGTGAGGTATTATCGAAGTTCCAAATATCATTTAAGTCCTGTGGAAGGATTTTTTCGATACTTTTGGGGTCATTGAAGGGGAATGACCGATGCGCATAGAGAGCGAGCGTCGGGTCAAGAGACAGGCCGATGTTGTCGATTTGCAGTCCTTTGAATTGTTCGAGTTTGTGACTCAAAGATTCGAAGGCTTCGGACAAACCGTCAGATGTGTCTGTGGGCAATACTTCGATAGTGCCTGTTTCCCGAATATCAGGGCTTTGAGCATTGCTTGCAAAACTACACAGAGCGTAGTTGATTGCATGGGATTTTATATCGATGCCGAGAGTTGTATGTGACATGTATTGCTAGCGTTCCGCGTTAGTATTCGCGCCAATAGAGGTATTGGCCGCCCGTGGTGTTAAAATCCATTACAGTTGTCAGTGTTCTTTTGGTACCGCCATATTCACCGACCGCAACGACCCGGAAAACCCTTGGGCTGGCGGTTGTAATATTCTGGTATAATTCAGTGGTGTTAAACGTCAAGTTTGAAAGTCCCAATCCAGCGGTTGTCATGGTTAAAATTTTATCTCCGAACATGAGATATGCCGTTGGTGAGTAGAGCAGGAATTTGGGAAGCTGTTCAGAGTCAGTGATCATGGCCTGCAAAACCTTGTTGAATTCAGCGACATTGCGGAAAGGAACAACGGTTCCGTTGGGGACGACGCCCGGGATGACGGATGTTTCGTTTTCGACGGTATAGAGGTAAAGCAGGTTCATGGGGTTGGAGACGAATTGCTGATAACCTTCGAGTGCCATAGACAGTGCAAAGATTTGCGTTCCGACGGTTGGATCGGCGCATGCCCAGATTTTGTTGTCTTTCTGGTCTGTCTCGACGGCATTGCACAGAGCAGAATAGAGTACTTTGGCTGACGCCAGATTGACATTGATTTTTTCGACTGGGTAAACGGTGAGAGTATCGCCAAAAGCCTCCATGATATCGTCGCCGAACCCGGCAATTTCATAGAGTTCGTTGAGGGTTGTCAGTTTGGCATTTTTAACCTGATATTTCTTTCGCTGATCGACGTAGAGGTTCGATTCATCGCCGCTCGATTCTTCGAGTACGCATTCATTATTAATGAATGATTTTTCGCTGTCTTTATCGACCCAGTCGATGATGGCAGAGAGCAGCTCCATGCGGGAGAGCTTGTTTCCTTTGGAAGAGCGTGCATTGAAGAGTTCGTCGTACTCCGGGCTTGCAATCATCATGCAGAGTTCGTAGAGGTCTTTTTGTTTAGCCCCGGAGCTGAATTTATTGACGTTAATTCTGCCTTCTTCGGGAAAGACGTGGACGTGATAGTCGCCCGTGTCATCGCCCATGGCATCGACACCTGCGTCATGCAGGTTAAAGCTCGCAATGGTTTTGTCCGCATTGGGAACATCGACGCTGATGATGCCGCTTTTGAACGGCTCCATGAGCAGATCCATGATTTGGTAAAGCTGGAAGTTCGATTTTTTTAGGCGCTGCCCGAAAAATTCATCCTGTTCGAGCTCGTACTGATAGGTGAGCATGAGCCGACCGAGGTTGAGTGCGCTTTTGGCTTTATAGTAGGCTTTGAGGTCATCCCGGACGTTGCTCGAAATGGCGTAGCTGACCTGGCTGTTCATGAACCCCGAGACGACCGTCGAGGTCATGACGGCAATGTACGTCAGCACGAGCAGCAATGCGACGCCCTTGTCGCGCTTGCTGCGTCCTGTACGAAAGAGATCGCCATTGAGCCCGTTCCAGAAGGCGGCGCATTTTTTGGCTATTTTTCGTGTTCGGGTTTCTTGCATGATCAGAGGGGAATGAGAGAAATAAGAGACAAGAGACGTTCCATGGAACGTCTGTACATAAGGGGGGGAGAAGCTATCTAGAAATCCAGTGCTTTGGTGAGATGTATTTGTGCCTGAGTGGTGATGAGCATAGGGTCTTCGCCGCCGAGAGGATCTTCAATTTCGATTTCGATTTTAACGCGGCTTGGCAGTCTTCCTTTAAATTCTTCTTTTTCGGTATCCCATTCATCGACCCATCCGTCATCTCCGACGCTGATGTCAGCTTTTTCGCTGTCCCAGTACTGCAGCCGGAAGCTTTCGACATGGTCGAGAAGTGGCAGAATCGTGCCACCCTGGGTGAAATCGTCGTTGATGGGTGCCTGTTCCCGTCTTACGAGATAGGTTTCAAAATCGCCGTCCTCGTTGCGCATTTCCTTGAGGAAGTATGAAATTTCGCTTTGGTCGCCGACTTTTTCATCCCGGAACATGCGAACATATCCCATGCTTGTAAAGTCGACGCGTTCATCGTCTCCCAAAAAACCTGTTTTATAGCGGATTTCTGTTTGTGAATCATCATCTCCGTGCGTAGTGATAAAAGCCGTGGACATATCGCGCACGATGCGGTTGACGGCCTGTTCGACGCCATGGAGTCTTTCGTTGATGTCCTGCATGCGTTCCTGTGCATTGATGGCGACACCGTATGATCCCCAGCTGAAAGCCATGACTGCAACGAGCAGCGTCAGCACGATCATAATTTCGATGAGTGTCATACCGCAGCGGGCAAGCCCTGGTGCATTGGATGGCATTTGTGCCGACGACGTCCGGGAGAGGTTCGATGGAACATCTTTGCAAATGGGAGTGGTTATTTTGGGGACGGGGGGAACTTCGGCATTGCGTGGCAATACCTCGTTTTCCCCCCGCGCGTCTATGACCGTATGGTCATACGCCGCTCCCCCCATGGCATTTTGAAAGTGATTCATTTTAGCCATTGGAGCCTCCCGTGCGATAGCGGCCGATGAGGGCATGTGGGGGATAGATTCGATCTAAATTGAGGCTGGCCTGTGGCTTGAGCGATCTGGCTTTTCCGCTGATTTTTTCGGGTGATTTTCCGGAATTATTTTTACTGCCCGATTTGGAACCTGAATTTTTGGATTTGGAATCGGAATTTGTATCATCAGGTGTTTCTTCGGCATCTTTGCCAGTATTGGTGACCGAGGATCCGCTTGCTCCGGAGGCTGCGTCGACTTCGAGGACGACGACGAACTGCGAAACCGTCAGTGTTTGTTCGACACCGAGATAATCCCAAGTCGTCGTGAGGGTGATTTTTCGAATGCGCTGTCCGAGCTGGTTAATGATGGTTGGCAGGAAGCTGACCATCATGGGAAGAAATTGTGTGATTGTCGTATTGCCGCTCAATGTGCCGTCTTCATCTCCAGTGCCATAGATCTGGTTGGTGACGCTTTCGACGAAATTGTTGGCAGCATCGTCCGAGAGTTCGATGGATTGAATGAGTGCGGACCAGTAAATGTCATCGTAGCCTTCATCACTGAAATCGCCATCGATGGTTTCGACATAATCCTCTTTGATGCCTTCGTCTGCAATCTGTCGCTGCACTTCGTATTCGATGTCCTGCATTTTTGCTCTCGTGAGCATGGTCACGACCGCAGTGTTATTGGCATATCCCATCATGCGCATGGAAGTGTTCTGCGTTCCCAACAGGATCGTCACTGACAATGCGAGAATGAAAATCGCGATCATCAGTTCGAGTAATGTAAAGCCCTTGGGTGTGATGCGTTTCATGGGGAGAGTGTCTGGAGGGACGTTCCGTGGAACGTCTGTACAAAGAGGATTGTGGGATAATTGGGGAAATGCCAAAATGAAAGATTGCGCGGCGTATTGCAAATAGGCGCGCACCCGAGCCGTATTCGCCGCAGGCGGATAGGCCGGGCATCCATTATAAAAAAAAGCGCGTATAGAAAAAATAGGCGTGTTATTGATCTTCCTCTTCTTCGAAGAAAGTCGATGAGATTTCCATGTAACCAGGTGTGACCGAAGATTGCCCGGTGAGTGGGTTGAGTGAGATGGAATAATAGGTGGCGCCTTCGCTGCCATCTTTGGCGAGTTCGTCGCCGACAATGATGACGCTGCGTTCGACAAATCCGTTGGCGAAGAAGTTGATTGTTCCGATGCCTTCGGTTTGTATTTCGTCATGATGTGAGGTCATGAGTCCGATGAAATAGACGCCCTCCGAGAGTTTTGCATCATCGCCCGAGATGAACATTTCATCGACGGGTGTGCGCGTTACTTTTCCGAATTTGGAGTCTTCTTCGTCGAGTCGATCGACGCGATCGGCTTTTTTGTACATTGAACCGGATGTCGCGGCTTTCATAGTGGCGCCGCTGAGTTCTTCCGTGCTGAGCCCGCCGCTGACATCGAGGTGTTCGACCATGAATGTCTGTTCATCGAAATTGAGCTGCATTTGGAGTGTGGCATTGGAAGTGGCGGCCATATTGAAGGTATATCGAATGGCAGAGCTGAGTTTGAGGGCGTCCCCGCGCACGTCTGCGGCCCCGATGAATCCGAGTCCATAGGCCCCCATGGCCATAATGGTGGCCATAATGACCATGACGATCATGATTTCCATGAGGGTCATGCCCCTGCGCAAGGTGCAATATTTAGAAGGTATAGCCGACATTAATACTGAACCCTCCGATTGGGTCGCCGCGCCGACGATTGATAATAAACCCGTAGTCCAGCACGATGGGAGGAATCGCCTCACTAATGAGCCATCTCAATCCCATCCCTGCAGTATAACGCATTTGGTTGACAAAAAGTTCCTCTGCAAATGCCCCTGGTGAATAATTTGTCGGCTGATAGGGGGTGAGTGCTCCCATATCGACAAAAATGGCACCATACAGGCCAATATCGTTCCATATTGGATATCGGATTTCGGTTGTAAAGTTGAACAAGACTTCACCGCCGCCAGCTTCATCGGTGGCCGTTGCTGGCGCAATATCATTGATGAGACGTGGTCCGAGTGCTTCGTCTTCGTAGCCACGCATATTGAGGCCGCCTAAGAAATATCTATCAATATATGGCAGTTCTGAATTTTCTTTAAGAAAACTTACGCCAAAACGCATATTAAGGGCAAGTGTGAAATATTTCAAAAAAGTGTAGACATACGAGACATGTGCTTCCGGTTTGACATAAAATCCGACATTGTCAGCGTATGCGAATTTAATTTTGGTTTCAGCAAAGATTCCGTATTTGGGTGTGAGTGGATTGTCGCGTCCGTCGTAGCTGGCACGTGGCGTGATAGAAACCGTGAAGAGCGCGCTGTTGTTGTCGAATGGGCATTTCCCATAGAAGAAAGTAAATGGGTAGCATGCGCTGTAGTGCGTGTTTTCATCGACAGCGGATGCCGTTGAAGAGGATTCGAGTTCGAAAGCGAGTGCAGTAAACCACGCTTTACTGAGCTGCCACTGGAGTTCGACGAGCCATCCAAGTTCTTCTTTGTTGGTTTTGGGAATGAATCTGAGATCGTAGAACCACTGGGAAATAATATTGAATCCGCTTGCCGGGATGACAGGGATGGTCAGAGAGAGCAGGGTAAAGAAGTTTTGATTGAGTTTTTGATTGAGGACGAACTGGCTTCCTTTAAATATGCGCGCCTCAGGCATGAGCAGCAGAGAGAGTTGCCAGCCCGTGCCCAGGAGATTGGCTTCGACGTATTCGACCTCGCCAGTGGCAATCCAGTCGCCGCCGGTATACTGCAGTCCGAGTGCGAAATCGAACCATCTGCGTTCTCCTTCTTCGAGTGTGACGACGATGGGAACTGGTCGTTCCGTGGTGGAAGTTGAATCGCCGCTTTCCGATTGTGTCGTTAAATCGTCGTCGACGCCGATGACATTGAGCGATGCTGAGGAATAGATGGTGCGGCGTCTTAGGAGGCTTCGTGCATCAATGACCCGGTTATAGTCGAAGGTTTCGTCCGCTTTGAATGGGATATCCTGATTGACGACCCACTCTCTGGTCACGACATTGCCGTGAATAAAGGTGTCTCCGAAAGAATATTTAGGTCCAAGGGTTACTTCGTATTCGACATCGACTTCGGTGCCGGTGACGCCATTTTTCAGTTCGCATTTAGGTTCGCCTTCGATGCCGTATTCGGTATCAAAATGCCGTTTACATCGTTCCATGATGCCATTTCTGGTTTCGATGAATTCGCACATGGCGACGAGGTCATCTGGCAGGCAGGCACTGGAGAATTCGGCAATTTCGCAGGTATCGGTGCTCGCAATGCTGCCATCGGAAGCGTAGGATGTGCAGCGGACGCGGTCTGAGATGGTGGCATGTCCTCGTGCGCGGAGTTGTTTTGTAATGGCGGCGCGCTCTGTTCTGAAGGTCGAATCGCTGAAGATATCATTTTCGGGTTTGTCGATGAGGACATCGAAGCGGTCGTAGGTTTCGCGGTCTGTATAGCGGATTTGTCGGTGTGCAAAGTGCGAACGTTCACCCTCATGGATAATGAATGTGAGCAGGAGTCGGCCATTGGGGCTGAGGGGTTCAAGTGTCCAGCCTGTGACATCTGCATTGAGATATCCGATTTCTCGATAGGCATCGACAATATTGGCTGCATCATCGGCAATCATCGAACGCTGAGGGTATGCACCAGAACCAAAAGCGGAATATTCGGTGCTGCTGATGAGGTCCATGAGTTCATCATGAGAAAACGCGGAAGCGCCGGCAAAAGAAATTTGGCCTATTTCTGCGCGTTCACCTTCTTTAATTTTAAAAATAATGACATGTGTTCCATTGGCGTAGCTTGAAAGCATCTCGCCAGTGACCTGTGCCCAATAGTAACCGGCAGAAATATATGCCTGCTGGAGTGCTTCGGCAGAGGCTTCAACTTCGCTCTGATCGACGTATCCGGAACTCTCGAAAGTCAGCGATTCTGAGAGCTCTTTGTTGGACAGGAGCTCATTGCCTTCGAACTGGACTTCCCATTGTGCAGATTCTTTGATATCGAGAAAGACATCGACAGTTTTCTTTTTGGGAACACGCCGGGAAACGAATTCAATTTTAGTTTGATAGTATCCTTCTTTGCGATATTCCTGTAGTACTTTTTCGACGGCATCTTCTATTTCTGCTTTGGTTACGCCTCCAAAGAAACCGAAACCAGAGCGGAACGTATCTTCTATTTCGGAATAAGTTTTTATCGAATGCCCACGTACATAGATTTGGCCAAGTACATAGCTTTCTGCGTTGTTGACACTGACATGCAGGTCAACGAGATTGGGTTCTACTTCGGTGGGTATGATGGTTACTTCGGCGTCGAAATATCCCTCTTTGCTGTAGATACGTTCGAGACTTTTGATCTGGTCTTCGAGCGCCATGGTAATGAGTTTTTCTTTGGGGATTTCGTCAACCGTCATGCCGCGCAAGATCGCAGTCCTGGGGTATAAAATACCTCCCGGGCGCAATATCATACGTTTTTTGACTTCTGATTTATAGAGTGAGCCACTTTTTTCGATGATGACTTTTCGAATGACCGTATGTGGTACGGTACGAAAATGAACTTTGACTCTGTCTTTGCCTTCAAAAGTCAGTTCCTGAAAGATATTGGAAAAATAACGCGTTTTTCTGAGGCGTTCTATGGAAATCGCCAGATCGACGTTGGTCGTTTCATGACCAAGCTGGAGTCCTGTTGCACGCAGTAATTTTTCGATATTTTCCTTATCTTCGCAGTATTTGAGGTCACAATCGATCGTCAGATCGGCAACACGATACGTGACAATATTTGTGTTTTTTAACTTGTCGATCGCAGAGTTCTCATTCAGTTCCCCCGATGTGTCCTTGCCGGATGCTTCCCCGGTGTAGGCGTCCTCTGTTGATGTCAGCTCGCGATTCTGTTCCCCCGGTGTGTCCTTGCCGGACGCTTCCCCGGTGTAGGTGTCCTCTGTTGATGTCAGCTCGCGATTCTGTTCTCCCGGTGTGTCCTTGCCGGACGCTTCCCCGGTGTAGGCGTCCTCTGTTGATGTAAGTCCATTCCCTGAAGAAGTTCGGTCTTTCTCATTGGATGTGGGATCGTCGGGATTGTCCGCGTTCTCGTCTGTTTCTTCTTCGTCATTCTGAGGCGTTTCATCATTGGATTGGGCGAGCATTTCTTCGCGAGTTTGGCCCAATATTTTGTGTTGAATGATGTTAGCCTCATCCCGGAATGCGAAATCGAAATAGGTATCTCCGGCAATTTCTTGAGGCGGATCGTTATCCTGAGCAGAAACAGGCAAAACAGGGCATAGCAAGGCAATGGCGGCAATCGCCGCCAATATGTTATACCCAACTTTTGTTATTCTCTTTTTCTGCAAATTCCGACCTCATGCGCCCAAAAGTCCAAAAGAGGATTGTATCACGTTTTTGGGAATATCCAATTTGTAATTAGCAATTAGCAGTTAGCAGTTAGCAATTGGATTTGCAGAACTAAAGGGAAAGTCTGAATTAATTCGCAATGCGCAATGCGCAGTAGAATTTGCAGAACCCCAATGTTACTTTGAAGCTAAATAAACTCAATTCTTTAGAAATAACATTGAGAATGTCCGAATAATTACGCATTACGCATTACGCATTACGCATTATTAAGAACAACCGCTTGTTGCGCCGCAGCTGTCGCATTTGAGGCATGTTCCGTTGCGAAGCATTGTGAAATTCCCGCATTCGGGGCAAGGATCACCTTCGTATCCTTTGAGCCGTGCTATAGATCGGCTATCGCGGGACTCGCTATGATGGTGTGACTCTGGCCGGGTACCGGCAGAAGGCTGTTGATTGGAAGGTGTTGCACTGGACAGGTGATGCGGTGTACGACGTCCTTCGAAACCGGGCAGATAAGGTACAGAGAATTCGTTGTCATCCTCGTTGTCGGGCAAATTATCTGGATTGACATGTGCCAGTTCGGTTTTTCCCAGATAGGTGATGCCAAGTTCTCTAAAGATGTAGTCGATAATGGATGTAGCGAATTTGATGGTCGAATGTCCGGACACGGGCCCGGAGGGTTCAAACCGCGTAAACACAAAGGCATCGACATATTCCTCGAGTGGGACGCCATGCTGGAGGCCGAGGCTGACGGCGATGGCAAAACAGTTCATGAGACTTCTGAATGCCGCACCTTCCTTGTGCATATCGATAAAGATTTCGCCCAGAGAGCCATCGGCATATTCACCGGTTCTGAGGTAAATATTATTCTGATTGATCGATGCCTTTTGGGTGTATCCGCTTCGTCTTGAGGGGAGCTTTCGGCGGTTGGCATGGGGAGCGCCGGTGGGTTCCTTGGTTTCGGCAGGTGGTTGTGCTGCATCGTCTTCGGCGATGGATTCGAAATCGAAGACTTTGGTCGAGTTGAGAGGCTGAGAAAGCTTTGATCCATCGCGGTAAATGGCGATGGCCTTGAGGCCCATTTTATAGGCGGACAGGTGCATGCGCTCGATATCGTGCACGGATGCATCGCCAGGGAAATTGATGGTTTTAGAAATAGCCCCCGAAATGAGTGGCTGGATGGCGGCCATCATGGCAACGTGCGCAAGTGCAGGAATAAAGCGCGTCCCCAGTTCGCCGCAGCGGTTGGCGCAGTCAAAGACTGGCAGATGTTCGGGTTTGAGGTGTGGTGCGCCTTCGATGGTCATGGTACCAAAGGCATATCGATTTGCCTGTGCCATCTGGGTGGGAGTAAATCCAAGGAAAGTCAGCAGATCGAAGTTGGGGTCATCCAGTTGGGCATCCGTCGCTTTGAGGCGGGTTTTGCAGAAATCGCGGCCAACAACATAGGGGGCAATTGCGAAGTGAATGTCGAATGATGATTTGAGTGCATTTTCGATTCTCTCGAGTGCAGCTGTGTCAAATCCGAGCATGCGCAGGGCATCGTGATGAATGCCGGGGGCGCCTTTGAGTGTGGCATGTCCCAGAATATGGTGGCTGATATCGTCAATTTGTTCCTGTGAATAACCGAGTCTGTGCAGCGCTTCAGGGATGGCGGTATTGATAATTCGGAAGTAGCCGCCTCCGACGAGTTTTTTGAATTTGACGAGGGCAAAATCCGGTTCGACACCGGTTGTGTCGCAATCCATCAACAGGCCGATGGTCCCCGTCGGTGCCAGGCATGTGACCTGGGCATTTCTAAAACCGTATTCGTCACCGAGTTTGATGACTTCGTCCCAAGTTTTTTGTGATCGTTGCAGGAGTTCGCGGTCGAATGCCGTCTCAGGAGGCATGGATGGCGGGACGCTGAGTGATTCGTAGGCATCGCGTGGTGCGAGATAAGCGGCGCGTCGGTGGTTGCGCAAAACGCGCTTCATGTCGGCAGCATTGAGTTCATAACCATCAAAAGTGCCCAGATCGCGGGCAAGGAGTGCGCTCGTTCGGTAGCAGACTGCCGTGGCATGTCCGGAGATGGCGGCAGCCAGTGCTCTTGCCTGTGGGGAATCGTAAGGAAATCCGAAGCGCATGCAGAGTGACCCCAGATTGGCAAATCCGAGTCCGAGCGGCCTGAACAGGAAACTCTGGCGTGCAATTTCTTCGCTGGGGTACTGTGCCATCGTGACGGTAATGTCGAGTGCGGCGGTATATAAAATGACAGCAGCTTCGAATTTGTCAGAATCAAATTTGCCTTCCGGTGTCTGGAATTTGACGAGGTTGATGGAGGCGAGATTGCATGCCGAATTGTCGAGGAACATGAATTCGGAGCAGGGATTGCTGGCGCGTATTGGGCCAGACTGCGGACAGGTGTGCCAGTCGTTGATCGTCGTGTCGAACTGGATTCCAGGATCTGCACATGCCCAGGCGTTGTAGGCAATTTCATCCCAAAGATCGCGTGCTCGAATTGTGCGCGAGACGGATCCGTCCGTGCGTCGCGTCAGTGACCAGAGTCCGTCATGTTCGAGTGCGTCCATGAATTTGGCATTGAGACGGACTGAATTGTTGGCATTTTGTCCGCCGACGCTCTGATAGGCATTGCCTTCCCATGAGGCGTCAAATGTCTTGATTTCGGGCATGGGGCTTCCGGTCTGAAGTGCAAGCAGCGTCCGGTAGAGCAGGGGCTCGGGGACGCCCGCCTTGACGGCATCGTGCAAGGTGGCGCGCAGTGCCTTGTTCTGATGCGGATCGGCAGCGCCGTCATGCAGCTCCGCTTTGGCACCGGATACGTCGGATTTCATTTGCTCGACGTATCTGTGCGTAATCTGGGAACCGGCAACGAGGGCGGCGACCTTTTCTTCTTCGGTGCGCTTCCAGCGGACGAATGATTCGATATCTGGATGGTCGGCATCGAGGCAGACCATCTTGGCGGCACGGCGCGTCGTCCCGCCCGATTTGATGGCACCGGCGGCAGCATCGCCGATCTGAAGGAAACTGAGCAATCCCGAGGATTTTCCGCCGCATGAAAGCGGCTCGTCGAAACCGCGTATCTTCGAGAAATTCGTTCCAGTACCCGAACCGAATTTGAAGAGCCGTGCTTCTTTTTGCCACAAATCCATGATGCCGTCTTTACCGCATAAATCGTCTTTGACCGACTGGATAAAGCAGGCATGTGCCTGCGGATACTCATAGGGATCGAGCACTTCCTCGCAAACTTTGGTTTCGGGATTGACACGGAAATGGCCGCGCTGCGGGCGCGAAATACCGTAAGCCCAGTTCAGGCCGGTATTGAACCACTGTGGCGAGTTGGGAGCCGCCATCTGATGGGCGAGCAGATAGACCATTTCATCATAAAAGATGTGGGCATTGGCATCATCGAATGTGCCTGATTTGACGCCCCAGTAAGCCCAGCATCCGGCGATGCGGTGAAAAATCTGGCGCGCATCCGTCTCGGCACCAAATCGCGATGCTTCGTCCATCGAATCGAGAATTTCGCGATCGGGCATGCTGCGCTGCAGCCAGGGCTCGATGCCGGTTTCGGGAATGCGCTTCGTTGCCGCAGGAATGTCGGCTTTCCGCACGTATTTCTGGGCCAGAATATCGGACGCCATCTGCGACCAGTCACTCGGGACTTTGATCAAAATGGATTGGGAACCGGAAGTACCATCGATATTCCGCAGCTGGCTCGTGCGGGTTTCAAATTCGATGCCTTCGAGAGGATTGGAAAGATTGGCTGTAAAGATTCGTGTGAATTGCATGATTTCGATTTCAAAGGGAGTGGCAAATTCAGAGACGTTCCGTAGAACCTCTGTACGTAAATTAAGTGACTGGGAATCAGAAAAAAGGAGAGCGTTCATGGGCAATTTGCGATGCACCATGATTGCGCAAAAAGAGGATTGAGCCTGTCTGTTCTGAACTGTGAATGCGTCTCAGAACACCTTTGCTTATAGGTTAATCCAAATCATAACGACATTCTACTGAACGTCACTCCGAATGGTTTAAACCAAAAAGGCCGATGTAGGCAAGTGTGGGCAACGGGTTTTGTGACTTGGGAATTGTCCGTGTCAAATGGAGTTTTTTGTGTTATGATAAGAAGGATATTGTTGGGGGCGCAGGCTATCCCCTTGCGGGGATACGCCATGCGCAGCGCGGCTATTGCATACGCCGCGCGATTGAATTGGCCATGCGCCATGCGCAATGTGTCACATGAGGTTTGAGATTAATTCGTTTTCCCTAAAGGACAAAGGGGATCTTGTTCACTATCGGCAATGGCTAATGCGTAATGAGCAACAGAGTGTGACAAACGAGGTTTTCGGTTTGAACTCAACCCATCAAACCTTTTGAATTGTCTTGAGAATGCCCGATAATTGCGAATTACAAATTGCGAATTGCGAATTGATAAAAAGGTACACACATGCTGATTGACGTTTTTACCTATACACAGGCAAGTCCGAACGGACCCTTTACCATTCACTCGCTGATAGAAGCTGCCAAATGTGCTCGCCTGGATGGCATTGCCGTGACGGATCGCGGGTCATCACATCGCATACGTGAATATATGGATGTTGCAGAGAGTGAGGATTTCCTTGTGGTCTATGGGCTGGAACTTGAGACGTCTCATGGCCGTGTGGTCGCGTATCCCCGCAATCTGGATGATGCCTTTATCAACGAGGATTGGCGTTGTCTCGGTGAGAATCCTGCCATCGAGGATGTTTTGGATTATTTCCATGCACGTGGCGGAATCGTCATTGCACGTGATGTTTTTAATCGTGGCGAAGGTTTGCGTGACAGTGTGTACTCGGTCCGTGATTCGGAAGGTCATGGGCTGGATGGCATCGATACGGTGGCGGTTTATCGTCGTCGCATCGACAATGAATTGAGTATTGAGGCTCAGCAGGTGCTCGGAATTCCTGCCTGTGCAGGATCTGGTGTGTTCGATTCTCTCGAGGATATTGGTCACTGTGCAACGCTGTTTGCAAGTGAGATTTACAATCAGGAATCGTTTGTCGATGCCATGAGAAGTCCGCTGCACTGGGCGTGTGCGCTGCGCGATTTGGGGGCAGCTTGTCCCATGGGGACGCCGCCTCGTACAGAGGAAACTGATCATGATCATCGGGGTGAGCGCCGCTCAGACAGAGGTGCACGCCGTCCAGACAGAGGTGAGCGTCGGGAAGCATCCGGCGATGGTCGCCGTGGACGCGGCAATGATCGCCGTGGTCGCAGTGACGGTCGACGTCGTGGGGAGGCACAGGGGGATGACCGCCGACGTAGTGGTGGCGATGGACGCAGAAGAGGTTCCGATCGCCGGGATGGCAGGGGAAGATAATTCATAGAAATTGAGTCATGAATTTGCTGCGCCCCGGTTGTGGGACGCAGCCATGCATCATGAATCGTCGATTTTGAGGCGAACTCGTTATCATCTTCATGGGGAGGCGATAGAATGCGTGCTTTGATAACAGTCGGTATTGCGATGGTCATTCTTCCGTCTTTCGCGTATGGTTATGGTGAAGGTGCGGATATTCCAGAGGGGGCGCGTGTCATTCATCTGTTGACAAATGAAGCCCGCACCAATACCAAAGAAGCACTGGCCAATTGCGGTGAAGCCTGTTCTGAGGGATTGGACTGCCATCCCGAAGTGTTGGAACCTGTTTACTGGGATGATGATTTGTTTCGTGCAGCGCAATTCCATGCAAACATGCTCAATGCCATCAATGGCTCTGATAAGACGCCCTGCATGCAGCATAATTCGCCATGTACTTTGAAATCGAATGCTGCAGACAGGTTTCCTGGCAGATGTGATGGGACACCGGGCTGTGCATGTGAGGGTGGAAAAGCCGAGTGCGGAACACAAGGAACAACTGCGGGGGCGCGCGTAAAGATGTTTGCGGGCAGTTATTCTGCAGAGAATCTGGCGTCGACTTCGTCAACTCCGTATGGAGCGTTCATGCTCTGGCTGCATGAAAATGCCAAAGGGGATGGCTGTGAATGGAGCATGAACAATGGCCATCGGTTTAATATCCTTGGAAAATCCAGACGTGTGGGGGTTGGCTATACCGATGCCAGAGAGGGAATGTATTATGGCATTACAGCACAGGATTTTGATGGTATAGCGCCAGAAGAGACGCCTGCTTTGACCGCTGGTGCCGGATATAAAGAAAAAGGCACGCTCTGGTTTAAGGCACACTATTTTTCGAAAACGTCTGCGCAAAAAGTTTCGGTGACCATTGACGGTGTTCAAACAGAACTCGTCAGAACTCGCGGAACTGACATGAATGGTGTTTATGGCTCCAACAGTATTGCTGAACCCCCCGAATGTGCGGAGTATTTCTTTGAAGCAACCGATCAGTCCGGCGTGGTGACACGGTTCCCGACAACGGGTGTTTTACTGTATGCCTGTGACCACTCCTGGAGAGATGATCATGCTTCGGGGTCGGATTGCTCGTTACATGCAAGTGGTACGATGCAAAAATCGTTATTGGGTTTATTTGGTATTTTGGCTGGTTTTCTGGTATGTGTTCGTAGGCGCAGGCGTTCATAGACTACGAAAATCGCTGTATTTTTCCAGAAAGTAGAGTATAAGCTTTCATGTATTCATATTTACCTTGCGTAAAAGGGTAAAATGACGTTAAGAATTAAAAACGCTCTTTTGTGAGTGAGCGCTGGGTGGTTAATCAGTCGCCTGAGACGACAAATCAGATAACAAACCGATGGAGGTTAAAATGAACAAACGTGTTGTCCTTGCTCTTTTTGTGATGATGAGCATTGGGTGTGCGCTTATGGGTTGCAAATCCTGGGCACCAAGTACGACGGAAACAGGTAAATGTGCAGTGGATCGTCAATGGGTTCCCCCCAAGCAGGATCCGAATACCGGCGAATGGAAAGAAGGCTATTGCGAATGGCTTCCCGGCAAAGCTGGTTAGTGCACCCCATTGTAGATATAAAAAAAGCGGCCTTTGGCCGCTTTTTTAATGCACAATTGATAATGCATAATGGATAAATTTGGATAGTATTCTTAAGGTTAATCCTGAAGAATCTCGTGTGTATCGGGGAACAGGCCCGATACGGAAAAAGCGGCTTTTGGCCGCTTTTTTATTCAGCTTTCCATTCGAGGTTGAAGCGATCGACGCCGCGTTGAATGTTGACGGTACAGTTTGACTGTTTTTTGCAGGTTTCCCAGGCATTGAAATATTCATCGGGATTTTTGGGAAGTTTTCCATTTATCCCGACGATGATGTCTTCGTTGACGAGGTCAACACCGGCGAAAGATTTGATTTCTTTGACGCGGTATCCCAGGAGTGCGCCGCCATCCGTAATCGGATCGAGCGTCATTCTGCCCAAAACAACGGCAGGACTCTTGGCAAAAAAATCATCGTAATCGGCCTTCGAAACCGTGAATTTTTTTTCTGGTTTTGGCGCAGCAGTACCGTTTGCTGGCGTGGCGTGCGATGGTTGTTGCGTTTCTGAGGGGGATGCAGAGCCTAACAGATCCTGTGCCGCCGATTCCCCAACGACGACCGTGTACTCTCTATTTTTTTGAACAGGGGATGGCGAATCCGCTTCTGCATTTTCGATTGCCTGTGCATAGCGTGCTTCGTCTTTTGCGGACATTTCGTGTGATGTTCCGGTCGTGGCACATGCCGAAAACAAAATGGCAGAGCAGAGGAGGATAAGCTGGATCATTTGAATTTTCATGCTAAAATCCTTATTGAGTATGTGCGATAGAATGCACTGAATCATTGTTATCGCGTTATATGAGGGAATGCGAATTTTTAGGGAACGATCAATGAAAAAACTCCTTATCGCTATGGTTTTGGTTTTGTTTCCGGTGGGATTTGTCTGTATTCAGTCTGCACATGCAACCACGCTTGCTGCGCTTTCGGATGAAGAGCTCGTCGACGGTGCCGGTGCGATTGTGCATGGCACGATCATTCAAAAAGAGTCAATCCAATACGATGCGCGCACAATTTTAACGAAGGTGACCCTCAGAGTTGAGGAGTATTTGAAGCTGCCGGAAGGGAGTTCGGAGGGCCAGGAATTTGTTTTCTATACGCGCGGTGGGGAAATTGGCGATGTCGTCCAGACGGTAGCGGGTGAATTTATTGCGGTTGAGGGCGCGGAGGTGATTGTATTTCTTGAGAAGATCAAGAAATATGGCGATTTGTGGATGGTTCTTGGACTCAGGACAGGAGCCTACAGCGTCGAAAAAATGGAAGAATCGGACGCGCAGGCAGAAAAAATGGTGTTTGAGCGCAAGCCCCTGGCTTGTGGTCCCGTCAAACCGCAAAGGGTGGCCTTAAAAGATATTCGTGAACGCATCGTTCGTCGTGTGGCCAAATCACGTCCAGGGGCGTCCAAATGAAACATGTTGCTTTTTTTCTGACAGCTCTCCCGGCCATGATTTTTTTCCCCATGCATGATTGTTTGGCATGGAATATCACGATGACATGCGGGCCTGGATATGATGAAGTCGTGTGTGTGGATGGGGAGAAGCCATTGCCGACTTATTGGCAGAGCCCATGTCTGTCGTTTTATTTGAATGAGAATGGAACGACTCAGATGGATTTCACGGCTGTCCAGGAGGTCGTTCGAAAATCGGTTCAGGAGTGGAATCACCCAAAGGTTTCTTCTTTGACGCTTCACTATGCGGGGCAGACGAATGAAGATCGCATCGGGTATAATCCGTATATTGACGATAACGCTAACATCATTGTTTTTCGCGACAATGATACCTGGGAAGAGTCGCGTCAGATGATGGCACTGACGACGGTAACGCATAGCCGTTCGACGGGTCTGATTTACGATGCTGATATCGAAATCAATACCACACATTATCATTATGGCATTTTTGAGACGGATGGCAGTGGGGTCGTTGATCTTCAGAATACGCTGACCCATGAGATAGGCCATACTTTTGGTCTGGCGCATTCCAGTAAACTGGATGCAACCATGTTCCCGTATTCGGGGACAGGTGAGATCAACCTGCGAACATTGGATCAGGATGATCTGGATGCCATTGCGAATGTTTATCCGCCTTCGTCCAAGAAGTGCAGCTTTTCGAAAGACGATTATTTTGAAAGGCCCATTTATGAAATGACAGAGGGGCCAGCGGCACATTCATCGAGCTGCAGCGGTGTGCCGGTTCAAGGGCACGAAAGGCCATGGGGATGGCTTGGGATTATATGCGGGGCAGTGCTGTGCATCCTAAAAAAAAGGCGCGTATTGCAACGGCAATAGCGCCTTTCGCGAGGCGTATCGGGGCGGCGCCCCGATAGCCGGCGTTTTATAAAACATAGATATTATGCGCGTTTGATATAGCGAGCATCGCGTGTGTCGATGACGAGAAGCGTATCCTGTTCGATGAAAAGAGGAACCTGGACCTCAAGTCCGGTTTCGAGTTTTGCGCGCTTGGTGGCTGCGGTGACCGTATCGCCCTTGATGGCAGGTTCGCATTCGACGACGCGCAGCGTGACCGTATTGGGGATTTGAAGGCCGATGGGATTGCCGTCGTGCAGGAGGACCTGAACATCGTCATTTTCGCGGATGAACTGGAGTTCGTATTCGATCATGTCTCCGGTCATGGTGAACTGCTCGTAGGTCTCGTTGTTCATGAAGATGTAGTTTTCTTTATTTTCATTGTAGAGGTATTGGCAAGGGACAATTTCGAAATTGGGCACATCGACGCGATCTTCGGCTTTGAACGTCTTTTGCAGGATCTGCTTGGTGCGGATGTTTTTGGCTTTGAGTTTGACGAGTGTGGCACCGCCGCGGGCAGAAGGGGTCTGGACTGTGGTTTCGAGTACGGTGAAGGGATCGCCGTCCATGAGAAGAAGTGAACCTTTTTTAAGATCGATACTGGTTGGCATGTAAGCTCCTTTTTTAATGCGGAATTCGGAATTCGGAATTCGGAATTATGCGTGCAATTTTTAAGAAATTGCAGGATTCGTTGAGATGGTAATGGTTGGGGATTTTTTTTGTTTTTACAAACGGATTTGTTCGCATCTAACGATGCTCACTTTTTAAATTCGGAATTCGGAATTCGGAATTCGGAATTGAAATGCAATTACGTAGTGAATTGCGGAATGCGTTGAGATGGTAATCATTGGGTGAATTTTTTTTAACAAACGGATTTGTTCGCAT
>OCTW011581427.1_pt1 | contig 27434 bp, 28 predicted proteins | sample 1539671 | NCBI WGS metagenome assembly OCTW01 (sample SAMN02144230, study PRJEB22623) | gut metagenome | biome: sheep rumen | host: Ovis aries | place: New Zealand | reverse complement strand
CCACACTTCTCAACATTTTCTATAATCTGTGGTAACAGTACCTTTAGATTCTCTTCTTCTTTGTATGCAAGTAAAACAACACTGATTCCCATTTGCTATTTCTCCTAGTTATGTTCTAACTCTTTTTTTACAGAATACAACTTGTTAATTATACAATGAAAACCTTGCATTCGCAAGGTTTTCTCATTAGATATATTACACAAATATTCTTAAATATTTGCTAATCATTATACATATTAGTTACATAGAGCATCATAATTTCACACTCTTATCGAGTCCAACAATATATCCATCTATCTCATAATAGTTTAAATTATATTTATTACCATCAGGCAACTCTTCTTTCTTTGCACTTAAGAATAAATACATGTGATTAGGAAAGGTATTTCCACCTGCCATATCATTAAATTCTTCTCTGGTCTTCTCATCAGCAAAATCAGTCAAATCTCGACTCATATATGTCATATTCATTGTCATATTATGCTCTTTTGCAAATATCTCAAATGTTAATGCACTTATTCCATCCCAGTACAAATCCTGACTTGGCGGATAGACAACAATCTTATCGCATTTGTTTGCAACTTCTTCCCATAATGGTGATTGTAAGTCCGATTCATATACTACTTCCTTATGAAAATCAAAATGTTTTTGTTTTATGGCTGATGACAAATCAATCACTTGAACAAACAAGCAAAGTAACATTATTATTGTCACTATCCATTTCTCAACCAATAACACATTAGTATGCAAAAACAGATTATTTACGTAAGTTTCTTTCCTATGTCTTATAAAAATATATGTTGGAATAAGCAGTGCTATACTCATTATCATATAGTAGACCGGCCATATAAATCTTCCTGTGGACCTAAAAGTACTTAAAAGATTCCATATTAAATCTGGCCAAGGTATATTTAATATTTCTTTCTGACCTAATGTCCATGTCGGACTCATTGCAAGTAATGTAAATACCAAGAAATAAACTAACAACGCCACTATATATGATATTATCTTTTTTTTATCTTGTTTACTTATTGTGCGATTATTTGCTCTAATAACATTGTCTTTTCTTATATTTGAATTGAATACAATACGTCTTATAATATATGCTATTAATATAACCACAGCAACCGCAATTAGTATCAACATACCTAAGCCTAAATATGCAAACCCTTCATTTTGATAAGGTGTCACTAGTGGAAAGTTTCTAACAATACTTGAATAGCTTATTTCTCTAAAATCATGCGTAAAATGTCCAAAATCAGTGGCGTATGTCATTGGATTGAATAAAGCATCTAAATTAAATGATAAAATGTCTAAACCGCCACTTCCGCTTGCATTCGTTTCTCCGTAAAACATCCCTATAATCCAAGCACATATTAATGTAATAACAAGTGGAAGTATCAAGAGCATAACACAGTTTCTTATTCTTTCACCACATACTATATCTTGAAGAATAGAGCATAATAGTATTCCAAAAAGGATTGGTGTAAAATAGGCATTTATTAACGTTCCGCCTGCAATAAGCACGATCCATAACCATATGTAACTTCCGCGTTTAATTTTACTTCTATATAGCCAAAGAACAATAGTTGCAACAATAAGAAAATGTGCGCTTAAAGCAGTATGTAAAAACATTCTATTAAGTAAAACTGGTGATAATACAAAGAAACTCGAAGAAACAACATTTACGATAATATTATGGCTATATCTTCTTGTCACGAGTGCGCCAAAACCTCCCATAAGCGCATAACAAATCAGTCCGAAAATACCCATATACTGAAATGCATTAGGAAGTATTCCTGAAAAAATCTTAAAGAATATCGCAAATAAAGGTATAGAATCAGTATAAACTACTGACACAGGCTCGTTATATATCCCCTCAGTAAGTCCTATAGGAAATGTCCATGGTGTGTCTCGATAATATACCCATCCCATATAATGCTGTGTTAAATCAATACTTCCCTCAATATCGTCAGAATGAAGAAGCCACTCGGTATTTGTTGGATTAATAATTGATATACCATATATTGCTATAAAAACAAATATACCTATTACTGTTCCTATCACAAAAGCATACCTTGACTTTTTTTTATATTTCTTCTTTAAAATATTCATCTTGCTTTTCCTCAAAGACAAAACAAGAAGATGCTCTATCTTATATAATCAGCATCTTCTCATTAGACCTTACCTCTTCTGCTCTCTCTTCTGATCATACAATAATTGTAGCTTCCTCTCCACATAGTCATCATCATTCATCTCATTTATTCTTTCTTTCAATTTATGTTCTGCCGTTTCTAGCTGTTGCAGCTTTTCTTTAAGCTGCTTCTTCTCAAATTCAATTTTTCGCACTTGTGAATGTAATTCGTCTAATTCTCTTTCTTTTTCTCTATCTAAATCCATCTTTTTAACTCACTTTCAAAATATTCTTTAACATTATAACAGATTTTATTCTGGTCGCACAGTTTTATTGCATATTATCCTCTTCACTTACCGGTCGAAACAGCAATGCTATTAGATAGGGTGTCGCGAATATAACAGGCATAATATACCTGGAATTACCATTATCTGGTCCCACCATACATATTGCATATATTATAACCGGAACTAGATAGACAAGTATATGGTCCTTTCTTTTCTGGAAAATGCAAAATATAATCATATATAATATTAGCCACGGCAAAAGACCAAGTGATGCAAATATATTCACAATTGGTGTTTTTTCAAGCATTAATATGAGCTGGTATACTGCATACCTTTCACCACCAGTATTATAATTATTCGTTACATATAGCTCGGTATATTCACTGTTTGGATCATGCTCCTGCAAATATGGGCTAAAATCATAATATTCTAAATCAGATATTTTATCCATATCCCAATACTCATATGTATTATTTAGTATAGATTCAATGTATAAACCAGGGTGTTTTAAGAACATTTGCCACCATACAGCAAAGTAGTTTTTCATGTCTTCGCTAGTAGCTTCCTGATTATATTTTTCTTTTACCCAATCACTGAGCATAGGCTCGTACAGTTTCTTAAGTCGCTTATAAGGTAATACAGCATTTATTGCAGCTTTCTCTTCCTCTGTTACTTCTTCTCCATATTCACTTACATATCTCGCAGTTTGTTGGAAAGGAACACTTAAGGCTTCCTGCTTTCCTACAGGTGCTACATTCCATAGGGGAAGAAGAATCATAGTCCATAACAATTGATATAGTAATATCACCGGAACGAATGTTACAATAATCTGTAAAATGTACTTTCTATATACTATCGCATATACTATTGCTACTATAACTAATATATGAACTCCATAATTTTTCGTAAGCATTATAAAAGCACCATTGATAGCTAATAACAAGTCAAACCACCATATCTTAAAACACTTACCTTTTGTTCTTGCAATTTCATACATCATTATTATGAAAAGAAGTATGAATGAAGAAAACAACGTATCTTTAACCATACAAATCGCATACATTGGAAAGATTGGTAGAAACATTATAATAATTTGAATAAATATTATTCTGTTTCTAGTTATTCCTATATGGCGTAAATATTGCAACGCAATGGTAAATACAGTGGCAAGAAACAGCATATGGAGTACAACATAGATTGCAACTCCAATCCTGATGTCACCAAAAATATATAATCCTAATTTAAAAAATACTTCAAACAGCTTTGTTACAGCAAATGGATGGTGATTTGTATAATACGCTTCTGGTGGATGGACTGTTGTAATTTCATTTATATAACTTGGTATCTCAAAACTTTGCATTAGCTGTACCACAGTATCAACATTTGCCGTACCAGGATAAAACAATATAAAATATGGAAGCCATGCTACAAAGAACAGCATAACCATTATTAAACTATTCTTCCATGATATCTTATATTGCTCTAGCTCCTTTTGAATACAGTATCTCCTAATAAGAACTGTAATTAGCTTAAGTGCCATATAGCATACTAACGCAAGAGTTATCCCATGTATTAAAGATCTAAGTACATTTATTCCTGACCCAAATATATATCTTAAATCATCATCTTCTTTTAATGATAAAGCAAGAAGTTGCATAAATGAAAATACCACAGAAAAAATGATAAGCACTACTTCCTGCCACTTCTTTAATACAATTTTACTCCCTTTATATATAATAACAGCTAGACATATTGCAAGAAGAACAGTGGTTATCTTAGATGTTCTCATTGATAAATATAATGTTCTTACAGCTAGAATCCATTCGTTAGTAAGGTCTACACCTTCTGAGTTTTCTTCTGTCGCTTTGGCAACTAGGGATAGCTGTATTCCAACACTACATATTATTCCCAATATAAAGGATACTATAGCCCTTGTTTTATCAACTTTTTCTATGACTTTATCCATAGCCATTATTTAACCATAAAAAATACTTTTACACAAGGTGTTATATGCACATAAAAAAGACCCAGTTTAACGATATAACGCTAAACTGGGAATATATAAAACAATGAATATTATACTTTTAGGTTTTGTCTTACCAAAGCCTTCTTAAGCGCAATTTCCGCTCTCATAACGTCAAGGTTTGCATCTTTCTTCTCAAGCCTTTCTCTTGCACGCTCTTCTGCGGCCTGTGCTCTCTTTACGTCGATTTCATCCGGCCACTCCGCTATTTCTGCAAGAAGTGTTACCTTATCTGGAAGAATCTCCGCAAAGCCCGCGTGAACAGCTGCTTTAACCTGTTCTTCTTCCGTTGAAATTGTAACAATTCCAGGTGCAATTACAGTTGTAAGCGCAATATGATTAGGATATACACCGATTTCACCCTCAGTAGTATTAAACTCTATCATTGTTGCTTCGCCTGTATAAAATACACGATCTGGCGTAATGATTTCAACGTCTACCAAATTCTTTGCCATAGTCTCACTCCTTACTGCATACGAGCTCGAACTTCATCAATAGAACCTGCATTTAGGAAATGTCCTTCTGGAATATCATCATGTTTTCCTTCGAGTATCTCCTTAAATCCACGAATTGTCTCGTTGATTGGTACATATTTACCTTCAAGACCTGTAAACTGTCCTGCTACGAAGAAAGGTTGAGATAAGAATCTCTGTACCTTACGAGCACGGCTAACTACAAGTTTATCCTCCTCTGATAATTCGTCCATACCAAGAATTGCAATAATATCCTGTAACTCTTTATACTTCTGAAGAATCTCCTGTACTCCACGAGCAACTTCAAAGTGTTCCTGTCCTACAATTCGAGGATCTAGGATACGGGATGTTGAACCAAGCGGATCAACAGCCGGATAAATACCTAACTCAGCGATAGAACGCTCAAGTACTGTTGTTGCATCCAAGTGAGCAAATGTTGTAGCAGGAGCCGGGTCAGTCAAGTCATCGGCAGGCACATATACAGCCTGTACGGATGTAATAGAACCATTCTTTGTTGAAGTGATTCTTTCCTGCAAAGCTCCCATTTCTGTCTGAAGTGTTGGTTGATAACCTACGGCTGAAGGCATACGTCCAAGTAAAGCCGAAACCTCTGAACCAGCCTGAGTAAAACGGAAAATGTTATCAATAAACAGTAACACATCCTTACCACCTTCATCACGGAAATACTCAGCCATAGTCAGTCCTGTAAGACCTACTCTCATACGAGCTCCAGGTGGCTCATTCATCTGACCAAATACCATACAAGTCTTGTCAATAACTCCTGATTCCTTCATTTCGAAGTATAAGTCATTTCCTTCACGAGTACGCTCTCCAACACCTGTGAACACTGAATATCCACCATGCTCTGTAGCGATATTGTGAATTAATTCCTGAATAAGTACTGTCTTTCCTACTCCAGCACCACCAAACAATCCAATCTTACCACCCTTCTGATAAGGACAAAGCAAATCAACAACCTTGATACCAGTTTCAAGCATCTCCTGTGATGTTGCCTGCTCCTCGAATGAAGGTGCTTTTCTGTGAATTGGCAAATGTTTTTCAACTTTTGGCGCCTCTTTCTCATCAATAGGCTCTCCAAGTACATTGAAGATTCTACCAAGTGTAGCTTCTCCTACTGGAACAGTAATTGGCGAACCAGTTGCAACTGCCTCCATACCACGAACGAGTCCGTCCGTAGAACCCATGGCAATGCATCTTACAGTATCATCACCTAGATGTTGTGCTACTTCCACTACTAAAGTCTTACCATCTTTCATTTTTACTTTAATAGCATCATTAATTTCTGGAAGGTATCCTTCCTGAAACTTAATATCAAGTACGGCACCAATAATCTGAGTGATTTTTCCAATATTATTCTCTGCCATTTTCTTACTCCTTAAGTTTACTTAATACGTCTTACGATATAGCCTCAGCACCTGCAATAATCTCTGTAAGTTCCTGAGTAATCGATCCTTGACGTGCTCTATTATATTTCAATGTTAAATCACTAATAATGTCTTCTGCATTACTTGTTGCAGAATCCATGGCTTGCATACGTGCTCCATTTTCAGAGGCAACTGCCTCAACAAGTGCTCCATATATAAGACTTGTTACATATTTAGGAACAATCATATCTAAAGCTTCTTCAGGATTAGGTTCAAAATTCATAAGCATTTTACTATCCTTTTCATCCTTATCCTTAGCTAATTCTTCCTCTGATATGTCAACAGGAAGTAGCTTTAACAGCTTCGGTTCATGACTTACCGTATTTTTGAAATGTGTATATGCTAGATATATTTCTCCAACTTCGCCATTAACAAATGCGTCTAAAACTTCTTTGCTAATCTTCATGGCATCTTCATAAGTTGGCGCTTCCATAACCTGATCATATTCGCTGGCTACCTCATAGCCTCTTGAATCAAGCACATCATGGGCCTTCTTACCAATTGTATAAAGCAAAATTTCTTCTTTAGCGATTTCACTACCTGTAATTAATTTAATAATATTACTGTTATATCCGCCTGCAAGTCCTCTGTTGGAAGAAATTGTAATTATTGCCTTCTTCTTAGATTCTCCTGCCTTAAGATATGGATGATCAATTGCTCCTGCTTTATCAAGCATAGAACAAACTGTAGCATACATATAATTGAAATACGGGTTAGTGTTTTCGGCTTTCTGTTTTGCTTTTTGCAATTTAACAGTAGATACAAGCTTCATGGCTTTAGTGATTTTCTGAGTGCTAGATACACTCTGTTTTCTACGTTTTATGTCTCTCATAGAAGCCATAATACTTTACCACCTTTCACCTAATCTACTTACTAAAGTCCTTCTTACATTCCTCAATAGCCTTAATTAATTGTGATTTAATTTCATCATCGAGTTCCTTCTTCTCGCGAATTGTCGCAGGAATATCTGGATACTTTGTATCAACAAATTCGAATAATGCCTTCTCAAACTCTAGTACATCTTCGACTGGAATATCTAATAAATACTTCTGTGTAGCTGCGAAGATAATCATAATTTGATACTCAACAGGCATTGGTGCATATTGTGGTTGCTTAAGCATCTCACGTATTCTCTCACCTTGAGCAAGCTTTTCTGCAGTATCTGCATCAAGTTCAGAACCGAACTGAGCAAAACTTGCAAGCTCTCTATATTGAGCAAGCTCCACACGAATAGGTGCAGCTATTTTCTTCATAGCCTTAATCTGAGCAGCACCACCTACACGGGATACAGATAGACCCGCATTAATAGCAGGTCTGAATCCTGCGTTAAATGCATCAGTCTCTAAATAAATCTGACCATCAGTAATAGAAATTACATTTGTAGGGATGTAAGCACTAACATCACCAGCCTGCGTCTCAATAATAGGTAGAGCTGTTAATGAACCACCACCTAAACTATCATTAAGTCTTGAAGCTCTTTCAAGAAGTCTTGAATGTAGATAGAATACATCACCTGGGTATGCCTCACGTCCTGGTGGACGACGAAGTAGTAATGAAAGTGTACGGTAAGCAGCGGCATGTTTACTCAAATCATCATAGATTACAAGAACATCTTCACCATTCTCCATCCACTCTTCTCCAATAGCACATCCTGCATATGGAGCAATATATTGAAGTGGTGCAAGTTCTGAAGCAGTTGACGCTACAACCGTTGTATAACCCATTGCACCGAACTCTTCTAACTCTTTAACAATACTTGCAACTGTCGATGCTTTCTGACCTATTGCTACATAGATACATTTCACACCCTGACCCTTTTGGTTAATAATTGTATCAATAGCTATCGCAGTCTTACCTGTCTGCTTATCACCGATAATAAGCTCTCTTTGTCCCCTACCAATAGGAATCATTGAGTCAATAGCTTTAATACCTGTCTGCAACGGTGTATCAACTGACTTTCTGTCAATTACACCATGCGCAACTCTTTCAATCTGACGAAAGCTTGTTGTTTCAATTGGTCCTTTGCCATCAATTGGTTGACCAAGTGCGTTAACAACACGACCAAGCATTGCATCACCAACTGGTACTTCTACAACACGTCCTGTTGTCTTGACGGTATCTCCTTCATTGATATTACGATTATCACCGAGTAATACGGCTCCAACGTTATCCTCTTCTAAGTTCAATACCATTCCATATACTTCGCCAGGAAATTCTAATAATTCACCTTGCATTGCTTTCTCAAGTCCGTGAACTCTGGCAATACCATCAGCAACCTGAATTACAGTACCAACGTCTGCCACTTGAAGTTGAGAAGCATATCTTTGCATTTGCTCTTTTATAACAGAGCTAATTTCTTCTGGTTTTAAATTCATGGAGCAGTTTCACCTACTTTCAATTGTATTTTGGACAGTTCCTTCGATAATTCATATATCTTGGTTCTGACTGAGCTATCCACAACTCTGTCTCCTATACGAATTACCATGCCTCCGATTAAATCGGGTTCTACTTCATAATGCATCTCGAAGGATACATAATCTGTAGTATCAAGAAGCTTCTTCTCTACACTCTTCTTTTGAGCGTCTGTAAGTTCTATTGGCGTCTGCACCTTTGCAACACCAATTTTCTTGTATTCTTTTACTTTATCAACATAGTAATTGAATACAGCTTCCATATCCTTGAAATGGTCTTTCTCAATAACCATTACCATAAGTCCAACAATCTCGTCACTGACGCGACCCTTGAAAATATTTTCAACCACTTCAATCTTTTCTTCTTTAACGATTTTCGGATGACACATCATCTTAGATAGGTCTTTATTCTCTTCTAGAATATCAATTATTACATTTACCTCGTCAGTAAATTCATCTATTCTATCCAGCTCTAAAGCCAGTTCAAACAATGCATCACCGTATACGTTTGATACTAACTTTGCCATGTAGAATCACCCATCTCTCTTAATGTTTCATCAACTAAGGATTCCTGAACAGTTGTGTCAATGTTAGCTGATACAACTTTCTTAGCCATCATAGCTGCAACAGTTACCATTTCCTGCTTCATCTCATCTGCAACACGTTTCTTCTCAAGTTCTGCTTCTTCTCGAGCTCTTGCAATTATACGTGCAGCCTCTTCCTTAGCATCATTTACTATATTAGTTTCATTCTTTAAAGCTTTCTGCCTAGCTTCTGATAGAATTACATCTGCTTCTTTATCAATATCTCTAAGCTTTGCCTCATATTCAGCTTTAAGCTTAGCCGCTTCTTCTTTATCATTAGTTGCATCTGCTATATCGCTTGCAATCTTATCTTTACGATCCTGCAAAAGTTTCTTTGCCGGATTCCATAATAGATATGATAAGAATAAAAACAGCACAAATACTGATATAGCAAGCAATGCGCTATCGTGTAGTAGCTGGGCATCTAGATTAAATAATCTTTCCATTCGCTACGTACCTCCTTTTTATACCATCTTTAGGAATTAGCCTACAAGTGGTTTTACGAAGAGAAGTAACATAGAAACTAATAGACCATATAAACCAGTTGTCTCGGCAACGGCCTGTCCAAGTAACATAGTTCCTGTAATATCTGATTTTGCACCAGGGTTTCTACCTACTGCTGCAGCAGCTGAACCAGCCGCATTACCTTGTCCAATACCAGTACCGATACCAGACATAACAGCTAGACCTGCACCAATTGCTGAACATGCTAAAATTAATTCCTCACCTGTAATATTCATTGTTAAATCCTCCTAATAATAATTAATCATCGTCTCCGATTGCATTAGAAATGTATGTCATAGTGAGCATACAGAATACGTATGTTTGAATTCCTCCTGCGAACAAATCAAAGTATACGTGAAGTGCTGCTGGCCAAATATATGCAAACTTTGCTAACAAACCGTATACGAGGGCCATCATAACAGTTCCCGAAAGCACATTGGCAAACAAACGAAGTGATAAAGATATTGGAACTGCAATATCTCCTATCAAGTTAATTGGCAACCATATTGGCAACCAAGGTGGCAGTGGTGAACACTTATCAATCCAAATCTCTTTCAAGCTATTATGCTTAAATGTATTGAACCATATAAGCACAAATGTTATTAACGCTAATGCCAACGTTGTACCGTAATCCGCTGTTGGCGGTCTAAGTCCAAACAGACCTGATATGTTGCTCAAGAGTATGAATGCAAATATGGTAAATATCCAATTTGCAAACTTTGGTGCGTGTTTTCCCATGGTATTGCCAACCATACCCTGGAGTTTCTCCACCATAAGCTCAACAACATTTTGTAAGCCTTCTGGAACTTCCTTAGCGTGCTTTAATTTACGATTGGCTACAATTGCAAAACCAATCAATACCAGCATAACAATTAATATACATACATGACTTGTTGTAATCCAGACTTCGTGTCCAAATAGATTATATGAAAAAAGCCCATGTATCATAAAATCTACATTATTTGCTGACGCATCTGCTAAAATAAGTCCATTCACATTTTCACCTCCTTTTCTAGATCCTTTCTTTATGAATTATCTTTATAATAAAAGGTTGTGCATATGCGCTAACCTTTAGCCCCATAACAGCAATAAATGCGCTAATCCAATTACCAAGATTAAAATATATCATTACGAAAAATACTATAATGACAACCAGATATCTTAGTATTGACTTAAAACGAAGAACTCCTACACTTGAACCCCTGTCAACTGCTGATTCTATTACTAATGCAAGATTAATCGCCATAAACACAGCAAGACTCACACCAATCCAGGTTCCTGTAGAATATCTTAACTTATCCTCAACAAACCATATTCCTACTAATTGAACCAGACATCCCCATATCACAATACCAAGGAGCAATAAGGGTAAAGAACTATTAATCTGTCTCATTCTCTTCACTAAATTCATTTTTATGGTCTTCTCCCTTACTCTCTTCCTCTTCTCTTTTTAACTCATAGGGTTCTTTTTGCTTTTTTAGATATTTCTTAACCAGCATATATACATTTCTCATACCTGCTGCAGCCCCTATTATAAAGAGAATCACGCTTATCCACTTAATTCCTGTCTTATTAACAATAAAAACTGACAAAAGAACCATAAGCGCAATAGGAACTATCATGCTGATTCCAATTTGCAAAAGTAGAACCAGCATGTCTGCTACTTCATTCTTCTTCTTATTCAAGTTTTCTCCCTATAGAGTCATTTTAATCTCTCTTCCTGACTCTTCATACTTATAGAATTCAACGCCTGCTGCTTTAAGCATTCTCTTAGATGCAATAACAGAAGGTGTTGTGGCATATTTGTCGCTAGAATAAATTATTGTCTTAATACCAGCCTGAATAATTGCCTTGGCACACTCATTACAAGGAAATAAGGATACATACAATTTTGTTCCTTCCAGGCTACCTCCGCGATAATTTAAAATAGCATTTAACTCCGAATGAGTTGTATAAAAATATTTATTATCCAGGGGATCTCCTTCACGACACCAAGGGAAATCATCATCAGAACAACCTGTAGGAAAACCATTGTAACCCATTGATAAAATCTTATTATCCTTACTTACGATACATGCTCCTACCTGTGTATTAGGGTCTTTCGAACGCATACCCGATAGCACTGCAACACCCATAAAGTATTCATCCCAACTTATGTAATCTTTTCTTTTGTCGCTCATATTACCTCTCCTGATTAAGAATATTTACTAGTTTATTTAGCGTATCTTTTAACGCTTCAAAACATAGCCCGTATAACTGTAATCCACCACCATATGGATTAAGTATATCTAACTCATCTCCCACATATGCAGGTAGAACAAATGTATTTTCCTCATTTGCCTTTTCTAATTTACCAATAATTTTGTCCCTATGGGATTCTTCCATAGTAAAAATTATTGTAGATGAATTAATATCATTATCAGTTAATTCAACGGCATGAAAATCCCCAACTTCTATGCCATTACTAAGTAGAACTGCTTCTACTTTAGGATTAAGTGGCTCTGGAAATTGTACCAATATCCCTCGAGAAAGAATCTCATAATCCTTTGTTGCATCCATCGACTTTAATATATATGCAGCCATAGGACTTCTTGATGAACCATTCTTTCCTGCAAATATTATTCTTGTAATTGCTTCTTTATCAGCATTAACAACTTTGTGCCCTGCTGCTTTAAGAAGTCTATTCATTAAAGCTTTACTGATTCCATCTCCTTTAAAGCTTTCTGAATATATCTCACTTACATTAGTTTCATCAAATTCTCTTAGAATGCTATATAAATTATGGGCTAATTCTTCTTCGTCTTCACTTGAGCCTATTGTTTTAACTACTTCAGCAGAATATCTTGTGACATTCTCTGAACTTGCAATTACTCCTGTTACAAGACCTCTGTCCTTATTAGCTATAACTTTAGAATTAACATATACTACAACTTTAGATATATTGCCTTCTACAATTGTAAGCTCTGCTTTAGGTGCATAATGCTTATACTTCATTCCAGGAGCTTTAGGCTTTATATCCTCGCCTTCCCCAATAAGGGATGCATCAATATCCACTCTGCCTATCACTCTCTCAAGCATTTCTTTTGTAATAGCACCCGGCCGTAATATTGTTGGAATATCAGAAGTCAAATCTATTATGGTAGACTCTAATCCAATAATCGCCTGTCCACCATCAATAACAGCTTCTATTCTGCCTGACAAATCCTTATATACATGTTCAGCAATTGTAGGACTTGGTTTTCCTGACACATTTGCAGAAGGAGCAGCAATAAGGCATTCACTTCTTAATATAAGCTCCCTTGCAATCTCATCATCCGGCATTCTTATTGCTATAGTATCTAATCCACCAGTCGTCTGCCTGGGAATGACTTTATTCTTCTTAAGTATCATAGTTAAAGGGCCTGGCCAGAACTCTTTTGCTAATTCTCTCGCTGAAACAGGCACCTCTTCAACTATATCTTCAAGCTGACTAAACTCAGCTATATGTACAATTAAAGGATTGTCACTTGGACGTCCTTTTGCCCTGTATATTTTCTTACAGGAACGTGGATTCTTAGCATCTCCTCCCAATCCGTACACTGTCTCTGTTGGAAATGCTACAAGTCCTCCTTCTTTTATAATTCTGGCTGCTTTATCAAGTTTATCATATCCTTCACTTGATCTATCAACCTTTAATATAAGAGTTTCCATAGGGTTATTATATCATTTTTCAATTTCTATTCAACGAAAAACTATATTTTGCAACTTTAGTTTTCAGGAAAACTCTCACTTTATTTGATAGTTTCCTTAATCATTTTCCATGTATCTACTGTTTCATTTCCAAGTTTCCAAGCAGAAACACCTGCTATATTCTTACTCATAGCATAATCGCATCTCTCCTTTAATGACTTATCATCAACAATCCAGATCATACATTTTCCATCACCCTTTTGCCACTCTGCATAATTTTCCTTATTCTCTTTAAGCCAAGTAGGAGTAGCGTTATTTGCAGTAAGTATTCCAGGCGTATCTTTCAAAGTTACTGTCTCACTCGTAACATTTTGACCGGTTTGAGTCCAAAGTCGCGTATAGAATGGTATTGCTAATATAAGCTGATTCTTATCAACACCTTCGTCTAGCATATCTTCAACACCTTCTTTTACAAATCCCATAGAATTATTTGAACCGGCTGTTGGACTTCCTGTCCACGTCTCATCATATCCAAACATGACTATATAATCAGCATATCTTGCCTGTATTCCTACTTTATAGTTGGCAGAATCCACATTGTAATTGTCAACTGATAACATAAGTCCTTTTTCATGACATTTAATTGCAAGTTCTTTAACAAATTCTACATATCCATCAACATTGGCATCACCTACTGATTCCATATCCACGTTAATTCCATCAGCACCTACTGCTGTAACTGAATTAATTATATTGTTAATAAGATTTTCTCTGTTTTTCGCAACTTTGAATAAGGATCCCTCGTCAACATCCTTCTCAATATTGCTAACAAGACTCCACACTTTAATGTTCTTATCGTGGCAAAATTGCACATAACTTGCAGAAGACATGTCGTTTATATTACCTTTATTATCTTTTATTTGAATCCATGTTGGGCTTATAACATTCATTCCCTCTGCTACAGATATAACGCTACTAACCTGTTCATTTGCCGTTTTATTAAAGATTTGGTGCCATCCCATTCTAATCTTTTCTTTCATTAGATTATGACTTAGATTCTCTTGTGCAGCACCTGTCTTATTCTTACTTGTCTCTTTATCTTCAAGATAGCTATTTTCAACACAGCCAAGGACTCCATCCTTAGTAAGAATCTGACTCCAGCTACCATAATTCTCTACAACAGTAACTACTTCATCTTCCTTTGCAGTGTTAAGTATTTTACTTCTATTACCACCAAACCTTCTCATTGGCGTATCTTTCTCAACAGTTGCGGTTGTGCGCTCTTTTCCAGCTGTATAGATAGCCGCTCTTGAAGGATTTTCATTAAATGTATATTCGGCTCCGTTAGTGTCCTTAACAAATTCTAGTGAAAGGAATGCTCTTCCTGATTCTTCTACAAATGGTGTGTAGTCCTTACTTACGCTTTGTGCGTTAAATGTATATCCTTTATTTTTTGCATTTGCCTTATATATGCCTTCCTTCGTTGTATAACATATAGTATGCTCCACATCATCGTATGCATATACGTCACCGATAGCATCATTAAGAAGTTTTATTTCCACGTACGGCTTGTTATCTCTCACAATTCCTAATACATTTGCATCTGTCTTAGTAATCAAATCACCATCAATTATGACAGCTGTTTCTCCATCTGCCACCTCATAATATTCATCAAGAGTCATTGTCTCCGTAGTAGGGGAATACTTTTTGTTATAGATAATTATTCCTAGAACTACAAGAATTACTAAAATAATAAGAATTACTACAAATCTTTTATCTTTGAAAATATTTTTTAATAATCTTTTTGCTTTTTCCATAAAACCCCCCACTGTTTTGATGTAATGCACTAATTATATCAAAAAAAGCCCGCCAGGGAAAGACTTCCTGGCGGCACTTTATTATAGTTAAACTTATTATTACTTAATCTCAAAATGTTTACTTAATTTTCTTTATTCGCAGGGAAGCAGACATTAGAATCTTCTATTCTTACAATTCTATCCCTACGTGGATTTCGTCCTCCTTTCATATTTATAATAAAAATTATCAGCAGCCTGTTCTTTTTAGAAACGTTATATCATCTTTTGTCAACTTATTCGGATTATGTATTAATCGCATTTCTCTAATTCTTTTATAAAACTTCGACTTACTATACGTTTTTTCATACCATGCCTTGTCATGATTATGTAACAGATATGCATATGGCTCCACTTCCACCATGCCATTTTCAAACCAACTATATGTTTCACAAAATATTCTTCTGTTATAATCTGCTAAATTACATAGAAATATACTTTTATCGCTCATTCTATACAGGTTGATATAATCATGGCTTATATCCTTTACATCCAGTATTAAAACCTCATAGCTTCCTTTTAGTAGCTTTAATATTTCTTCATAGCAAAGATTCGGATAATAGTCTACTTTCATCTTACTAAATCCAACTAATTCGTATTTTACAAAAGATGAAACTTTACTATCCTTACTTCTAGAAACATCTACAAGAGTTCCTTCTCCAGCCTCTATTACTGCTACCTTTTTCTTACAATAACTGCAATAATAATTAGCTATTGCTATAGCAAATCTAGTACTTCCTATACCATGTAACGCATATATTCTCGTTTTTTTCTCTTGAAAAATGCTCTTCATACATCTCCTAACAACTTCTCAATTATACGATTAAACAATTTCTCCTTCTTATTAGTTATAGTAAATGGATCTTCGTCAATTGGAAATGCGTATACTTTCTTCTGAACAAATTTAGCAACTTCCACTCCAACTAACATTCGAGCCGGGTTAATAATTACACATGTTATACTATCCTTCGCTATTTCATCAATCTCATTACTTTTATACGCTCTTGACGAAACAACATATATTACATAATCACATGATTGTACATCTTTTACATTCGTACCATAGTCCATAACATATAGCCCCTTAGGAGGTATTTCTTCTAAGACAGCTTCTCCTGATACTAAAACTCCCTTAAAACTATCGTGGTATATAACATTATCCCTCTTAAAAAAGCCCTTATCTCTCGCCATAATATTCTCTAGTATTTTCTCATCACAACAATCTCTGTAATAACTTAAGATTCCTTTGTTGTTAAGATATGAACAAAGAGATATTGCTATGTGGCTTACCCCAATTCCTATATCATTTCCTACAACTCCTATTTTCACATCGAGATGCTTCTTCTTATTATTTTTTCTTTCATAAATGGAAATCCATTTCTCTTTTTCTTCCTTAGCGCTTCCTTCTTTTAGAAGATTAAGACGCCTCTCAATCAATAGATTTCTATTTTCCTCTGAACTATCATATATTCTTTTAAGCATTACTTTGGTATTGTAAATGTCACTGCTTAATTTACACTTTCCGTCTAATTGTGCTTTTGATACATATGATAGCGTTCCGTAAGTTGAGATTTCATTATCCCTTAGATAAGATGCAATTCCATAATCAATTAGAACAATTCGTCCATTTGATAAATATATATGCTCTAGCTTCATGTCCTGATAACAGATAGGGTTATTTAGATTATGCAGAAAATCCAGCACATCATATATCTCTATTGCTATTCTCATAAGCTGTCTATGGGAAATGCTTTGATGCAGATATAAATAATCTGCCATAGACTCTCCAACAATATATTCCTCCACTATATAGAAGTATTTCTCGTCTTCTTCTAAATCATATAGTATTGGTATGTTAGGATGTCTCAGATTCAAGAGGATCTCTGCCTCTTTCATAGAAGACGAATCACTATTAATAGCAGATTCCGATTTCGGAATCCTTTTTACTATTCTCTTGTGATCCAATCCTTTGTGTCTGACAAGTATTACTAAGCTGGCTGCTGATTCGTATATAACCGATAGCTCCTCATACTTATTAGATAAATTTTGTGAAATATTAATTTCTACCGCCCCCTTCTTCCGAAAGAAGCATCTCTAAAAGAGGTTATAACAAAGTTCATTTACCTATTCAATACTCTTAAGAAAAAATTAATAAAACTTTTATAAAGTGTTAATAATTTGTTAATAAAATTCATAATTTGTTAACTTTCGTCTCAGATACTTATGACTAATATGTGTATCTTTTATGAATTAATGTTTTTATGTTTACATCATTTTTTAACTACCTTATAATTAAAATTAGAAGAAGTAATGTAAGGAGGTGAGGTTCATGAAAATAGAAAAGATAAATGATAACCAGATTCGTTGTACTTTAACAAAAGAAGATTTGGAACTACGCCATATAAAGCTTAGCGAGCTTGCTTATGGTACAGAGAAAGCAAAGTCACTTTTTAGAGAAATGCTTAAATGGGCCTCATACAAATACGGCTTCGAAGCAGAGGACATTCCTCTAATGATAGAAGCCGTTCCTCTTTCAGATGAGAGCATTGTACTTATTGTTACTAAGATAGAATATCCAGAAGAATTAGACACAAGATTCTCGCGATTCACTGAGGACGCTGATGCTGAGGAACATGAACTTGATGATTTCATGGATTACGATTATGACGAAGAAGAGATAGAATATCAACCTCTTGAAGCAGACAAACGTTCTTCTGCAAGTGATATTATTGATTTATTCAAGAAGGCAAAGGAAGTATCAGATGCTTTAACAAAAGATGGTGGTACCCAGGCTGAAGTAGAGATGCCTATTGATATAACAAAACTGTTCGTATTTGATACGCTTGATGATGTAATTGAGCTCTCATCCGTACTTGGTGACTTTTATCATGGAGAAAATGCGCTTTATAAGAACAAACACAACAAGAAATATTATCTTATAATTAGCAAATCCGATCACACGCCAGAAGAATTCAATAAGGTATGTAATATAATCTCTGAATACGGACAACAAGAAAATCTATCTCTTGGAAGCGATGCCTACTTCACAGAGCACTATTCTTCGGTAATCCTTAAGAATGCTCTGTCAACCTTGCAGCAGCTGTAGGATGATGGCGAAAGAGACAGAATAAGCCAGGGGCGACTAAGACCTTTTAGCATTATGTCAAGGTTAGAAGATATTAGAGATAACCAAATAAAAAATTTTTCAACAGGACGTTGAAAAAAGGCTTGCATCGACAGGATGTCGAATTGCAAGCCGTTTTTTTGTATTTATTTAATTAACCTACACGGTTATCTCTTATATATTCTTACCGAAGACATACCAGCAAAAGGTCTTTGTTGCCCCTTGGCTAAATTCTGTCTCTTTCGCCCTATTACCCTACAGCTCTCCAAAGCCAGGCCAGATTAGCATCATTAAGTATCCACACACAATGGCTACCAGCATACGGACGATTGTTATCGGAAATCCCGTCTTAATAAGAGCATTTGGCTCAATTCCATGGCTTACAGTTATAGCTCTTACACTTACCGGCAATAGCGATTCATAGTTCATTGCCATTGCTGTTGTGAAGATATATGGTATAGGATTAAGTCCCATCTTAGTGGTTACACCAATTACAATTGGAATGGTGACAGCCGCTGATACTGTGGAATTCGTCATCTCCGATATGATACATGCAAATACCGCGAATACTGCGATTGTTCCAAGTCCTTCACCAAGGTTTATTTTAGATATCACATTTGCAATAACATCATTGGCTCCTGAACCTGTTAGAATCTGTCCAAGTGCAAGTCCACCTGCGAAGAGAAGAAGCATTCCCCACATAACTTCTTTCTGAGCACCTTCCCATTCTAATAACATACTCTTTCTATCCGCTGCAATTATAATAAAGTTAATAAGTCCTGTTGCTAGGAATAGATATGCTGGCACAAGTCCAGGAAGTAAATCTGCGTAGAGTGGACGAAGAAAAGATCCCAGCATTGCAACAACAAATAATACCAGACTTATCTTCTCTTCACGTTTCATAGGTCCAAGTGCTGCATAACTTTCTTTAAAATATTCTTTTGTTCCCTCAAGTCTATTAACCTTCCTCTTCTTAAACATCATCATAAGAAGAACAACAATTGCTACAATAATTGTATATGGAAGCATTCTTATAATCCAATCCACATACATAAATTCCTCTCCTGTGTATTTTTCTATAAAATCAATTGCTGTAATATTCATTGCGCCGCCAAGTGGTGTTCCAGCTCCACCAAGCTGAGATCCCCAGGCGATTGCACAAAGAATTGGAACGGCAGGTTCACATTTCTTAATATCTTCGTAACCTGCTGCTTTGAGCATTGATACTGCTATTGGTGTAAATATTGCAACAACTACCACATTTGGCATCATATTAGATAGTACAATTGCTGCCAGAAGCCATACAGCTATCTGAGATTTCATAGATGGTCCTATCAGAGAAAGTGCTTTAAGTGATATTCTCTTATCAAGTCCTATAGACGCCCAAGGTGCTGTAAGTAAACATGATCCAAATATAAGAATAATACTGCTAGAAGAATATTGACTTATAATATCTTCCATTGGAACTATGCTAAATAGCGCATTTACCACAGCAGGTAGAAGAGCCGTTACAGTAATATTGACAGGTCTTGTAACCCACCAGTATATCATCCATACTGCAACACCTATACCTTTGGCAGCAGTAAGGTCAATTACTCCTGTAAGACCTAATCCATACGCTATCGCAAGGTACAATGCGAAACCAATTATAAGATTTATTACCCTTTTCTTAACACTCATCACAAATCCTCTTTTTATAAATTGCAATTAATTAAACCTTTTAATTAATTTACCACAGGGTTATGTTTTTTTCAATACTTTCTTTGTAATGAATTATACTTTTTTACAAAACAAAAAGAGCACTGACCTTCGCCAATGCTCTCATACTCTTTATTATCCTTCTATGGCTCTTTGATTGCGCCTGTTGGACAAACGCCAGCACAAGTTCCACATTCAACGCATGCATCTTCTGCGATATTGTACTTTCCATCGCCCTCAGAAATAGCATCTACAGGACACTCTGGAGCACATGTTCCACATGATACACACTCATCAGAAATAACGTATGCCATAATTGTAACCTCCTCATTTAATGAAATTAATTTCGCTACAACTATTTTATCGCAAATCTAATCATTTAACAACCACAATTTATAGTATTTGTTTGCATTTTTTCCTCAACAATTAGCAACTTGCTTATTTTCATACTATGTACAAATATTTGTTGTAAACTGATATCAAACATACTATAATACAGATGTTAATATTATAAAGGAGGTAGTTGTAATGGCAAAAGTTACTAAAGATACAATGATTGGTGAACTTCTTCAGATTGATGAAAACGTTGCACCACTTTTATTAAATATTGGAATGCATTGTCTTGGATGTCCTTCAAGCCAAATGGAAACAATTGAACAAGCAGCAGCTGTTCATGGTATTGATGCAGATGGTCTTGTTGATGACATTAATAACTTCTTAGCAAGCCAGGCATCTTAAAAGACTTGCTAAGCCACATTCTATATAGCAATAACAAAAAAAGTTCAAGACTTGTTAATCCACATTTTTAGTGGCGCACAAGTACTTGAACTTTTTTATACTATCCATGTTCTCTTTCTTTATTAGCAAATTTGGTCAATTCAGGTAACCACGCTAGCTCAACTGTTCCAACCGGACCATTTCTTTGCTTCGCAACAATAATTTCTGATATATTCTTTCTCTCTGTATCCTTATTGTAATAATCATCACGATAGATAAACATAACTACGTCGGCATCCTGCTCGATAGCTCCAGAATCACGTAAATCTGATAGCATTGGTCTCTTATCATCTCTCTTTTCAACATTACGTGATAGCTGAGACAATGCAACGACTGGAACATTCAATTCTCTGGCTAGAGACTTAAGTGATCTTGATATTTCTGCTATTGCTAACTGATGAGATTCATTCTTATTACCTGTCTCCATTAATTGAAGATAGTCAATAATAATTAGTTTAATATCATAATCTAACTTATACTTTCTGCATTTACTCTTAAGATTACTAATTGAGATGCTTGATGTATCGTCTATAATTAATCCACTAGAACCTACAACAGAAGAAGCTTCCGCAAGGATCATCCATTCTTCTTCGTTTAAATCACCGGTTCTAAGTTTTTGAGCATCTATTCCAGTCTCTAGTGAAAATATTCTATTTATCAACTGTTCTTTTGACATTTCCAAAGAAAATATAACAGTTGGATAATTATTCCTAACAGCAGTATTCTGCGCAATGTTAAGGACAAACGCCGTCTTACCCATAGAAGGTCTTGCCGCTACAAGAATCAAATCAGAGGGCTGTAGTCCCGCCGTTTGGTAATCAAGATCAATAAATCCTGTAGGTACACCTGTAACAGGACCTTTTTTCTTACTTGCTGCCTCGATTCTCTGGAGAGCATTGAATACAATTGTTCCAATATCCACATAATCATCTGCACCTTTGTTCTTTACAAGGTCAAATGTACCTTTCTCTGTTTCCTCAAGAATGTTCTCTACGCTTTCTTTACCTGAATAACATTCTTCCTCTATTCTCTGTGTAAACTTGATTATATTTCTAAGCAATGCCTTTTCTTTAACAATACTTGCGTAATTTTTTACTTTAACAGAAGTAGGTGTGGCATTCATTATATCTATTATATTTTCAGTTGTTGTAACACTTGGTGGTAAATCCTTTTCTTTAAGCCTGTTTTGAAACGTAACTTCGTCGATTTCTTCGCCGTCATTATACATATCAAGCATTGTTTCGAACATTATGGCATAATGCTTATTATAGAAATCCTCCTTAGTAATGATCTCTGAAGCCTGTGTTACAGCCTCTTTATTTAGAAGCATGGAACCAATTACCGCAAGCTCCGACTCATCACTTCTGGGCATACTACGATTTATCTGATTTTCCTGTACTTCATCCATTTCTATTTCTCCGACACGTGAACATTCATTGTTGCTATAACCTCAGGATGCAATTTAATCTTAACTTCATATGTTCCGAGGCTTTTTATTGGCTCGTCTAGTACAATCTTCTTCTTATCGATAGTCTTACCATACTGGTCATTTACAGCTTGAACTATCTCTTTAGAAGAAACCGAACCAAATGTCTTACCGCCTTCACCAGTCTTTATCTTAGTCTCTACCTTCCACGTAGATATTTCTTTTGCAAATTCTTTAGCATTTGCCAGATTTTCTGCTGCAACTTTCTCATCATTCTTCTTCTGAAGCTTAAGATCGTTAATTGCTTTAGGTGTTGCCTCCACACCAAGCTTCTTCTTTATTAGCATGTTACGCGCATAACCATCGCTCACCTCAACAATATCGCCCTTTTTTCCCTGGTTCTTTACATCAGCTGTAAGTATTACTTTCATAGATTAATCTCTCCCTCTTCTATAGATTGGTCTATTATATCTGTAATCATATTCTTAACTTCATCAAGGCTACCATCTTTTATCTGGGCACCTGCCACATTAAGATGACCGCCTCCACCGAGCTTCTCCATAAGGCGTTGTACATCTATTTCATCAATAGACCTCGAACTAACATATACCTTACCATTGTACTCTGTAAGTACGAAAGATGCTTTGATTCCTACAATATTAAGCAGTTCGTTAGCTGCTTGTGCTCCAACAATTGTTGGACTCTCAGTGTTCTTTCCTGAGTACTCTGATATTGCAAATGCATCTCTATATACAGTCGCATGTCTTACAATCTCAGCCTTTGTCTTATATGCGTTCATGTCCTCTCTTAGAAGCTTTCTTACTCGTATAACGTCTGCGCCATTTCTTCTAAGATATGCGGCAGCTTCAAAGGTTCTAACACCTGTTTTTGTCATAAAGTTATTAGTATCAATCAGAATTCCTGCATAAATCGCATCTGCTTCCTGCGTCTTAAGCTCAATTTTATCTGAAAAATATGGAAGCATTTCTGCAACCATTTCACAAGTCGATGATGCATACGGCTCTATATAAGAAAGAAGCGTATTCTCAATAGTTTCTTTGCAACTTCTATGATGATCAAATACTACTATTGATTCACTTCGTTCAATAAGCTTTGGACACTCTGTATAACTTGGTCTGTTAGTATCAACAACAACTACTAAAGTGTTATTATCCTGCATAACAAGTGCCTCTGGACTCTCTAAGAACATATTCTCAGGATATCCCTTTTCTTTAGAAAATGTTTCAACAATAGGTCTTAGAGAACTTGTAACATCGTTAAGTACAATGTGAGCTTCTTTTCCCAAAGAATTCGCTGCACAATATATACCTATGGCTGCACCAAATGCGTCAATATCACTTATTGAATGACCCATTATAATTATGTCATCTCTAGTCTGCATAAGTTCTCGAAGGGCCTGAGCTTTAACTCTCGCCTTTACACGCGTAGTCTTCTCACGCTCCTTACCATACTGACCATAATAAGATATCTCATCCTCTTCCTTGATAACAGCTTGTGAGCCACCACGTCCTAGAGCCATATCTATTGCAGCCCTTGCACTTTCAAGATTCTGCATATAATCATCTGCAGCGGTTCCTATACCGATACTAAGTGTAGGCGTTACATCACTTGTAACCTTTGTAGTCTTAATTTGCTCTAAGACTGCAAAATTATCCGCTTCCATAGATTCTAAGCCTTTTCGGTCCGTTACAACTATATACTTATCTCTATCGGTTCTTCTCACCAATGCTTTCTTGTCTTGGAAATATTTATAAACTTTTCTTTCTATTACGGCACGAATTACAGATAATTTAACTGAATCTACTGAGTCCACTATCTCCTCATAATTATCAACATAGACTAGTGCAACTACCATTTCGCTTTCTTTTTTGGCAATCTGAAGCGTGCGTAGTCTCGTCTCATCATAAAGCATAATGGCATATATAGTATTCTCCCCTTCTTTGAAGCCTACCATATCCCCTTTCTCCATAGGTTTTGCCTCGTATTTATGAATAGACACACGATAATACATATCCTCGAACTTTATAGGAAATGTCTCAACTTTATCAGTTTGATATCCTGCAATCTTCTCTTTAGTGATCTGTGGTATTATTGTTGTGATAGATTTCTGGTATTTTCTGGTCTTTCCTGTCGTAATCTCAAATTCCTTATTCATCCAAAGAAATCTTCCATCCGAAGATACAAGTGCATATGGAACATCAAGATTATCAAGTATTGACTTCTGTACCCCGGCATAACATACTGCAAAATTAATTACAGAATCGTCTATAGAACGCTTATTTAATACATATAGTATTACAACGCCTACTATGTATAAAGCCAGACATCCTGTAAATATATATCCCATAAGATAGTGATTATATATAAATAATAATATATCTCCTAGAATGAATACAGGTATTAGATACAGCGGCAGTTTAAGATAATGCCTTAGCATACCACTATATTGTAATTTCTCCATCTTTCTTCCTCAAAATTGTATAGCACAATCTTTCTATAAAGTAATTAAATTCGTCTTGCACCATCACCAATATCAACAATATAGATTTCCGGTTTTAGACCAGTTCTTTTCTCATATTCCTTCTCAACATGCTCTTTAAGAACATCTACTGCATCATTTCTTACAATACTTACTGTACAGCCTCCGAAACCACCACCAGTGATTCGAGAACCAATTACACCTTCTGTCTCCCAGGCAAGTTCTACCAATATATCTATCTCTTTACAACTTACTTCATAATCGTCTCTGAGGGAAATGTGTGACTCATTCATCAGACGTCCAAAACACTCCACATCATTTCTCTTTAATGCTTCAACTGCTTTAATTGTTCTTTGATTCTCATATACTGCATGTTTGGCACGTTTTCTTACTATTTCATCTGTAATAGCATTTTTATTTGCTTCAAATGTCTTAATATCAAGGTCTCCTAATGTCTTAATATCAACTACTTTCTGTAATTGCTCTAATGCCTTAGCACACTGCTCTCTTCTCTCGTTATAAGCAGAGTCAACCAGAGAATGCTTTACTTTACTATTAATTATTACTATCTTCTCATCTTGAAGGCTAATCTTAGCATATTGATAAGATAAATCACTAGTATCTAAGAACATAGCATTATCTTTCTTGCCCATTGCCACAGCAAACTGATCCATAATTCCGCAATTACACCCATTAAAATTATTCTCGGAATACTGTCCAATAAGAGCCAGGTCAAGCATATTTAGACTCTTAATACTATATTGATCCTGTAGCATCTTACCCATAAGAACTTCTATACTTGCGGAACTTGAAAGTCCAGAGCCATTAGGAATATTACCCCAGATAATCATTTCAAATCCTGATTCTAACTCTATTCCCTTTTCTTTAAATGCCCATACTATTCCCAAAGGATAATTAGCCCAGTTATACTCTTTCTTATAGCTAATATCAGACATATCAACAGTTACTACACTTCCTGACCGAATATTAGCAGAAGAAAACTTCATTATCTTATCACTGCGGCGTCTCATTATTCCATATGTGCCTATTGTAAGTGCACATGGAAATACATGACCCCCATTGTAGTCTGTATGCTCTCCTATTAGATTAACACGGCCCGGAGAAAAGTATTCTCTTATGTCGCCACCTTCTCCATATAATTTAATAAACCTTTCTTTTAACAATTTGCTGTTCATCAAATACCCTCCTGATGTTAATCATATATAAAATACCAAACTATATTTTACTATATTTTCATAAAAAAGTGGCGTACATAATATGCCATGTTTTTCACCGTACACCACTATATCTTGAACTTATTATAAACAAAAAAAGACACCCCCGTATAAACATACAAGGATGCCTTAATTAGCTTATTAGTATTCCATGTCTATTATAATGTCTTCTTAGCTAAGCTTAAGAATGATAAGTACATGAAGAAAGCAATGATATCAAATACAAAGTCAGCGATTACAATTACAAGTGAAAGTACAGCAGAAGTTGTTGTAACACCAATAGCTCCGAGGATAACTCCAAGTAAAGCTATAACTATGTCAAGAATAACTACTATCATGTACATCTTCCATGTCTTGTTAGCCTTGTCTGTTAATTCTGACTTAAGTCCTGCACAACCATATAATACGTTGTAAGTAACAAGAAGCCCTAATACAGTAGCAACAATATCACCAAGATTCTTAATCCATGTAGCAGAAGCCAATCCCTGGATAATACCAAATACGATTGCTACAATTAAGCTAACAATAGAAATTGTAAATGCCTTCTTAAGCTGCTCGCTGTCTTTTCCTGCGTTGTTAAGTCCTACAAGATTGAGGATATAAGCGATAATACCAAGAACAGTAGCAGCTATTCCTAATATCGCTGCACCGACACCAGAAGCAACGGCTCCTCCGGCAGATTCAGCTGCAGCAGCACCAATTAGTAATGCTGCCATGATTCCAGCAATTAAAGTACATACAGCAGCTATGATTGCTAATATCTGCGATGTAAAGACTTTACCTATACCATTACGTGCGTTTTCGTATGACATAATTTTTCTCCTTTCAAGGTTTTAATAATTTACGAAAGAAATTTTACCAAAAGCCGTGTTCTAAGTCAACACTTTTTCGTGGCATCACCGTTTGTCGTCCTGTGAAATATGCACAAAAAAGCCCTTCCGGTTGATGCCGAAAGGGTCTTAAACAATTATTCTTGTACGTATGGCATAAGTGCTACGTGACGAGCTCTCTTAATTGCTACTGTAAGAGCTCTCTGATGCTTAGCACAGTTACCTGTAATACGACGAGGAAGAATCTTACCTCTCTCAGAAATGTATTTCTTAAGTGTTGCTGTGTCTTTATAGCTAATTACATTATCTTTTCCACAGAACACACATACTTTCTTTCTTCTGTGCATAGGTCTTCTTCCACCAGCTGATTTATTATAAGCCATGATTATTCCCTCCTATTATACAAATGGGAGATTATCTTCTGTTGCGTCTTCTATTGCATTGAATCCGTCACCTGCATC
>OCTW011604254.1_pt1 | contig 27442 bp, 26 predicted proteins | sample 1539671 | NCBI WGS metagenome assembly OCTW01 (sample SAMN02144230, study PRJEB22623) | gut metagenome | biome: sheep rumen | host: Ovis aries | place: New Zealand | reverse complement strand
GCCGGATTCTTGGACAAGCCAAGCGTCACCCTATCGGGTGCCGAGCGGCAAATCCGCCCGAACAAATGCAAATCCACCCGAACAAAAGCAGATCCACCCGAATGGCTATGCTTACTTAGGTGCTGAGTAATTACGCAAGCCAGTAATTACGCAAGGCATGTGGGATCAATCGACGGAAGGCGGCATGAGAGGCTGTTTTCTCCGATAGGCCGTACCCGTCATCACACAAACCAACTCATCATCCTGGTTGGTGATCCTCACCTCGCAGAATGGCATCTTATGATGATGTTCCTCTCGGGCGATGGCAGTGAGTCTGTCGCCTTTCCTGGCCGAACGGAGATAGGTGATGCTATTCGACACTCCCACGGTCATCATCCCGCTGCTGTTGACAGCGGCCGCAAAAGCCAAGTCGGCCAGTGTGAAGAGCGCACCACCCTGGCAGACCCCTGCACCGTTGACATGGTCGTCGACCACAGTCATCTCGGCCTTGGCATAGCCCAAATCAATTTCCACCACTTGCGCACCAGATGTAGCGGCAAAGCGGTCGAAACGGTTAAGGAAATCCTTCAGCTGGTTGAAATCCATTTCAAAATGTCAGAATTTTTCAAAAAAAAGGCGTATCAAGCCCTCAGTTCTTCGAGGAATCTCTTGATACTGGCCACATCTTTCAATCCTGGTTCGATCTCGAAGCGTGAATTAATATCTATGCCAGCGAATTGCGGGTGGTGGATCGCCTTGATACGCTGTGCGTCATCAGGCCCGATGCCACCGCTGAGGAGGAAAGGCACTTTGCCTTGGTAAGCGTCGAGCAATGACCAGTCGAACTGATCGCCGCTTCCTCCCTTCTGCACACACTTGTTGTGGAAGAGGAAGTAATCGACCAGCGAGCCATAATCCTCGCATTTTCTCAGGTCCTCGGCACATCCCACCTCGATGGTTTTAATGATTTTCACCGGACGGATGTCAGGCTCCAGCGTGCGGCGAAGATTCTCGATCATCACGGGCCCCTCATTGCCATGTAACTGCACAGCATCGAGGAAAAAGTTATAGACTCTTGTGACAATGGTCTGTGGCATGTCGTCGACGAAGACGCCCACCCGCTGAGGTTTGTTCACACGCTGGGTGATCTCAGGCATTCCGCCCAGTTCAGCCACTTTCGTGGCAAGGGGAGAGTAGTCAGGGTAAAAGCCACCCCTTGCAGACACCTGCTTCACGAACCTTGGACTTTCCGGCCAGAAAACCAGTCCGAGCCAATCGACATCCAACGCACTCACTTCGCGTATGTTTTGGGCCACGCGCATGCCACAAACCTTTACTATCATAGCAACGTGTAAAATATTTTCCTTCCAATAATCCAAAGTCATAAACTCTGGTCATGCAAATTTACGTATTTTTTTTGAATTCCCCATCAATTTCGGATGAATTGCAAAGACAAAATTTCACGATACGATTATTTTTTTGAGGAATATTATAATAAGGAGGCAAAAGCATCGTTACTAAGATATAACACATGATCAGATTTGCCTATGAAAATTTTTACCCACGAAGAAACAGAACCCTCGCAACACACCCTTAAATTCATCCGTGACCTGGCTCACACCTACAGAGCATTTGAGCTTAATGGCCGCCACGAAGTGTTTTGTCTGAATTAATCTCCCCCGCCATGGCAACACTCGTATCCCCCTCCTTGCTGGCCGCGGACTTCACCAATCTCCGAGGTGACATCGACATGATCAACTCCAGTGAGGCCGACTGGCTGCACATGGATATCATGGACGGTGTGTTTGTGCCCAACATCTCATTCGGTTTCCCGGTTTTGGAAGCGGTGGCAGGCATCTGCCAGAAACCGCTTGACGTACACTTCATGACCGTGCACCCCGAGGCTTACATCGAAAGGACAGCCCGCCTTGGAGCCATGATGATGAACATCCATTACGAGGCATGCACCCATCTGCACCGCACCATTCAAGAGATACACCAAGCCGGCATGAAAGCTGGTGTCACGCTCAATCCCAGCACCCCTGTGAGCATGCTTGAGGACATCATCTGCGATGTCGATATGGTATTGCTGATGAGTGTCAACCCTGGATTTGGCGGACAGAAATTCATCGAGAACTCCATCAGCAAAGTGAAGCGGCTTCGCCAGCTCATCACATCCAGCGGCAGCCAAGCCCTGATAGAAATTGACGGTGGCGTGCAGTCGGAGACAGCCCCTCGGTTGGTGGCAGCTGGAGTCGACGTGCTGGTGAGCGGCAGTTACGTGTTCAAGGCCAAGGATCCGATCGCCACGATTCACGATCTGAAATCCCTCTGACAGTCAGGTTCAGTCGAGTTGCAGAGCCACTCCATGCTCCCTTGCCATCCTTCTGAGATTGAGGATGGCATACCGCATGCGGCCCAAAGAAGTGTTGATGCTCACCCCTGTTGTCTCAGCAATTTCCTTGAACGACATCTCCTGATAAAAGCGCATGAACACCACCTCACGCTGCGTGGGAGGCAACATGTTCATCATTTTCTTGACGTCCTTGAGAACCTGGCTGTTAACGTATCGGTTCTCCACATTCATGTCGAGGAAAGCGCTCCCGAGGTTGGAGAGATCATTATCCTCAGTAGGTTCGATGATTTTCTCCGCCCGCTGCTCTCTATACCAGTCCATGATCACGTTGTGTGCGATTCTGACGAGCCATGCACTGAACTTCCCAGAATTGGTGTATTTTTGTTGCTGTAATTTGGTGATGACCTTGACGAAAGTCTCCTGAAAGATATCATCAGCCACGTCGCGGTCGCGCACGACGAACATGATATATGTAAACAGCTTGTTCTTGGTCCTTGACAGCAACAAGTCAAACGCCTTATTATTACCATTGATGTAAGACAAGGCCAATTCCTCGTCAGTCATCGTGTTCAGATAGTCCATTCCTTAAATGAAATTTTGTTTAAGTAATGTTTTCCCGATAGGCGTAATTTTTTAAGTTTTGAAAGATATGGTCAAGAAATTCGCTGCAAATATAAGCACTTTTAGTCAGCCGTGCAAATTTTTTCACAAAAAATCACAAGGTTTGCTTTGAATTGAGAAGATTTATCATTAACTTTGCAGCGATAAGGTTCGCTATACGCGATTAGCAAAGGGAACGGGGTGCGAATCCCCGACTGTCTCGCAGCTGTAAGTTCCATTATCGCTTCAGGCTGACATACCACTGTCCTTAGAGGGCGGGAAGGTGCCTGAGAGCGGAACGAAGTCAGAAGACCTGCCTTTTCAAGCCAGCCCAAGCTTGCCGAAGCCCCTCGATGTAAGGGGAGAAGCAAAATGAGTTATTTTTCTCTGCTGGAGGCATCCATGCCTGCCAGTTTCTGTTGCCTCCTTTCTGTGCCGTATTCCGCGGCGCACGTGACGGCATCTATGTGACTAGACCGAAATGTATTATATAAGTTTTTCCAGAAAGGAGCGACGCCGTGAGGCACCGCTCCTTTTATCATGATGTGCAGTCATGATGCAGGGTTTTACGTTAATCTTCCCAAAAACATTCGTTTATATCACCTAATCTTCGTATCTTTGCCCTACTTGAAACAACAAGACACCGAATTATCTTGAAAACCGATATCAGCAGACTGCTCTCACAAAGTGCCAAAGTGGTTTTTCCCCTTTTCTTAGGGGGAATGATCCTCTATTGGATGTACCGTGAGTTTGACTTCGGTCAGATGAGCGACGTGATGTGGCATGAGATGGACTGGACGTGGATGCTGCTCTCGCTGCCCTTTGGTGTGACGGCCCAGCTTTTCCGCGGCATGCGCTGGCGTCAGACCCTGGCCCCTATGGGTGAGCGCCCCAGGCTCTCCACCTCGTCCAATGCCGTCTTTCTCAGCTACGCCACCAGTCTCATCATCCCCCGCGTGGGTGAATTTGCCCGTTGCGGTGTGTTGAAGCGTTACGACAACGTGACGTTCGCCAAGTCGCTCGGCACAGTCATCACCGAGCGCGCTGTCGACAGTATCGTGGTGATGCTCATCACCATTATCACGCTGCTGCTTCAGTTGCCCGTTTTCCACCATTTCTTCCAGACCACCGGCACCCGTCTCGACACATTCCTCGGACAGTTCACCGCAACAGGATATCTGGTCACCTTCATCTGTCTTCTTGCGGCCCTGCTGCTGATCTGGATATTACTCCGCAAGATGGAGATCTACAAGAAAGTGAAAAACACGGCCAGCAACATCTGGCAGGGCATCATCTCCCTCCGCAGTGTCGACAACATCCCCCTCTACCTCTTTTATACCATCGGCATCTGGGGCAGCTACTTCATCCATTTCTACCTGACGTTCTATTGTTTTGAAGCCACGTCGCATTTGGGAATCAACTGTGCGCTGGTGACTTTCGTGGTAGGCAGCATCGCCGTCATCGTGCCAACCCCCAACGGAGCTGGTCCCTGGCATTTCTCCGTGAAGACGATGCTCATCCTTTATGGTGTGGAGAGTAACGCCGCCCTGATCTTCGTCCTTATCGTCCATACAGTGCAGACCACCCTGGTGGTATTGCTGGGCGTATACGCATGGGCCGCCCTTGCGCTGACGAAGCCCGTGTCACGCAAAGAAAGGAATCACATTCAACCCAATCATTAACCTTAACATTTAAAAGTATGAGTGAAATCAAGAATTTGCAGCCAACCTGCATTTGGAAGAATTTCTATTCACTGACACAAGTACCCCGTCCGTCAGGCCATTTGGAGAAGATCCAGCAATTCCTGCTCGACTTCGCCAAGGAAGCTGGCGTAGAGGCTTTCAAGGATCCCGCAGGCAACATCGTGATGCGCAAGCCCGCTACTCCTGGAATGGAGAACAAGAAAGGCGTCATCCTGCAGGCCCACATGGACATGGTGCCACAGAAGACCCCGGAGAGCACCCACAATTTCGAAACCGACCCCATCGAGCCATGGATTGACGGCGACTGGGTGAAAGCCAGAGGCACCACCCTTGGAGCCGACAACGGTATGGGCGTGGCCGCCATCATGGCCGTGATGGAAGCGAAAGACATGAAGCACGGTCCCATCGACGCACTCATCACCGCCGACGAGGAGACAGGCATGTATGGTGCCAACGACCTGCCCGAAGGAGAGCTTCAGGGCGACATTCTCCTCAACCTCGATTCCGAGACCTGGGGCAAATTCGTCATCGGCAGTGCCGGCGGCATAGATGTCACCGCCACCCTCGACTACAAGGATGTGGAGACCGACAGTGATGACGTGGCCGTGAAAGTGACACTGAAAGGGCTCCGTGGCGGACATTCCGGTCTGGAGATCCATGAGGGCCGCGCCAACGCCAACAAGCAGATGGTGCGCTTTGTGCGCGAGGCCATCGAGGACTGCGAGGCCCGTCTGGCCTCCTGGCACGGCGGCAACATGCGCAACGCCATCCCGTTCAAGGCCGAAGTGGTGCTCACCCTTCCCGCAGAGAACGTCGAAGCCCTCAAGGAACTGGTAGCCGACTGGAAAGCCGATCTGGAAGATCAGTTCAAGCATATCGAGAGCGGCATCGAGATGTATGCCGAGGACGTACCCACCCCGAAGACAGAGGTGCCCGTGGAGATCCAGGACAACCTGATCAATGCCATCTACGCCTGCCATGACGGTGTGGTGCGCATGATCCCCGCCTACCCCGACGTGGTGGAGACCTCCTCCAACCTGGCTATCATCGACATCGAGAATGGCAAAGCCTGCCTGAAGATCCTGGCCCGCTCCTCACGTGAGGACATGAAAGACTACATCGTGAAGACGTTGGAAAGTTGCTTCAACATGGCCGGCATGAAGGTTGAGACCGCAGGCAGTTACGGCGGTTGGGATCCCAACCCTGAGAGCGGCATCCTCCATCATCTGCTCCGCATCTACAAGGAGCTCAACGGCGAGGACGGCATCATCCAGGTGGACCATGCCGGACTGGAGTGCTCCGTCATCCTGGGCAAATACCCGCATCTCGACGTGGTGTCGCTCGGTCCCACAATGCGCAGTCCGCACACCACCAGCGAGCGCTGTTACATCCCGACTATCGCCCCCTTCTGGGCACTGCTCCGCAAGGCACTTGAGGAGATCTAAGCAACGGACATACTGCAATAAAAAGGCGGATCCATCATTGATGGACCCGCTTTTTTATCATTAGGATTCTACTTTATCGTCTCTTGCAGATTAATCCTCATCTGCGCTGTTCTCGGCATCGATGGCCTTGATCTTCTCCTTGACAAGGTCAAGTTCATCCTTGAGTTTCTGCACTTTACGACGCATCTCCTCGATGAGGCTGTTGCCCTTCTTGCTGGAGACGCTGAGGAAACCGAGGTTATTCTCGTAGGTCTGGATTTCCTGTTTCAAGCCATCGTAACGCCTCATCAGTCGGGTGCGCTCATTGTCAAGAGCGTTTGCACCCCGCTCAGCCACATTCTTCAGGTTGTTTCTGAAATTGTCCAAGCGACGACGTGCGACAGTGACATTGAGTTCTTTGTAGAGCCTGTCGAGCACCTCATGGTATTCTTTGAACAGCTTGTCTTTCTCGCGGAACGGCACATGGCCGATGCCATTGTATTCATCCACCAGAGCCTGTACGGTGTCCTGCATGTCGTCGACCGGTTGCTCAAGTACAGCTTTCAGCCGTGCGATGACATCACGCTTCTTGGCCAGGTTCTCACGTTCCTCACCACGAGTGCCGGCATTGGCGGCATTGCGAGCCTCGAAGAACTTGTTGCAAGCGCCGAGGAACTCATTCCAGAGCTGGTCGCCCAACTTCTTCGGCACCATGCCGATGGTCTTCCATTCTTTCTGCAGTGCAGTGAGTTTCTCGGAAGTAGCCTTCCAGTCGGTGCTGTCCTGCAAGGCCTTTGCCTGCTCGACGAGCGCGCGTTTTTTGTCAGCGTTCTCAGCAAATCGGCTCTTCATATCGCGGAAGAACTGTGTCTTGCGCCCGAAGAAATCGTCGCAAGCGGCACGGAACCGCTCAAAAATCTTCACGTTCATCTTCTGCGGAGCGAAGCCGATGGTTTTCCACTCAGCCTGCACGGCGATGATCTCACGGGTGTGTCGCTCCCAGTCAGCGGCGCCCTTGTTCTCTTCCTTGGCGATGGCCTCCACCTTCTCGCAGAGTTCGGTTTTCCTGGCCAGGTTTTCCTCCTCTTTGGAGCGAAGAGTCTCGAAATGCTGTTGGTGCCGCTTATTGATGATTGTAGAAGCAGCTTTGAAGCGGGTCCACACCTGTTCACGGAGGTCTTTAGCCACGGGGCCAGCCTCACGGTACTGTTGGTGGAGCTCCTGCAACTGATGGAAAGCACTGATGACATCAGACTCCTCAGCTAATTTCTCTGCAGCCTCGCACAACTTGGTCTTGATCTCGAGGTTCTTCCTGAAATCATACTCACGAGCCTCGCTGTTGAGCCGGAGCTGGTCGTAATACTGCTCCACGTAGTGCTGATAGGTTTTCCACAGTTCGCTGGCACGCTCGGCGGGCACAGATTTGATTTCCCGCCATTCCTGCTGCAGTTTCTTGAATTCCTGGTAGGATTTGTTGGCACTCTCAGGAGAAGTCACCATCGCCTTCACTTTCTCGATGATATCGAGCTTTTTCTGCAGGTTCTCAGCTTTCTCGTTCTCCATCTGCTGGAAGACCTTGGCCCTTCTCTCTTTGATGAGAGCCATCTCCGCTTTGAACTTCTCCTCTTCCACATCGGGAATGATCTGGTACTTCTCAGGATCGCCCCCCTCATCGACATACGCTTTCAGGGCAGCCTCCCTTTCAGCCACGAGGAGTTTGTAGAAGACGGTCTTGAGCATATCGACCTCTTCCTTACCAGGCGTGCTCTCGCCATGTGCCAGTTCGGCCACTCTTTCGAGCACTTCACCCTTGGTTTTGTAAATCTTTTTAGGAGCCTCTTCCTGTGGCTCTTCGGCAGCGGTTTCCTCAGCAGGAGCCTCATCGGCAGGAGTTTTCTCTGCCACGGGAGCTTCCTCGGCAAGAGCCGGCTCATCTGTGGCCACTTGCTCCTCAGCCACGGTTTTTTCGTCCACGGCCGGAGCTTCGTCAAGGGCAGGAGCCTCCTCCACTGGTGTTTCAACGGCAGGAGCCACTGTGGTTTCCACTTGGCCGGCTGCCTCTACCTCTACATTCGCATTGGAAGATTCCTCTACCTTTGTCTCTTCTACTGGTGCGCCCTCTACCTGGGCTTTTTCTTGAGAGTCCATCATTTCGCAATTAGGTTTATGATTCGATTGTTCACACTTATCAAAATGCAAACTTAAATAAAAAAAAAGAAAAAACCTAATAATTTCTTAATTTTTTTACTTTTTTCCTCAAATGAGGCGTTTATGTCGGAAAATCCACCAAATCAGTCCTGACACTGCGACGGAGATGACCAAGGCAGTGGCGAAGCCATAGCTGCTATTTTCCATGCCGTTGACGAGGTTCATACCGAACAAGCTTGCGATGAGCGTGGGGAACATCATGAGAATCGACACAGAGGTGAGCGTACGCATCACGGTGTTCATGTTGTTGTTGATGATGCTGGAGTAGGTATCCATGGTCGACTCCAGGATATCCGAATAGATATTGGTCGTTTCCCGTGCCTGTGTCATCTCAATGTTGACATCCTCAATCATATCGGCATCGAGCTCATCGATTTGCAGTTTGAACTTCAACTTGGCCAGGAGGTTTTCATTCCCCCGTATAGACGTGGCGAAATACGTGAGCGAGTCTTGCAGGCGGCTCAGTCCGATAAGCGACTCATTATTGACCTCCTTATCGAGATTACGCTTGGCTTTCTCGATGAGGCTGTTGATCTGTTTCAACCGTTTCAGATACCACACCGCAGAAGAGAGGAAGATTCTGAAGATCATGTCCACATAATCCGTGAATCCCACGCCGCGTTTCTGCTGATAGCTCACGAAATCGATCATCATGTTGGTCTCGTAGTAGCAGACCGTAATGGTGACGTCACGTTTGTGGATAATACCGAGAGGCACTGTGGTATAGGGTGTGCGCGACCTCACCTCCTTGACGTAAGGGATTCGGAGGATGATCAGCATCCAACCATCATCATACTCATAACGTGCCCGCTCATCAGCATCGCTGATGTCAGTAAGGAAATAATCGGGTATTTGGTATTCCGTCTCCAGCAGGGTACGGTCCTCGTCTGTAGGGCAAGTGACCTGTATCCAGCAATTTGGCTGCCACTCCTTGAGTGGCGTCAAACCATTGTTGTAGTTCCAGTATGTTCTCATTTGTTCATCCTCCACGTGGTTAGCGTAGTGAAAAAATGCTCATGACGTGGTGACGAACAAATGCTATTGCCGTCTCACGCCTACGAAATGAAATTTTCCGCCGGGTAGTCGTCCATAAATGTTAAAAACTTAGTGAATAAAAATGCCTTTGTTGCAATTTGCCTGCAAAGTTAGCAAAAGTTTTCCAAAAATCAAACGATGCGAGGAAAAACTTTCCCCGCACCGCTGGATTTGCCTTATCGGTAGTTTTTCCGTTCGAGATACTGAGCGAAGATGCGCGCGGCGCTCTCCACCTTGGCCGCACAGGGCCGTTTCTTATAATATTCCTTGGTGCGTTCAGATGCCTCGTAATTTCCCATGGCCACAGGTCCTTTCAGCCCGAGCAGTTCGGCACAGATCAGCGATCCGTTGTGCTCCTTCGACTGAGCGAGAAGTTCCTGCACCACTTTGTAGCACGCCGATTTCCCCTGTCTGTCGCTGCCCTCTGTCTGTCCGCGATCAAGACCAGCAAGAATGACCAGGGCAGAAACCGCCCCGCACATCATCCTCAGGCGCCCCACTCCACCACCGAAGCCCGCACTGACCCGTTTGGCCATGACATCGTCGAGGCCATAGATATCAGCAAAGGCAGCCACTACACTCTGGCAGCATCCATATCCCTGCATGAAATTATCCACGGCCCTGGCGACCCGCTGTTCCAGTTGTTCGCTCATGCCTTAGTGCGCATTGTATTTTCTCAGGAAATCCCTCACCATCTTTCCCGATTTCTTGAGCAAGTCATCCGTCCACTGGCCGTTGGCCTTAGCCCGAGGCAGGATCATGGAACAGGTCTCGTCTTTGTCAGACACCGACCAGCACACCCAACTGACCCGTAATCTCTCCATCGTGTCGATCCACTTCTGCCATTCTTCCGCATTGATCGGCCCGTTGCCCGAAGCCTCCATCCCCGCGCTTTCAGAGACGAACACAGGAACGCCCCGTCGGATGGCATTCTCCATCCTGTCGCGCAAGTCCTGCTTATGCGTTGCGGCATAGAAATGCACCGTATACATGATATTGTCGAAGCCCTTCAAGGGACTGTCGGCCACGAGATGGATATCCTGGTCCCAATGCGGGCACCCCACGAGGATGATGTTGTCGGGATCATTGGCACGGATGGCTTTGATCACGGCAGAAGAATAATCCTTCAGCGCCTCCCATGAATCGTTGACAGGTTCATTGAAGATCTCGTAGATGACATTCGGGTACTTACCATATTTCTTGCTGAAATGATCAAAGAACTTGACCGCCTCGTCGGTATACATCTGATGAGAATGCCAGTCCACGATCACATACACATCATTCTTGATGGCCGCCTTGACCACATTCTCCACACACGTCAGGGCGAAGTCGGGATTCTCCAGGTAATTGTCCTCGATCATCAGTCCCATGGCAGCCCTCACCACGGTGGCATTCCAGTCGTTCTTGATCCACTTCACCGCCCCTTTGTTATAGAAACGGGGCCAAATGTTATGCCATCCGAAACTCACGCCACGCAACACGACGGGCTTTCCGTTCTGATCACACAACTGCGTGCCCTCGACGCGCAACTGTCCCCATTCTTTGACAGGTCCGCCAGCATAAGCCGCCAGTGAGAGCATCATCCATACGAATACAAAGATTGCTTTTCTCATGACAAAATGATTATAGGTTTAAGGGTGGCGAAGTGTAGCCACCACGTATTCAGATTGCGTTCCGATGCGGTATTTTCCTCCCCAGATGCCAAGGCCCGAACTCACATAGTATTGAGTCGAGCCACGCCGGTGAGAGCCGTGAGAGCACTCATAGATAGCATCAGTGATCCAAGAGACAGGCCAGACCTGTCCGCGGTGGGTATGTCCGCTGAGTTGGAAATCCACGCCGCACTGTTCGGCGAGTTCCAAGTTATAAGGCTGATGGTCGAGTATGATGGAATAGGCAGCCTTGTCCACACCTGCAGTGAGAACCTTGACCGATTTCCGCTCCGGGTTGGTACGGTCATCACGCCCGATGATGGTGATGGCGCTATCGACGACCGTCGTCTCGTCGATCAGCAAGCGGATGCCAGCGTCCTTGTAGAACTTCCGTGCTTTCGGTTCATTGCTGTAATACTCATGATTACCCAGACAAGCATAGACAGGGGCGTTGATCCGCCGCAATTCTTCAGCCATGCCCTCCTCGATGAGCGGGCGGGTGCTGATGTCGATGATATCGCCGGCGATGAGGACGAAATCTGGTTTCTCGGCGTTGATCAAGTCCACCCACCGTGAGAGTTCAGCCCTCCGGTTGTGATACCCGAGATGCAAGTCACTTGCCATCACGATTTTGTAGTCCTTGGGCAACCGTTTTTCAGTCGTCAGTGCCAGAGGCACTCTCACCTTATTATTATAATGGATATTCCCACCGATGAAGATTACCAGCATCAGTGCCAAAACAGCAATCGTCGTTGTCCAGTTCTCATGCAGGGAAGCAGACGGCAGGAGATGCACCAGACGCGCCATGTCGAGAACCAGGAAAATCATCAGCAGATAGAGGAAGAAGAAAAGCGACGAAGTGCTGATGTCATAACAGGCAGAAGCCACATTGAGGCTCAGCTTATCAAAGCCACCGCCCAGCAACGGGAACATACTCACCAGACATGCAGCCATCACCAGTACGGAGATCCATTTCCCCCATTTCGGGAAAGGCAGGACGCACCACACATGCCACAGCACATACCCCATGGCACACAAAGCGACAGCAAGGAAAATCCAGAACATGAAACGCATTCAGAACAAGGACAACGAGAAAATATACACCACCGCTGCCGGGATAGCCATCAGCGAAGAGTCGAAGCGGTCGAGCATTCCGCCATGCCCTGGGAGCACATTGCCACTGTCCTTGATACCCAAGGTACGCTTAAACAACGACTCCACGAGATCACCCAAAGTGCCGAAGATGACAACGACCAGTCCGAGCCCCATCCACACTGGTATTGACAGGCTGCCGTCCGTCCCATCCGTGAGCCACCCGACAATCGCTGCGGCGACCAGCACGAAGACAGCCCCTCCGATGCTTCCTTCCCAACTCTTTCCAGGTGACACCCTGGGAAACAGTTTATGACGGCCAAGAAGTGAGCCGGCACAATAGGCTCCGGTATCATTGATCCACAGGAAGACAAAAAGGCTGAGCGGCAAGATCTCATTATAGGATCCTGGCGACCCCGTCTGGAAAGCCAGCACATTGATCGTGGAGAAAGGCAAGGCGATATACATCTGGCTCAGCATGGTGTAAGCCCAGTTATTGATAGGGTTAGGAGCCTTGGTGAACAATTCGGCGATGATCAAGTATAGGATAGTGATCAGATAAGGGATGAACACCGTGGTGGGAGTCATGCCCGTGCAGTATCCAGCCATAGCGAGGAAGAGATAGACACCGGCCACAGTGGAGATAAACCGGTTGACCTGGATGTCATCCCATTCATTGACAAGTCCTGTATACTCCCAAACCGTCATTCCCGTGATGAATGCGAAAAGCAGAATCATGGCCTGCGGTTTCAGGAAGCACGACACCAGCACGACGACAAAGAGCACCCCCGTAATGGTGCGCACGATGAAATTGGTCATTTTTTCAGACATGATATGAAGGCTTTGCGTTATTTCTCAGTCGGTGTGGAATCTATCTGCGGAGTCTCCCCGGCATCCTGGGCTGGTTTGTCCTCCGACGGCTTTTCCGTCTCGTTTTCCATCTCCAGTCCCATGATCTCCTGTGAGCGGCTCACCCAAGGCCGTTTGCCGAAAATCTTCTCCACATCCTCGGCGAAGATCACTTCACGGCTGATGAGCAATTCGGCCAGCGCATTATGCCCCTCCTTGTGCTCCAGAAGGATCTGCTTTGCCCTTTCATACTGCTCATTGACCATCTTGAGCACTTCGTCGTCGATGATCTTGGCCGTTGTATCGCTGTAGGGTCTCTGGAATTGGTAATCCTGGTTATAATAACAGATATTGGGCAGCATCTCTCCCATACCCGCATAGGCGATCATGCCATAAGCAGACTTCGTGGCACGCTCAAGGTCGTTCATCGCACCAGTGGAGATATGTCCTGTGAAAAGTTCCTCGGCTGCACGTCCGCCCATGAGCGAGCACATCTCGTCGAGCATTTCCTCCTTGGTCGTGATCTGTCGCTCCTCGGGCAGATACCATGCGGCACCGAGGGCCTTGCCACGAGGCACGATCGACACCTTGACCAGCGGATTGGCATGCTCGCAGAACCACGAGATCGTGGCATGTCCGGCCTCGTGTAGAGCAATCGTACGCTTCTCATGCGCAGTCATCACCTTCGTTTTCTTCTCCAGTCCGCCGATAATACGGTCGACAGCATCCAGGAAGTCCTGACGGCAAACGGTCTTAGCCGCACGCCTGGCAGCAATCAGAGCCGCCTCATTGCACACATTGGCGATGTCCGCCCCCGAGAATCCAGGTGTCTGACGAGCCAGGAGGTCGATATCGACGGAGTTGTCCACCTTGATCGGTTTGAGGTGAACGATGAATATCTCCTTTCGTTCGTTGAGATCAGGCAAGTCGACATTGATCTGCCGATCAAAGCGCCCGGCGCGGAGCAAAGCCGAGTCGAGCATGTCGGCACGGTTGGTGGCAGCCATGATGATCACGCCGCTGTTTGTGCCGAAGCCATCCATCTCGGTGAGCAGTGCGTTGAGCGTGTTCTCACGCTCATCGTTGCCACCCATTGAAGGATTCTTGGAGCGTGCCCGTCCCACAGCATCTATCTCATCGATGAAAATGATGCAGGGAGCCTTCTCCTTGGCCTGTCTGAACAAATCGCGCACCCTGCTGGCACCGACGCCCACAAACATCTCCACGAAATCGCTGCCGCTCATGGAGAAGAACGGTACACCAGCCTCTCCGGCCACAGCTTTGGCCAGCAAAGTCTTACCCGTTCCCGGAGGTCCTACGAGCAGTGCCCCTTTGGGTATTTTACCGCCGAGGTCGGTATATTTACGAGGATTCTTGAGGAAGTCGACGATCTCCTGGACCTCCTCTTTGGCGCCCACCTGTCCGGCCACGTCCTTGAAGGTGATACCGAGATCATTTCCTTTCTCATACATCTTGGCTTTGCTTTTTCCTACGCTGAAGACGCCACCGCTGCCCCCTCCACCCATCCGGCGGAAGAAGAAGATCATGATGAAGACGAAAAAGAGGATGGACGACAAGTTGAAGAGCAGGTTGTACATGTCACTGCTTTTCTTGTTGTCGAATGTGATGTGTCCGTTGAATTTTCCGGCTTTCTGAGCCTCGTCGAGGAAGGCCTCCAACGTCTCCACCGAACCGAACTCCACCTCCAAGAAGGGGTTCGTGCCCGTCTGTTTCACGTCATTGTGGAAAACATCCTGAATAAATTCCGGCTTCACATACATTCGGAGCTCATTCTCCTCCTTGTTGATGACCACCTCCTTGGCGGCGCCTTTCATCACCCATTCCTTGAAGTTGAAGTAATTGTCCTGTTTGGCAATACCGCTTCCGCTGCCACTACTGGTAGCCTCAGTTCCGGTATTGGTAAAGAACAAAATGCCTAGAGCCACAAGGATAGTGATGTAGATCCAGTTCATATTGAACTTAGGCATGTTGGGCTTATTGTTGTCTCTATCTTTTTGTTCCATTCTTGAATATAGATGACTCCGTTGTAAAAAATCGCTTTTAGTCGAGATCGGGTATTCGGGTCAGATGAGCATCCTCCCAAAGCGCCTCGAGGTTGTAGTATTCTCTCAGGTCAGGCACGAAGATGTGCACGATGACATCCGTGTAATCCATCGCCACCCATACGGCATTGGTCAGTCCTACCACCTTGACGGGTTTCTCGCCGGATTTCTCACGCACGAGATCAGTCACGGATTCCGTGATGGCCTCCACCTGCATCGGCGAGTTGCCTTGGCAGATGACAAAATAGCGGCAAATCGCGCCTTCCACCCCTGTCATGTCAGCAACAACTATGCCAGAACCTTTTTTTTCTTGTATACCTTTTGTGATGTTTCTTACTAATTTCTTTGTTTCGTCCATTGAATAAACTGATGATTATGTCTTTTCTCTCAAATATAGGTCTTTCCGACCCATTTTCTGTGCAAAAATACATCAATTTTCCGAGTTATCAGTATTTATCCGTGAAAATTGATTCTCCAAGAATGAAAAAACATGTTTTTTCCTTACCGAAGAAAGAACACAAGCCTGTCGTCCCCCGAATTCGGGAGCCAAAATCAGTCCTCACCGCCATCCATCGCTGTCTGAAATGTTAAAATACGTAGAATTATCCTCTAAAAATTTGCAGGTATGAAAAATTATCGTACCTTTGCATCCGCTAAACGAACCCCAAAGGGTTGGGGTTGTCAGCATTAAGATTGGGGTATGGTGTAATGGTAACACTACAGATTCTGGTCCTGTCATTCTTGGTTCGAGTCCGAGTACCCCAACATTAAAAATCGCCAAGTGCTTGATTTTCAAGTCTTGGCGATTTTTGCATATCTAAAATTCCCGACTTTTTCCCGACTTATGAAGAACTACTCATTGCATGCAGATTGTCAAAGGCATATTGTATTTCACTCTTACCATTTGACCATTCTGCTTTCCAGGAATCCATTTAGGCATGGCTTTAACCGCACGTATGAACTCTTCGTCAAACTCAGTGTCAAGCTTTCTCACTATCTGGATGTTGCTTAAAGTGCCATCGGTTTCGACAATGAATGACAACAGGACTCGACCTGAAATACTTTTGCATGTTGATGGACAATGAATGTTTTCAGCTAACCATGACATAAGAGCGGTCTGGCCGCCAGGAAATGAGGGAGGTTCCTCCACTACGTCATACACCTTTCCGACATACTCCATTCCTGAAATGGAATCTCCATCATTCGATGATTGAAGAGACTTTGGCAGGTCGTTGCTTCGTGTTATGTCTTCTGTTTGCGCTGCTGCTCCCATAGAGCAGAACAGTACAAGAAGCAATATGCCCAATCGTAATGTTGAATGTAATGAATTCATACGCTTCAAGATTTAATCAGTCTAAGTCATTGTTTATGGCCAATCGCCTACAAATATAGAGAAAAAAATGAAACCTATCAAGTCCTAACATATGTTTTGTCGGGAAAGCAATCATTTGGCCATAATGTTTATTTTTCCAAAGGATACTTTTCAATCAGCAGTTTGAATAATGGCCGCGGATTGTCCTCATAGGCATTATGGAAGTTCAAAACAAGATATCCAAAATCGTCCCTTTTCTTTTGTTTGGCATCTGCTAAAGCCTTTTCCACCATGTCGTAACTCCATTGTTCGTTATATGCAATAAGAACACGAAATGCAACTTCAAAATTACCATACCGATCATTCATTATTCTCTGACATCCTTGCTGAACAAATGGTTTGAATGCAGTATCAGGCCAGAAGACTACGGAATGTAGTGCTGCACTTAAAGTGCCACGGATATTCATGGACTCCTTGTCTCTTGCCAGAGAGAAAAGACGGATGATTTTCTGTTTGTCCTTTTCTCTCTTGTATTTTGCCAAGGCGACCAATGCCCAAGGGTCTTGTTTGTATATTTGGCGAAGACGGTCTTCGTATTTGAGTTTGGCGGGTAAATATTGATAAAGCCAATATGAATACCCATATTTCGAAATGTTGGCTGAATACAGCATTGCGCTGTCCAATCGTACTAAATCTTCTTCCGAAATATGATAGCGATTATTATGCAGCATACAAATCCTGATGTTGGAAACTCTGTCTTCTTCTCCACAAACACCATCAGAAGTAGAAACAATGGTGGTGTCTTCTATGTGAGAGATGGCCAGGTTGACAGACTCATGAGGGTATTTTGACAACAAAGCACGGAAGGCTATCAGTCGCTTAATGGGGTCATCGTTGATGGTTGCCAATTTCTCAATCTCTTCTATGGTGGCATGTTCAGATAGACTATCAGACAATAGCCATTGCTTGGAAACGCTTCCGTCCATATCTGTTCTGAACGTATGAAAAGCCTCTTTTGCAAAAATACGGACTTTCTCTTCGGTTGAATCAGCCTGTTTTTCTCCACTATTCCGACATCCCAACCATGATATGGTGAGGAATGCAAGAATGATGCTGAATAATCTGGCTTGATGATAGCTTTGTCTCATGGCAATTCGGATTTAGCATTGCAAATATACAACTTTTCAGATAAAACTTACTTCAAAGGTTGTTTTTTCTTATCATTGTGATAAGAATTTTCGGCGTGTCATTCTCTTTATGGTGATTTTTACACATCGTGCAAAAGCAGAGAAAGATTCTCACATCTGGAATGCTGAAACTGAGCATGTGGATGAACAACTCAAAAGCAGGATGCAAGACCTTGTTTGTTGTCCTTCCACCTTTTATGGTCCTACCTATTCCGCCAGGATAGAGAAGGCCTACGAAGAGGCACGTGAACGTAGAGAACGAGAAGGTTTCTAGTTCTTTTGGTGGGAGTGAGAAAAAGGCGATTAACTATGAAAAAACCTTGCGCCTTATGAATTAAATATCTATCTTTGCAACATCAACAAACAATCTTATGAAGAAACCTTTCAAAAGAACCATATTTCTTGCCATATTTGTATTTATGGCAGTAATGCTATATTACAATACCCCTTATCATATAGCCAAATATAATTGGAAATGTATGGGAGAAGGAAGAATCAATGATTTTATGGTTTTCAAAGACACCGACAAACCAGGTAACCTGACGTTGCAATGGCCTGCAATATATAAAGATGGGCAAATTGCTGGGTATGTTGTTTTTTGTTTTTATGACAGGCTATGGGTTTACTCCTTAAAAGACGGTAGGGATAAAGGTTTTGGAGAATATGTCGGGAAATAAGACAAAACTTTGATGGACTTATGCCTATGTGACCATAGATTTGACAGCCCAAAAAGTTGTTGTTTTCATCACCAATGGTGAAGCACAAGAACTATCAAATTATAGGAACGGAGATTTATATTCACAAACATCATATATAAGATGAAAACGATAATCAATTCAACTTTGTGGATGTTTATCTTGGCATTCATTGCCTTGTTGCTGCATCCTTTTCTATATTCCGCCGGAATAGGGTTCTATATGGATTGTCCATCATACTTTTTCCTCCATATTCTCGCCTACACCATTGTTGGAAATCTTATTTGGAATGTATTAAAACACAAGGCTTGGTGGATACCCGCATTGGCAATCACCATAGGGGTAAACATCGTTTTGTTTATTTTTCTATACTTCTTTGTGAAAAGTTGGGACGTGAAAGATGGATTGACGGTGTTAGTGTTCTTATTTGATTTTGGTTTCGCTGCAGTTCTTTCTGCTATTCCAATAGGGATATTCTGTTATAAAAAAAGAGAGGCCAATTAAGTAAATCAAATAAAGAACATCATCTTTTCAGCCCCCTTCCATCATCGCCATTATATCCATTACCAACTTCCCACTCCCTGTTTTGGTCATTGCTGCTGCCAGACGCACGCAGAAGATACTTGAAGGCGAACTGTTGTTTAATTCGTTCTCGCTCCATGGCATCTGCCGCCAACAGGTAGGCGCGTGTCTCTTCCTTGGTAAGAAAGAAGATCTCCGAACGGCCATAGTTGTTGAAGACAACACGGATATAGAACTTGCCATTCTTGTGCATGGCAATGTATATGGAATCGACATTGGTCAGTTTTGGCGTGCTTTGACCCGATGAGCCTTTGGCTTCGCCGAAGGTACTTCTGCTCGGCATACTGGAAACATGTTGCCGTTTGCTCTCGCTTGCTCGTACTTTGGACTTTTGACCCTTTTGAGCCTTTTGACCCGATGAGCCTATGGACTTTTGACCCTTTTTGGCCTTTTCTTCGTTTTCCTTCTGTTGAAGGTTAAGCCATTCTGCCATTTTCAGCACCTGGCTGCCGTCGAACGCCGTCTTCGTCTTGTGGTCGACGATGCCGTAACCCCGCACGATGCCGTTCTTGTCCTTCTGCCAGTGGATGTCAATGCCTAACTTTTGCCGAAGCTCTTTCAACATCCATTTCACCTGCAACTTCTCCGTCTCATTGTAGGGAGTGCCGTCCTTGTGGCGCAGTCCTGACAATGCCATCGTCTTCCTTCCCTCAAGGTCTGCCTTCTTCCTGGCACGACCTTGATGCTCTTGCTGCTGGAGACTCAGTTGTCGGTATTTCAGCAGGATGGCCTTCAACTGCCGAGCACGCTCCTTGCGGTTCTTCATTGAAAGGCTGTCTCCCTTCGACACCATGTTGTTGAGTATCTCTCCCATTGGAATCGAGAACTGCGGATGATGACTGCGTAAGAAGGTGTAGCACTCCACACCATCAACCGTTTCTTCCTTCGGATTGTAGCCGCAGGAACGGGCGACGTTCATGAACTGCCCCTCTGTCTGGAAACCATAGGAGAACAACTTCTGCCTTTCCTTTTCTGGGGTGATGCCGAGAATCTCGTCCGTCACCCGCTGCATTCTCATCTTGTCGAAACTGTCGCTGATGGCGATGCCGTAGCGGTTGATGCGGGTGGAGAGAATGTGCACATGGTTGTTGCCCGTGTCATGGTGGAAATAGACGAAATACGGCTGACCGCCGTACCCCATCTTTTCCATGAACCTCTCGGCGAACTCCCCTAACTCGTACCTGTCCATCTCATGTTCCTTCACCGACAGAGCCACGTGGAACTGCTTGTTCTGCGTCTTGGAGTTGCCGTAGGTCTGCGAATGCTCCCTCATATACCGCTCCACCTCCCCGGCAGCGTTGATGCCCACAGCATGCATGATGTCCAACTGACGTAGGAAACGCCCGTCCACGTTCCTTGCAATAAGGAGGTCGGCCACCCCTTCGAGCACCTTGCCCTCATTGTAACCGGCGGCAGGGAACCGCCCGCCGCCGGCCTGACGTAGCTTCTTCGTTATCATAGTTCCTTGACGATTTGTTTCAGGCTCCTCAGCCCCGACCAAATTCCTTGGGCGCATTCCGACATCTGGGTGGAATAGGCCTCCACTGTCAATATATCTTTCAGACTGACACTTTTGGAACCAGCCTTCAACGACGTGTTCATGTCGCGGACTGCCTGATTGAGATTGTTGCCCGTTTTCCCAAACTCTGTCAGCAACCCTCGGAAGAGTGTCACGAGTTCTCCTATCATGCCAACGAGCAATTGACTGGTGCCATTGTCGGATGTCAGTCCGGTATGGGCTACAGGTTCCACGTCCGCACGATGGATAAGGTAGCGGATGTAACTGCTCATCGTCAGTCCTTTGTCCCCGGCCTTCTTCTCCAGGACATCCATAGTGTACTGATCCATCCTCACATGAAGTTGTGAGTTCTTGTTTCTTATATTTTTCATAAAATGTAAAATCTAAATGATTAAAAATGTGTTTTCGTATAAATAGCAAATATGCAAATACCATAATATGTAAAATGCATAAAAGGGAATGCGAGTTTCGAGCGACCTGAACTCCCGCCCCTTGGGGTGGGCAAGTGGCCGATGTGTACACATTCGGCACATCTTGCCCCCCCCTCTTTTACATGTCAGGTCGGTGAGATTGGATGCTGTTGGCCATCCTCATTTTCGGGCAACATTCCCAGTCTGTGATGTATCGGGTCGAAGCCATTCCGCTTGCAGTATTCCTCATATGAGATGCAGCGGGCTTTATGCTCGGCTTCCTTTCGTCGGCGCAATTCCTCGTCACGAGCATCGTATGCCCTGGCACGCTCCTGAATGAACATCCTCAGGCTTGAGAGGATGGCTTGCGGGTCGAAGCGGCTGTAGAACCGCTCATAGCACCCAGCCTTGAAGCGGTAGAAGAAGAGCATCAGTTCGCTGGTCTTCAGCCAGTGGAAGTCGGTGGCGATGAACGTTGCCGTGAATTCGAGTTGTTCCCTCGACGCATCCTCCTTCAGTCCGCAGCAGAGGCTCAGGTCCACCAGTTGCGGTATGAGCCAGGCTCTCGACTTCCTTTCCCCGTATGTTCTGTCAATGACAGACAATGTGGGGAAGTCGCCGAAGAAGCAGGATGATGCGTCCTTGCATACCTGAAACTGCATGGAAGGGTTACAGGCATTTAGGAAATCAATGATGGTTGCGTATTTGCCCATCAACGAGACGCACGCTTTAGGCTTCTGGCTGCTCGTCATCAAGGTACTCCCGCATGAGCCCTGCTGCGTCCTGCACGGCAGACTGCCGTCTTGACGCATTTGGTTGATGGCTTGTTTCATTTCCATGACTGTCATTGGTTAACGGTTCATTCTCCCAGACTCTAAGGGAAAGGAAATTCTCGAAGTTCCTCCGGTACCTAACCTCGGGTCGGGAGGCGACATACCTTGGAACGTATTCAAAGATGGCGGCTTTGTCCGCCTCGGAAAGGAGATTCCACTTTTCCCTTAAAGTCGAAACATTGCCGTAGGGTTTGCCATACATCCTCCAAATCTCATCGAAGGTGTACCGCTCGTCCGCCTTAGGCTTCATGGAAACGACAGTTTCCAAGCCTTCACTATCACTGGCATTGACATTATCATTATCACTATCATTGTCACTATCATTAAGGATAACGCCCGATGCCGTTGGATGTCCAGAGTTATCGTCCGATACCGGCAGATGCCTTCCGACATCAGCCGATATCTTTATTGCATAGCATTTCCGCATGTGGGAGTACTCCTTGTTCCTCCTGCATTTCTCCGCCCATTTCTCCGCTTCACGGTCGATTTGCGTGCGGAACATCTCGAACATGGCGGCGATGGCAAGATCCTGGGACTTGGAAACCTCCATGTCATTGACATATGCGAAAATCAACTTGAACAACCTACCCGCCTGTTCGTCGGTGAGCACACTAACGGCTGTCACGAAATCTGCGAACAGCACAAAGCTCTTTTTCTTTTGATTTGTTGCCATAGCTTATTCCTCCACAAGTTTAAGATTGGATTCACGATAGTAAACCTTCCCGCCAACTTTCGTCTGGGTGAGAATGCCGGCTTGTCGCCAACGCCAAAGGGTTGATTTGCTGACATGGTGTTTCCTTGCGAATTCATCCGGTGAATAGAGCGTGTCATCCTCCTTGTTGTTGATGCCAGCACTCATCACCTCGTTTGCAACGGACAAGGCGAATTCCTTCAGGTCGGCGGCAGTGATTACCAGCTGCATGCTTGGACTCATGGACAGCAAATCCTCGATTCTTACACTATTATGTGTCATATTACAATGAAATTGAAAAGGAAGTGGTCTTGTGTCCGTCTAACAGGCAACGGTTACCTTGCAAACCACCGCTCTATGTTGCGGAGCCTGTTATCTTCCGCAAAAAGCTGATGCAAAGATATTGATAGAAAAAGCAGAATGCAATTAATTGAAAAACAACCTTGACAACCTGTTTCATAAGTTGTCAAAGTTGTTTGAATTGTCGTGCAAATAATTGAAAAATAGGTTGTTACCTACAATTTTTGAAGTGTGATTTTACTTGGGATTTTCTTCTTGAATCTGGAGAATCCCGCCTTGTCGATGACATTCGGGAAAGCGTCGTCGAAGGCACGAAAGGTGATGTCTGTACTGATGTTCGTACCCAATTCCGGGAGGATGCATTCCTCCAAAGCCTTTTGTCCTTTCCTTCCTTCCATCAAATCTTTTAGTTGTAGTATGTAGGCTGTCTTGTCAGGAATGTCCTTTCCTATGACAAAATCAAAGATGGTGCGGGAGTCGATGCTTTTCCCAGGCTTTGACTTGCGTGAAGCCTCTTCTTTTGAGTCTGTATTCACGGATTCTTTTTCGTCGTCCATCTTATTATCCTGCCTTTTCTTATCGAAATAGAACAGGATTCCGCAAATCAGACCAACCGAAAGGGGTATACTCACCCCTATGGGTCTTCTTAGAAAGAAGCAGAACGTAACATATGCCACGAAGACGGAAACCACCAAAAGAGCCAAGGCATGTTCAAGCCTTCTGTCTTTCTTTTTGTATACATACATGATGGAAACCAACCATATTAAGAAAGTGGAGGCTGGCCAGACAATCTCATTGAAGGCGCACAAGAACTTGTTGAGGTTGTTGAAGATATTGTCCATAGATGATGATGCTTTTTGTAAACGACCCAACCCGTCCCTTATCCGAGTTGATTGATGACTTCTCTGAGTGTCGAATCCTCAATCTTTCTATAACGCTTGAACGCCTGGCTCCCTTCCACATGCCCGCTCATTTTTCCTATGAGGTTTGGGTCTTGAACCTTGAAATACGCATTGCCTATGAAAGTGCGCCTTGCCAAGTGGCTGCTGGCAATCTCATTGATGGGTCTGAACTCATTCTCTCCGGTCAACGGATTCCTCACTTCGACATCCCTTGTCACTCCGGCCAGTTTGAAAATCACCTTGATGGCATCATTGTATTTCTGGGCTGATATGAATGGGAACAACCTGCCCATGGGATCCATTCCTCTATATTTCTCAATTAGAGCTTGTGCCTTGGGGTGAAGTGGAACACGTGCCTGCATTCCTTCCTCTCCATCATCTTTAGTCTTGTGCGGGGTGTATACAAGAATCCCGTCCACGATGTATTTGCTGGTCATCTTGAGCAAGTCACCGACACGGCATCCTATCAGGCATTGAAACACAAAGATGTCTCGTTGAGCCATAATCGTCTTGAGCGGCATCTTGACGGCCTTTTGTTCTTTGGCATCCATCTTTTCCCACTCCTTTTCAATGTCTGTTTCCTCAATCTTGTTACGTTCTTCTATTGTGATATAGTAGGGAGTCCCAACATTTGCTGTGCCAATTATAATGCCGTCGAAAGGATGGTTGTTTGTAAATCCTTCTTCCACAAAAAACAAGAAGAGTGATTTCAAGCGAGTTCGCATTTTGATGACCGTGTTTTCTCCACGCTCTTGAATGGTGCCATTTCCTTTTTTCACAGAGGCAGGATAGGAGGCCAGCAGTTTTTTGAAGATGTTGGGATGCTTTTCAGATATATGTTTCTCTTTCCGAAGATACTCAGAGAAATTGTCTATATCGTCACGTGTCACTTTGTCTATATCCCATTTGAATGTATTCCGTTTCATATCAGTAGCACGGATGTATCCTTCATATCTGGCGGCTGCCCTGCTAAGAACACGGAAGACTCTAGCATGTGATTCCGCCAGCCTGCGTTTAGTGATGTAGAGTTCAACCAACTCATAAAAGGACACATCCCTCTCCTCTTTCGGGAGATATTTTTCCGGGTGGTTTTGTTTGTCGATGATACTGAAAAGCCATTTTTTAGTCAATGCACATTGTGGCGTGGATTCGAAGGACAGGGCTATTTGCTTCTTTATCTTTTCAATTCGCTCTGCCTGTAGTTCGTGATATCGCACCTCGTCATTCTTGATACGCCGCTTGCATACCACAATGATGCCACTGTTACGGAGAATCCATCCGTTTTTCCTAGCAACAGTCACGGAAGCAGTAATGGCATTGGCAGGGATGGGCTTCTGCGGCTTGACGGTTTTCTTCCTGTCGATGTAGTATTCAAAAAAATCGGGATTGATGAACACCTCGCTTTTGGCATAGATGTCGATGTGGTTGTGAAAGAACCTTATCATTATTTCGGCTCTTCCTGTCTCTTTCTGGACCTTGTTTGATAGCCTTAACTCAATTGTCGCCATATGATTCTTTTTCTTGCGGTTATGATGCCGAAAAAAAAGAAAGGAAATATAGCTTATTTATCGGCACCGTTAATTGAACTGGAAAAAACAGACATTTCCACGCTCCGCGTTTCCATGTCAACATCACCTCTCTCAATGGCCAATTCCGGGAATACAAAACCCAGGAGGGCGGGCCGATAAATAATGATGCAAAGGTAATCAAATTCCTTTTGCTTTCCAATTATTTTTCCCGAATTTTTCCCGACTTATTTTCAATATCTTCAAATTACAAGCATTTTTGTAAAATCCACAAAAAATAGGGAATACTGATTATCACGCAGTTGATAGTTTTCGATTGCATACGATTTCGTATCCGATTATCCGAGTACCCCAACAGATTAATCCGCTAAGTCACTGGAAATCAGTACTTAGCAATTTTTGTATTCTTATTATTCCCGATTTTTCCCGAGTTATAAATAGCCACTCACTCCGATCTGAATTCGATGTTCATGGTCATTTTCGCTCTTATCGGTATGTTATTCTGCTTTGAAGGAATCCACTTCGGCATGGCTTTCACTACCCGGAGAGCCTCTTCGTCAAGCAGTGGATCAACCTTACGCACTAACTCAATGTCGCTTAAAGAGCCATCTGGTTCGACAAAGAAAGATATCACTACTTTCGCTTGAATATAATCGCATACGGGAGGATAATGGATATTTTCTGACAACCAATGAAGAAGGGCGCCATTACCACCAGGGAAATGGGGATTTTCAACTAATGCGTCATAAACTTTGCCGACATATTCTGCTCCAGAAATAGAATCTTCATCATTCGAGATTCTCAGCACTGGGGCGATCTTGTTTGTGGGCTGTGGCAGAGTGACGACGAGACCCTTTTCTGTCTGCTGAGCCTTCAGTTTGCCATAGCCCAAAAGGTAGACAGAGGAAACAGACTTTTTCAGGAGGCCCTTGCCCTGGGCCAGCGACTTGATGAGCACCTTTCCGTTTTCCGGCCATCCCATCAGCGTCGCATAGAGATATTTCTTGGTCTGGTTGAAACGGATGTCGCGGTAGTCCATATTGCTGTACTGCCCGTCGTTGAAACCCTGCGCATTCAATTGAATGGACTTTTCGGCGACGGGCCCCTCTCCGAACACTTTCCACGGACGGGTGCCAAAAATACTCTCGCCGTTGACGGTCATCCATGCTTCCAGGTCGTCGAGTATCAGAGCCTCTTTTTCGTCATAGGTACCATCGGCCCGCAGAGGGATGCTCAGCAGCAAATTGCCGTTTTTCGAGACGATATCCACCAGTTGTTTCACCACTGTCGCAGCACTCTTGTATGTGCCTTTCTCGTAAATCTCGGTGTTGTAGTGCCATCCGCCGATGCAGTTGCAGGTCTGCCACGGTTCCTCGATGATTTCGTTGGGTGCTCCCCGTTCCACGTCCCACGTGATGCACTGACGCTGCTCATCGTTCAGAATCTTGCCGAACACCACGGCATTGGGATTCATATTGTAAAAATGGGTCGTAATTTTCAGTCCGGCATCGCTGATATCGTAGAAAGGCAGTACGGTGACATCGAAGTAAATCAAGTCAGGTTCGTAGCGGTTGATCGCATCAAGCGTGCGGTCGTAGAAATTGGTGACGAACTCCTGTGTGGGCAGTGTGGCGCCATTGGTCCAGTCCCACTGCTTGTGTATTTGTCCGTTGTTCCAGGTGAAAGCGCTTGGCTCATGGTTTTGCGCATAGAGTTCCTGCGGATCAAGGCCATCCCACCATTTGCCTTTGCCATCATCCTTCGTCAGTTTTCCATCATAGTAGACACCGGCTTTCGGTCCCCGCTGGTCATAGCGCTGTGCCGGTTCATACCATGTCCATGCATGGTCGGCATGGAAAGAAATGCCCAAAGGCAGTCCAGCCTTCTTCGCTGCCTTTGCCCATCCCTCAAGGATATCCTTCTTCGGACCGATATTCACGGAGTTCCATTGTTGATACTTCGAGTTCCAAAGATCAAAATTGTCGTGGTGGTTGCCCAACACGAAGAAATACTTTGCTCCACAACGCTTGTATTTCTGCACCAGGGCCTCGGGATCCCATTTCTCAGCCTTGAACAGCGGCAAGATATCCTTGAAACCCACTTCCGACGGATGTCCGTAGTGTGACTTGTGATATTCGTAGGCTTTTGTCCCCTCTATATACATCTCACGCGCCATCCAGTCGCCAGAACCGTCGACACACTGTGGTCCCCAGTGCGCCCAGATGCCGAACTTCGCGTCGCGGAACCACTCAGGTGTCTGATGCAGCTTCAAGGATGTCCATGTGGGCTCATACTTTCCTGTCTGCATTTTCTCATGCGCCTCAGAGACTGGCACGGTATAATTCTGCGCCACTGCCGTCATCAAACCGCAGCAGGCCACTATTGTCATGATAGCACTTTTTTTCATAGTCAGGAGTTTAAAGGATGACTCGTGGCACAAATTTAGATAAAAATTTGGGATTTATAAGCCAGTCGAGATAAAAATGTGACAAATTGCCCCGAATTGGACCTCTTGCTCAAAGAA
>OCTW011616199.1_pt1 | contig 27446 bp, 20 predicted proteins | sample 1539671 | NCBI WGS metagenome assembly OCTW01 (sample SAMN02144230, study PRJEB22623) | gut metagenome | biome: sheep rumen | host: Ovis aries | place: New Zealand | reverse complement strand
AAGGGACCGAAATCCCGTACGGTGGCTTCATAAAGGCGCTTTGTATATTCATTTGCAAGAAGATCTTTGGCGGCAATTTCCACATTTGTAAGGGCCAGCTTTATTATGTTTGTAAGCTCAAAGGCTTCGCCGGCCTTTTCTTCATTTGAAGAAAGAATTGCAAGGCTGCAGAGATGACCGGACTCAGAATTCTTTCTGTGTCTGTACATCTGATTTATCTGCTTATTAAGCTTAAAACGGTTTATGCTTTCGCTGAAAAAGCTGGTTGCGGCATTTTCTATTCCGTGAGCTTCATCAAAAATTATGTGTCTGTAAGGAGGAAGCACGGCGGCGTCATCATAGCCTGCTCCGGTAAGCCTGGACTGGATATCCGCAAATAAAAGATGGTGGTTTACGATTATAAGATTTGCTCCTGCGGCTTCCTTACGAACCTTCATTACAAAGCATTCGTTATGAAAAGGACAGCGCATTCCCATGCAGGCATCGCTTTCGGAATTAACCTTTGTCCAGACATTTTCTGTAGGCATAAAGTTAAGGTCGCTCTTACTGCCCGTGGGAGAAGAAGAAGCCCATTCGGCAATCTTTTTAAGCTCGTCGCTTTCTCCTTCAAAAAGGTCCAGAATAGAAGCGGCATCGTTGAGGCGGCGTTTACAAATGTAATTCTGGCGCCCCTTCATCAAAACATATTTGATTTTCTGGCCTATGATTTTTTCTACGGCAGGAACATCCTTTTCGCAAAGCTGCTGCTGCAGGTTTATTGTACCGGTTGAAACTATAACACGTTCATGGTTTGTAAGAGCCCAGAGGGCCGCCGGTATAAGATATGAATAAGATTTTCCAACACCGGTTCCAGCTTCAAAAACTGCAAGTTTATTTTCATTGAAGGCTGTTACTATATTCTGCAAAAGCTCTACCTGAACAGGGCGTTCTTCAAAAGCATCTGTGATTTTGGATAGCTGACCGCCGGCAGAAATATAAGCTCCTGCATCTTCCTTATCAAGCTTTTTTACAGCTTTTGGAAGAACCGGCTCTACAACTACATAGATATCTGTTGCGGAATTATTGATTATATAAAAGCCGCAGCCGTTTTCAGAAGCTTCGGAGGCAACATTCAAATCTGCATCTGAAGGAAGCAAATGGCCGCTTGGATGATTATGAATTAAAACTGAACAATTGCATTTATCGGAAAAGTTTACGGGAACTGTATGGGTATTGCCTCTAGAACCAATTTTAACAGCTTCAACGAGACCGTTTGGAGTAATATTGCCGGTAAAGAAAACCTCGTTTCCCCCGGCCTCTTTAATAGCGGCTTTTATTTGCTGACGAGCTGAATCTGATAAATATTTAGATATTTCCATTCCCCACCCACTATTTTTACATATGGACCAGCCACGAGTTTTAACGTTTTTTTGCGAAGCAAAAAAACGTTAAAACTCGCTAGAATAAAATAAAAAAGCTCACCATCAGGTGAGCTTTTTTATTTTATTCATCTCCTAGCAGAATTGAACTGCTGTTGTCGGGATGAAAACCCGATGTCCTAACCACTAGACGAAGGAGACATAAGTCATTTCTGACTTTATGTAATATATCAGTTACGAAATCTTTAGTCAATAGTCATAACGTCAATTTTTAAAATATTTTACATATTCATGCCAAATTTCTTTACAAGTTTTTCCTGTAATGGTTTACATTCATCAGGATTCATTCCAAGCTTCAAGGCAACGTCAAGATCATTCATAGACTTCTCATATTCTCCCAGTTCGTAATAAGCCATTGCCCGGCGGAAATTTGTATGAGCCTGAAATTCATTTATCTCCAAAGATTTTGTATAGCATTCTACAGCTTCTTTGTATTTTTTAAGAATTGAATAGACAATACCTTTGTAGTAATAAGAACGGAAGGCCTTTGGATCTGCATCGATACTCTTCTGAAAATCATCAAGAGCATCATCCAGTTTATTCATTGCAAAGAAAGCCATTCCACGGTGCTTATGTATTACCGCAAGTACATTTCTATCTGAATCTGGAACCGCTTCAATAATTCTTGTATATATATCGACTGCCTCAGAAAGATGACCGTCGTTATGAGCCTCAATTGCTTTAAGAAGAAGATCGTCAATTGTTCCCTGAACAAATGGACTTACCCGGTTAATATCCTCTTCTTTCTTTTCAGTTTTTTCATTTAAGAAACCATCGGCAAGGCTGTAGAAGGAACGGCGACGTTCATCAAGCTCCCGCTGAAGTTTATTCTGATAATCACGGATTTCCTGGAAGGTGATATCAGCAAGCGTCAAAGAAGCATTAATTGAAGCAAGCTTACGGCGAAGTGGAATATCGAAAGGATTGAATTCGATTTTATAAATTAATTCATGTTCAACTTCTGCCCAGGCATCCTGAAGAATGGTACGAATCTGTATTTCACAAACTAATTCATCTGAAATAGCTTCAAGCCCTTCATATTTACCAGTTAGAGGCGGCAAAAATTCTTGTGGAATTTTTACCAGAACATGAACAGATTCATATCCGAATTCAGAAAACTTTTTTTCAGCACCTTTTACTTCAACTTCTTTTATTTCGAAAAGTTTTTTTATCTGTTCAACGCCAAGATTTATATCCTCGAGGAAAGCACAAATCATTCTTATTCCCATCATATCGGTGAGATAGATAAGAGATTTTTTTTCTTCCATCTGCTCAGGCTTTAAGCGGAGAATCTTCTTAAAATAAGAATCAAAGCTTTTTACACGACTTTTATAGGTAGGTTGAGCAGAAAGCTTTATATTCTGCTGAAGTCGTTCTATTACCTTTGCCATTATTTCATTGAAATAATCGGTATATGATTCATATACCTGGCGAATCTGTTGTTTAGATATCAGGTTTGCAGTTTCCATAGTTCAAAATGTTCCGGTTAAATAAAATACGCCCTGAAAATTACCATTTACAAATAACTTCCAGGGCGTTGGAATCAACTATTTAAGTTGATTATTTTGCATCAGCAGCCTGTCCAGCATTGCTCTGAGCGTTTGATCCAGAGCCTTCGTTCAAGCTAGATGTGAATTCATCTTCTGTAGCAAGCTTTGCCTTTTCGAGGTAGCGGTTAACCTGCTTGTTACCAAACTTCTGCATTTCAGCATTCTGACGAGCCTTTTCCTTCTTACCAATGATTCCCCAGAGGTCTTCATCAGCAATGTCGCGGTCGCTTGTAAGAAGTGCCTTGTCGTAAATAACCTTTACATCTTTGAAGTAACCAATGAAGTCACCACCGATGTGAGCTGCGTCACGTGTAATCTGGAATCCTGTGAACTTTACAAATGGCAGTCCGCGTGGATAGATTGGATATACACGAATTTCGCGATTACGAATTTCAGAAATATACTGTGGGTTGTTCCAGCGGAGTTCTTTCCATCCGTCGAAACCAAGGTAACCCATAAAGTAGCGGCGTTCAACACCGTCATTATCTGCCATAAGAACATAAAGTCCGTGTGGATAGTTCATACCCATTGTTGTAACAGAAATTGACTTAACAGTTCCTACGTTCTTTACAACACCATAACCATCTTCAAAAAGTGTTTTTCCACTAGCTTTTTCTTCGTCTGTTGGTTCCTGACGTTCACCGTTTTCATCAGCAGTTGCCAATGGTTCGTAAGCAGGAATATCAAACGGTGGCTCAATGCGAGCATTTGCATTTGAGTTCCATGTAGGGAATACGATGCGAACACCCATTACGTTTTTGCCGGCAAATGGAACATCTGCTTCACCTTTTACAGGAGCGGCAACAACTGTTGAGTCAGCTAAGCTTGAAACTGTCTTTGCAGATGAGTTCAACTTAACTTCCCATTCTGGAAGTGCCAATGAAGTTTTCATAAGATTTTTCTGATCATCTGTGAAAGTTGCACCAGCGCTTACAGAGTAGTCCATAACTGTATGACTGTTCTGTGTCTGATTTCCATTGTCGTCAGCAACACAGTCAGCATCCAGAAGTGTAAAATCGATGAGCATAGCTTCATCAGCGAAAGCAACGCCACCAACAAGCAGCATAGCAGCTGCAATTAAACCAAAAGTCTTCTTCATTTGAAGCTCCTTTTTTATACTAATTCGATGTAGCCTTGTATTAAATTAATTATCTAATAAGTACACCGTTTTGTCAATGTTTTTTATTTTTCAAAAGCAGATTTTCCTTCGATAAAAATCTCTACGGAATCGATTTTTGAAAAATTTTTCATAATATTTTTTTTGAGGAGCTCTGTCCCCTCTCTGATTTCAATAACACCATCTCCCATCTGAAGTAAATCCTTTGAAAGATTTACATACAGTACATGATTCCTTTCAAAACAGGAAAGAACTCTTGTTCCCGGGGTAAAAAGCAATTTAGTTCGCTCTACAGTTGAGCCCAGAAGCATCTCATCAATATATAAATTTATATCACCCTGATTAGGATTATTTGTAAGGTTTCGATATTCAATTATATATTTACCTTCCTCCGCAGAAGGAAAAATAAAGGTTCTTCTATGTGTATGTTTAGTCACAATATAAAAGAATAAGGATAAAATAAGCAGACCTGTAATTAAAAGTGAAATTATAAAAAGAGGAAAGCTTTTATTTTTTAACATATTGATGGTTGCTTTAGCCGTCATTTTATTGAAGTAAATCCTTGAGAACGTTCAAAGTGTGTAATAAACGCTGCAATTCCATTATATATTCCAAGGGTGGCTTTTTTCAAGTATCTTTCGTCATTTAATAAAAGGGCTTCCTTTTCGTTTGAAACAAAGCCCAGCTCTATAAGCACGCTTGGCATGTTTGAATTACGTACAACAAACCATTCTTCTGCCTTGATTCCACGGGCTACAGATTCTTTTCCTATTTGAGCCTGAAGACCGTCCATAATGAACTTAGCAATCATAATGCTTTCGGTTGTGTACTCTTCCTCCAGCATGGAATTTAAGGCCTTATAAAGATTATCATCTCCATCTACGGTTGATTTATCCAGTACATTTCTTCTGTAACCTGGAGACAGATACCAGACCTCATAACCGTTTGATGTTTTATTAAGTGATGAATTTACATGCACGGAGATAAAAAGCACGGCTTCGTTTTCGCCAACCTTTACATTGTTTGCGATGTCGGTACGCTCACCAAGTGTAAGGAATACATCTTTATCCCGTGTAAGGATTATTTGCTTTCCCGGATAAGCGGTTTTCAATCGTTCACCCAGCATTTTTGCAACTCTGAGCGTAATATCCTTTTCCTGAATTGTTGTATTTTTTCCATTGATTTTATAGGTTTTGAGGGCTCCAGGATCTTTTCCTCCATGCCCCGCATCAATAAGAATTGCCCCTACTTTAAATGGAAGCTCAGATTTTTGATTAAAAAACTCTTCTGAATCATTAAGAAATTTTTTAGAAACGTAAAGCTGATTTTCACGCAGCTCCGGTGCATCTGTTATCATCATTCTGATGCTGTCCAGCAGCACCATTTTTTCTCCGTTACGAAAGGAAAGCTGATGGCCGTTTTTTTCAATCATTCCGGTTTCTGAAAGGGAATCCCAGTAGATTGTCATACCGGAATTTTTACCTTCTTCCAGAAGTGAAATATCATTTGCGGCAAAAACTAGATTTGTAAGCAGGATTAAACTGATTATTGCTGTAAGCTTTTTAAGTTTCATATTATCTACCCGATTTTTCCTCTGTATCTGAAATGTAAACTGCGGCCTGAATTCCTCCACGGACTACAGCAGACCAGAAGCGTTTTGAATCCAGCTGCGGATGCTTTGGGCGCAGAATGTCGAATTTTCTAGCTGTTTCAGTAATTGTGTTAAAATTCCAGTCGGTCATATTTATATACTCGGCAGTCTGCAGGACTTCTGGAATAAAATCCTCAGCTTTTTTATTTTGAGGAATTGTTCCCTTTATTTCTGAAAGAGCCTGTTCTGAAAGGCTTCCAAAGGCAGATGGCGGAAAATCCTTTTCATCTTTTTGCTCAGCTCCAGCAAGGAAGTCGTTTGTACGTTCATTATCAGCTTCCAGTGTGATAAAAATATCAGAAACAGCATCCTGAGCGACTGCGATTGCGGCTTCTCTGCTATGACTTACGGCTATTACATTACCGCATTTTTCAACGTTATTTCGAGGGAAATCTACCTGACTTCCAAGTTGTACGGTTGCACGCGGAAGAACATCAAAAACAGCTCTATCGGAATAATCCTTAATATTTTCAATATATTTTACCTTTCCGGGAATGCTCATCCAGGCTCTTTCTGCGGAAGTACGGAGGCATGGAACTTCAAAAAGCTCGTATGGCTTTTCTGCGTTACGGCATAGCTGGCTTGGGCAATAGTCTACCTTCTGGCGGCGTTTAATTAAATCTTCTGGTTCCCTGCCCCCTGCTATTAATATTCCCTGCTTTGTAAGATTTAAATCTGAAGCATAAGGATAGGTCCAGCCGGACATGTAACCGCCTGAAAGACGACCGGCTATTTCTCCTATCATCGGGCCCTTAGCTGTATATTTTATGTCTGCCTTTGCGGCGCCACAGGTAAGTCCAAGGGCTTTTGCTCCTAATGCAAAAACTGAAATAAGTTCGTCGTGCATTTTTTTATCCAGTTCTGCGGGCATTGTATGGCCTATTTCTATAAAATAAGGAGGATATTTTATATGACGGATTGCAAAGCCTGTAACTGTAAATGTTCCGTTATAAACCAGGGCATCAATAGAAAACTCCGGTCCTTCCATATATTCTTCTACGATTGCATAACCTGTGCGGCTGCACTTTACTGCAATTTCAACTGCGGGCATAAATTCTTCTTCATTGCGGACCATGCGGCAGCCGCGGGCTCCCATATTGTCAACGGGTTTTACTACAAGGGGGAAGTTAATTATTGAGAGAACTTTGTTTATTATGGATTGCTTGGCCTGCGGCTCGCAATTAAATAAGTCCTCCTCGCTTACCTGTACAAAGGCTGGCGAGGGCACTCCCTTATCGGCAAAGCACTGGCGCATAACGGTTTTTACGCTTGCGTTTATGGCGGCCTGGTGGCTGTGAGCCGGTAAGTTAAGGGCTTCACATACATAGCTTACGCTTGCGGAAAAGTCTGTACCGGCTGTAAAAACAGCGTCCAGTCCTTCAGAAGAAGCCATAAGCTCTTTAGCATAAGCTAAAATTCCATCTTTATCCTTTAAGTCTATTTTACGAAAGGTATCTGCAAAAGGAATTGCGACAGCCTTTTCATCGGCATCTATGACATTTACCATATATCCCAATTCCTTTGCACTTAAAATTGCAGGTTTTTGCATTAAGCCTGCACCTAAAATTAAAATATTTTTCATAATATCCCACCACTACAAGATGCTTTAATTAAGGTTCATCACCTTTGTACTATTTTAATTTATATTTTCTTGCAGTAAATTTCCACTGTATCGCCAAGTCTTTTTGCATGACTTTGAGCTTCAGCCAGCTTCCATTTTAAGCTGCCAGGTTTTGCTCCACTTTTCTTTATTGAAGGAAAACGCTCCGGATGATGTCCTGTAGATACAATCCGTTCAACCTTAAAGCCAAACTGTCTCAAAATTGAATCTGCTCTGGAAGGCTCCCAGATTGTATAATGATCTGTCGGACTTATCTGATAAAAATGATCCTTATCACTTACTGCAGAAATCCCCTGGCCGCTTGGTGTTGAAAAAGCAAAAATTCCACCTTTTTTTACCAGAGCAGAAACCTTTCTTAAAACACTTCCCAAATCCTTAAAATGTTCAATTACATACCACATAGTCACAACATCAAACTGGGCAATACCAAATTCTTCTGCTGTATCAATATCAGGAAAGGCAGAACATACTGCAGGATATTTTAACTTCTGCTGAACATAAGAAACTGCGTCATCAGAAATATCAGTTCCAAAGGAATTAAAACCGGAATCGCTTGCGGCCGCAAGAAAAGGACCATAAGCACAACCTATATCAAAAAGATTTTTTTCTGAATCAGTATTTACTATGCCTGTAAGAGCTTTTATTATTCCAGCCCGCCGCATTCCCTGGGCTTTTATGGAATCAAAATCTTCTTCATAGGTTTTTCCATATTGCTTTTTATAATCTTCAAAGAAATAGGATTTTTGATATTTTTTATCTTCAATTGTTGTAAAGGCCATATAGACAATTCCGCAGGTTGAACAGCGTCTATAGGTTCTGCTTTCATTTCGAGAAATAACAGCATCCGGTTTTTCTGGCATTTTTCCGCAAACAGGACAGCACATTCTTTTTCCATTTGCAAGATGACGTAAAAAATCTCCGAGAGACTTTTTTTCATCACTAATAAAATTATCTGGATACAGATTTTTCGAGCTTAAAGCCGTCTGAAGAGAAGAATCGGAAAACTCTTTATTATCCACAAAAGCAAAATTATATTTTTCTGCAAGCTTTTTATGAAGATTTGTTGTTGGTAAAAGAATTACCCCACAGCCCGCATAAACTGCTTCAAAGGCTGTTAGTCCGTAATGAGTAACAACAATATCATATTCAAACAATTTTTCACGAAGACCCGGGATTGGTTTTACAAATTCAATATTTGGTCCTCCTGCTTCATCTACATAAGGGCTTTCTTCATTTGTAACTATTGCGGTAATTTTTGCTTCCGGGAACTTTTTCATAAAGGCCATTGCTGCCGGAATAGTCAGGTTTGCAGGATCTTCGCCGCCCAGACAGATTAAAACTTTTTCGATATTTTTTTCTTCTTTTTTTTCGCGTACCTTTTGCGGCATTGTAATAAAGCCTGAATCACATTTATTTGCCAGGCGTTCAATTTTATAAGAAGGAATTATATCTAAAAGATAATCACAATAATCTGTATACTTTGAACCTTCATCAATAGAAATTAAACTTCTGTTTTTTGAAAGATTTTTAAGCTGATTTTCTGTAAGCTCAAAGGTATCTGTAATAATAGCCGGAAGATAAGATTCATTCGGAATCAGATTTATAATCTGATTTTTTGAGAGACCTTCTTTTATATACTCTTCAACAATTTCATCTGTTTCCGCAAGTGTTTTATCTTCCGGAATAAAAACGAAAGCACCGCATTCTTTAGCGGCCGCAAGACAGCGTCGTAAATGACCGGTTCCGTGGCCTTTTATTACAGAAGGTACAAGTACCACCGGATATTTCACCATATTTGCTTTACAGGCTTCGAGAATCTGCTCTGTTGTAAATGGTCCTTCATAATTCTTTAACTGCATATATCTGAAAATTGAAAGTGCTCTGAGATAATCAGAATAAGTATCTATTGTTGTGCGAAGTTCCGGAAAATTATAACGTCTTGGAGCCTCTACAAATTCGCATACATATCGTTCTTTATGATTATATAAGGCTGGCCCTACATGTTCATGGTCATAAGGGTCTTGAGTTTCTGAAGCTGCCTTAATAAGAGAATCTGCAGAAAATACTTCTACTCCGCTCCCATGCGGCAAACCTGAATAGGTTAAATAATCACAATGCCCTTTTTTATTTTTTTCTTCAAAAAGCAGCGCACTTTCTTCGGCTGCTTCATAAAACAAGAAGGGATTGTCTGCTGTAGCACGAATTACAGTTTTTGTTTTTAGAGTTTTGAGAAGCATTGTAAAACGCGCAAGAACATCATCCAGAGGACCCGCAAAACATTCAAAGCCATATTGACGGCAGACTGGAAGCAGCTGCTCATAAGAGGCTTCATCTGTTGCAACGTAATAATAATCTGCCCTAACCTGTTTCATTGAAGAAAGTACCCAGGCTAAAACAGTTTTTCCTCCAGCTTCTTTAAGGGCTTTTCCTGGAAGTCTTGTCGAGGATAATCTGCACTGTACGATAACAGTTCTATTTGTCTTCATCATTCTGGCTCCAGTTTTGAATCAGGTTTTGCAAATCCATTTTGTAACGGAATTTATTTTTTTCTACCCAATATCTTGCGGCATTAAATTGCCGGCGGGCTTCCATAATTCCACAGGAAGAATGACCAAGAAAAACAAAAAAGGACGAGCGTTTGATACAGCCTGTTTCCATTTTGATTTTTGGAAGTTCATTTTTGAGATAATAACGCAGATAATCAAGATTATAAGTTGTGTCATTTACAGGAGGCTCTTCTATATAAGAAAACTGTAAAAGCGAAGTAAGGACAGTTTCTTCTCCCCAAAGCCAGGAACGAAGCGCCAGATCAAGGTTCTGCCAGTAAGGAGAATTGATGGTCCAGTCAAAACCGCCTAATTCTATAAACTTTTTTCTATTATATAAAGCAACATAATCAAATGGAAAAAGAGTTTTTTTACCATTTGCTATTTCAGCTGAAGAATCTATGACAAAATGTGTGTGTTCAGCACTCGGGCTGAAGGCACATGGAAGTGAATTTTTCTGATTATCAAAAAGACGCGGTACAATACAATAATGAGAATCTGCAGTAAGCCTCTCCGCAAGATGAGGCGGAATAAAATTTGAAGGAATATTCAGGCTGTCACGTATTACAAGTACATAATCAGACTGAACTTCGCTCATTGCAAGATTTATAAGATCTCCGTCGCTTGTTTTTTCAAGGGGAACCAGAAACTTAATCATTGGAAAACGCTTAACTACATCGTCTGTAAAATTACTTGAATCATGTTCGACTGAAACTATTGTCTGAAAATTGCATTTTAAAAGATTTTCGAAAACATGAAGCTTAAAATGGCTGCCGCTGCTGTTTAAGAGGATTACAGAAATATTTAATGAGGACGGATCTATTGTTTTTGGTCCGCCCACTATGGTTCTGTTTATCTGATGTTCGCTAAAAGTTAAAGGTATACCATTCATCGCATTTCTCACATTTTTTGCAGTTTCCGGCTTGTCCTTCGCTGCAATATTTTTTATTTATATGATTTTCAAGAAGCGGGTCGTTTTTATGCCAGATTTCTTCGAGGCTCTGGTTAAAGACGTTTCCAGTAATATTGTCTTTCCAGCAGGTTCGGCAGGATGGAACATCTCCGTTCACAAGGATTGTAAGGTCGCGGCGGAGGTGCCAGCAGGGGTCGCGGTCTAATGGAGCGAGGTCGGCAGGTTTGCATGGTGGCAGTTCGCCCGCAAAATCATCATATTTCTGGATTATGAGATTTCCGCCTGAAGGATTTGTTTTTTCGTTCCAGTAACGGTAAAAGGCTTCGAGTTCTACTTCATTTTCGTTCATACGTACAAACTGAGGGTATACAGCCCCCGGAAGAGCTGACTGAAGAAGTTTTACCGCATTTACCGCTGTCTGGAAGGCTCCTGCAGGACTATTTTTATGTATTTTCTGATAGACAGGCTCGCTTGCGGCATCAAGAATGACTGCAATCATAATTTTTTGCCATTGATGAGTTCGTTCTGCGGCTGATTTTTCGATAGCGGCAAGCTGACTGCATAATTCAGCTGTAACAGAAAGTCCGTCTGTCTCAAAAAAGACTGAAAGTCCCGGGTAAGAGAGGATTTTTTCTACTATTTTCAGAAAATCCGGATGAAAAAGTGGTTCTCCGAAAGCCGAAAGACTGATTACGGCATTTTCACTGAAGGCCGCAATCTGGTCAATAAGGGCAGCACATTTTTCAAAGGACATTATGCTTTGGGTATAACTGTGTGCAGGAAGATAAACGGATTCAAAGTTCACTTTGTCGGAAATCTGAATATTATAAAAGCCCGGAACAGTTTTTAAGCAGGCAGGATTTTTAGAAGCAAACTCCGAAAGCTTTTCTACATCAGCTAAAAGGCCTGCATCTCCGCCAGCCGCTTCAAACAGGGCTTTGCACTGCATAAAATTATCCTTTTTACCACAATGGAAGGCTAAACGTAAAAGTCGCCAGTCTGAATCGGCAATAATTGTTTCTACATCAAAGGAATTTATATCAGTTTTTATAAGATTATAGATAGCCTCTCTTGAAACCGGCTGGTCACCAAGTGTTTTCTGAGTTGTTTTGGATAGTTCAGCTAAAATTCCTATGGTTCCGGCATTTAAAGCTTCCGGTACAAAACCATAAGGATAACCGTCCGCAAAGGTATATTCTGATTTATATTCAATTTGAGAATCAAGAATCTTCTGGCCAAGGTTTTTGTTAATATATGGAAGGTCGTTGTAAGAAAAAAGAACGTTTTCTGCCTGATTTTCGTCACAGAGCTTTTTCATAGCCTCTAAAAGTTCTGTAAGGGTTGAAGCTTTTAATGTAAAGGCAGGTAAATCAAGACTTTTTGCCCATTCTGCTGTCAGTTCAATGGCAGATTTTCCCTTAAAAACCTTCTGACTGGCATATTTTGCGTTTTCGTCATAAAAAATTACTATGGTTTTCATCAATTTCTTTATCGGCATTTCATTGAATAAGTTAATAAAATAAGGTAAGTTGAAATTATTGAAAAAGGTCATTCCGAACTTGTTTCGGAATCTCATTAATAGATGCTGAAACAAGTTCAGCATGACACTTTGGGTTGGGGAAAATGGACGCAGCTGAATTACCACAAAATATAGTTTTTAGCGTTTCGCAGATTACAGACTTAATCAAAGAAATTTTAGAAACTTCCTTCCGAACTATTACTATCGAAGGCGAAATCTCTAACTGGCGGCCTAGTGCTGCAGGTCACATTTATTTTACCCTGAAAGACAATAATGCTCAGATAAAGGCTGTTCTTTTCCGTGGTGCCGCAATGAAACTGAACTTCCGCCCTAAAGACGGAGATAAGGTTCGCTGCCGGGGAAGTCTCTCGGTTTATGCACCACAGGGAAATTATCAGATAATAGTAAATACTATGGAAATTGCGGGAGCCGGCAATATTCTTCAAATGCTGGAAGAACGCAAAAGAAAGCTGGCTGCTGAGGGATTGTTTGACCAGAATCGTAAAAAGCAACTTCCCCTCTTTCCACGTACAATTGGCGTTGTTACAAGTCCGACTGGGGCTGCCATCCGCGATATTCTGAATGTTTCAAAACGTCGTAATCCCGGCGTAAATATTCTGGTGCTACCAGCTATTGTTCAGGGAGAAGGAGCTGCCCAGACAATCTGCAAAATGATAGAAATTGCAAACTTTTACCAGCTCTGTGATGTCCTGATTGTAGGCCGCGGCGGTGGTTCACTTGAAGATTTACTGCCCTTCAGTGAAGAAAGCGTAGTGCGCGCCGTAGCTGAGTCCCATATTCCGACAATCAGTGCAGTAGGACATGAAATTGACTGGGCTTTATGTGATTATTCTGCAGACCGCCGCGCTCCAACTCCATCTGCCGCAGCCGAAATGGCAGTTCCCCTGCTGGCAGACCTTCAGCAGGATCTTTCTGCCTATAAAGACAGCTTATATATTACAATTAAGCAAAGACTTGAAAATGCCCGTCTTCTCGTAAAAAGCTTTAATCCCGAAAGTCTTGAAGTACGCTTCCGTAACATTCAGCAGCCACTTTTAAACCGCTTTGCCGCTGCCCGCGAAGCCTTACCACAAAATCTTCAGGATAAAATCCGGGACCTTCGCGTACGCATAACACAGAGCCGTACAGTTCTGGAAAACGCCAGCCCCCAGACAATTTTCGACCGCGGATATTCTATGGTTACCGACGCATCCGGAAAAGTCGTGAGAGATGCCGCTGCTGTGACAGTTGATGATAAGCTGTTCATAACACCGGCGAAAGGAAAGATTACGGCAAATGTTGTTCAAATTGAATGATATTTGATTTTTATAAATTAAACGGATGGCGACGGAGAGGTTCCGATACTAAAAAACATCATCCCGTTTTTTAGTATCGGGGTTCTCGCAGGCGCCAGATATTGAGATTTCGTAGAATAAAGAGGAAACGAATATGAATACATTTGAACAGAATTTAGCAAAGCTTGAACAGCTTACGACAGATATCAAACGCAGCGACATTTCGCTCGAAGATGCTCTCAAAGATTTTGAAGAAGGAATAAAGCTTGCGTCCGGCATGGAAAAGCAGCTGGATGAAATCGAAGGAAAAATCCAGATTCTTATGAACGAACCTAATCCTATGTCAAAGGAAAATCCACCTCAGATGGACCTTTTTAAGGATGACGGTGAAGTAAACGGAACCCGAAAATGAGCATAGAAAGACCAGTCCGCACACTAAATCCTGAGGTAGCAAGAAAAATTGCTGCCGGAGAAGTAATTGACCGCCCCAACGCAATAATCCGCGAGCTTATGGACAACTCCATAGACGCCGGAGCAAAAAGCATTACGGTAGAAATTACCGGTGGCGGCATAGATAAAATCAGGATTATAGATGACGGTGCTGGCATGACACAGGATGACCTGGCAAACTGTGCCCGTCCTCACGCCACAAGCAAGATTGAATCCGAAATTGATTTAATGAATCTTTCTACTTTAGGCTTTCGGGGAGAAGCTCTTGCTTCAATTGCGGCAGTTGCCCGTCTTTCAATTCAAAGCGGCGGATACAAAATGCGCGCCTCCATCACTGAAGACCACATAATAGAAGCAGCTGCCCCTCTCAAAGGAACAATCGTTCAATCCGAAGGACTTTTTGAAAACTTCCCTGCCCGCCGTCAGTTCCTTAAACGTCCGGCAACGGAAGGTATAATGTGCCGTAACACTTTTATTGAAAAGGCTCTTGCCCGTCCGGATATTGCCTTTCGATTTGTTGCGGACGGAGAAACAAAGCTCGATCTTCCTGCCGGTCAGTCTCTCAAAGACCGCTTTGTCATGGCTAACAACTACAGCGAAGGTCCTGAACTTTTTTATGAATTTGAACAGTCTGCCGGTGGTGAAAATCCGGAATGGTCTTTTACAGTTGTAATCGGGGAGCCTGCTGTTAGTCGCACTAACAAAAAAGAAATTTTTATTTACGCAAACGGCCGCCGTATACAGGAATATTCTCTTGTTCAGGCAGTTGAATACGGCGGTCAGGGCTTTTTTCCAAACGGCACTTATCCTGTAGCCGCTGTTTTTACCCGGATTCGTCCGGATCTTATTGATTTTAATATTCATCCTGCAAAACGCGAGGCCCGCTTCTCTGACATTTCTGCCCTGCATCATGGCATAAGCAGCAGTATCAGAAACTTTTTCCATCAGTATACTTATTCAAATTTCAAGGAAGATAAAGCTGCTGACGAAGACAGGAGTCAGGAATTTGACTTTACACCTGAGCTTCCTGTTTCCCCTGCTGCTGCCACCAGGCCCGTTTACGAAAAGCATATTTCTTATAAGCCTTCTGAAACAAAATCAGAACTTCTTTCAGATTTTCGTTCAAAATATCTTGGAGTAAAAACTGGCAGCAGCCAGCAAACCGAAAGAAACTGGAGTTCACAAGCTTCTCTAGCCCAGACCGCACTTGCCGCGGCTTCCTCTAAAAACACAGAGTTAACGGAAGCTTCAAAAAATCAGATACATTATATAGGCCCCTGCCTGGGAACCTTCCTGCTTGTTGAAAAAAATAACTGTCTCTATATTATAGACCAGCATGCCGCTCATGAACGAATTCTTTTTGACCGCCTTATGAAGTCTCAGGGAAACTCACCGCGCCAGCCGCTTCTTATTCCCTACAAAATAAAAACAGAATCAAAAACCCAGGACAAGCAGCTGGAAAAACTTAAAGACGAGCTTAACAGAATAGGCTTCGAAACAGAACATACCGCAGAAGGCTTATGGGAAGTAAAAACAATTCCAGAGCGATGGACTGGTACAGAATACGAACTGAGAACTCTTCTTTTTGTAAAACAGGTTGAACCAGAAGAAATTATCCGATCAATTGCCGCAATGACAGCCTGCAAAGCAGCAGTAAAAGACGGTTATGTTTTAGATGATATTACAGCAGCCCGACTTGCAGAAGAGGCTTTTACACTTGAAGACCCCCACTGTCCTCATGGCCGCCCCATCTATACAGTTATCAGCCGTGAAAAACTTTTTGAGCTTGTAAAGCGCACCTAAGCATTTTTCACGCTTTAGTTTTCCAACACCGCAATAAGGCTGTCTACCTCGGCTTTACGGAAGGAAGGATTTTTACTTCTTACATACAAAAGACTCTTATAGGCTCCCTGAGTGTCGCCAGTCTGAAACTGTGCTTTCGCAAGTCCTACAAAGGCTTCAAGATTTTCCGAATTCTTTGCTGTTATTTTATTGAAATTATAAACTGCTTCCGCCGGTTTACCCGCCTTAACCTGAGCATTTGCAAGATTCAAAAGAGCATCTTCATCATCAGGAACAATTTCAAGTGCGGCCTTGTAGTATTTTTCAGCAGTCGGATAATCTTCTTTTAACATATAAGCAGTACCAAGATTATTGTTTACACTAAAATCCTGACTGTCAGTGTTATAAGCTTCCTGTAAAAGTTTTAAGGCTTTATCAACATCTTCATTACTATCTGCCATATAAAGAGCACTAAGATTTATTTTTGATTTTACATGATCAGGATTTAAGCTTAAGGCTTCTTTATATAATCTTACTGAATCTTCCGGCTTATTGTTTTTCTCCTGAATCAGGGCATAATTATATGTGATATTCGCCTGCTGAGAATCGTTTAACAGGAAATCCTTTTCATCATAAGCAATCCAGCCATAACGTGCTGCTTCACTATACTTTCCGTCATCATACAAAACCTTTGAAAGGTTATAAGCGGTAAGTGTTTTTTCTTCACTCTTTGGAAGCTTTTCCAGCGCTTTTTTATATTGCGCTTCAGATTCTTCATACTTTCCATATTGAAAATAAACTGAACCAAGCTCCATAATAGCTGAAAGATTATCAGGAAAAAGTTTTATCAAAGTATCATAAGCCTTTACACATTCTGCAAGTTTTCCCAGTCTGTTATAAACCCGCGCCTGTTCAACATAACCCTTTTCATATTCCGGATTTATTTTTACAGATTTCTTAAAAGACTCAAGCGCACTATTTTCATCATTCAGTTTTACGTAAGTTAAACCCAGATTATATACGCTCGGCGGAAACTGATTATTAAGTTCAATCGAACGGTTAAATGATGCCTTAGCATCCGGATATCTTTTTAAAAGATATTGCAGCTTTCCCATATCATAATAATAAAGATAATTTGATTCATTAAGGGCTATGGCTTTTTCAAGCTCACTCAAAGCTCTTTTGTAATCCTTGAGTTTCTGGGCTTCCTGAGCTTTTATATAATGAGCAGCATCACTGTCCTGACCGCTTGCTTCAAGTTTTTTTGCCAGTTCAAGACCTTCATCTATAAGCTTTTGTTTTTCTGAATCAGAACCTGTCTCTGCAAGGCGTCTTACTATTTCATCAAGCTTTGCTTTTGTTCTTTCTGCCGTTGCGTCTTCAGCAGATTTTTTTTCTTCGGCTTTTTTTTCAGCGGCCGCTGCTTCTGCCTTCAGGCGGGCTTCTTCTGCGGCCTTTGCACTTTCTTCGGCCTTTTTCTTTTCCAGTTCTGCTTTCTTAGCAGCCTCTTCTGCGGCCCTGCGCTTTTTTTCTTCTTCGGCAGCTCGCTTTGCCTCTTCCTTGCGGGCCTTATCTTCTGCCGCTTTACGAGCTTTTTCTTCTGCTTTTTTCTTTTTATCTTCCGAAGCCTGGCGTTCAGCTTCTTCTTTTGCTTTTGCTTTTTTCTCATTTTCCAGCCGCGCCTTCTCTTCGGCTTTTTTTGCGGCCTCTTTAGCAGCTGCTTCCTGTTCTGCCGCCTGACGAGCGGCTTCTTCTGCGGCTAACAGTTCTGCTTTCCGACGAGCCTCTTCATCTGTATTATTTTCAGGATTACTGTATGTGTAATCCTCCACCCCTTTTCCATACTCATTATCAAAAAGATCAGTGCCGGAAAGCCTTTCTCCGTAGGCATGGCCTTTACCATCAAAAAAGTTTCTTTTTTTACTGCTCGAACTTGAACAGCCTTCACATTTCATCAGCAAAAGTAATAAAACAATTACAAAAATTACTGCAACAGCACCGCAGATTTTTTTTAAACGGAGATTTTTTTCTTCTTCAGATAACTCTTTCCAGCGTTTTATTTTCATTTTAATCCAGTTCTCCTTCCAGATCGTAATCAATTAAATCTTCTGCTCCAGAAGTAAGATTAGTTGAATCTGTTCCCTGTAAAGAATTTGCAACATCCTCAAGAAGCTTTTTACGTCTCTCTTCTTCTGCGAGGCGTCTTTCTTCATCAGCCTTACGCATTTCTTCGATTAATTGTTCCCGCATTCTTCTTTCATCTTCAAGCGCCTGCTGCTGTTCCTTCTGCTTTGCCTGAGCTTCGCGGGTAGCAAGTTCATGAGCCTTTCTTTTTTCATTTTCGAGCCACTTTTCATGCTCTTCGCGGGATTGCCTTTCCAGTTCCTTCATTTCATCAAGTTCTTCATCACTGAAAACGAGCCAGTCTTCCTGGTCCTCAACAAGCTCTTCATCATTTAATACCGGCTGACCATTATCATTATCAAGCTTTTCCCAGTCAAAATCGGAATCGTAGGTTACTTTTTCATCCTCATTAATCTTATTTTTTCCAGAACTATCAGCTAAAGCATGAACTGAATCCGCATTTATTCTTTCCCATTCTGGCTTTTCAGAATCATTGTTTACCTGTTCAACTCCATCCTCTACCTGCTCCCAGTCCGGTAAATCCTTTTCTTTTTCTCCATCTGCAAGCCTGCCATCATATTCTTCCCACTGTGCTTTATTCTGTTCAGCGAGAAGTCTTGCTTCCTCTTCCCGTCTGGCAATTTCTTCTTCAAGTGCTTTTATTAATAATTCTATTCGTTCCTTCTGAGGGTCATCCGGGCATTTTGTAATAAAATCAATATAATCCTCTCTGGCTGAAGTAAGCTGCCCCGCCATCAGCAAGGCATTGGCACGATTTAACTGAGCTCCATAAAACAAAGGATCTGCTTTTAAAGCCTCTGAATAACTGCTGATAGCTGAATCATAATCCTTCAGGGCATAAAAGGTGTTTCCCATATTATATGAAAGAAGCTTGCTATTCTGGGGCTGAGCTTTTAAGCCCCTTTTAAATGCGTCTAAAGATTTTTCATACTGACCAAGCTGATAATAACCGAGCCCAAGAAAATTAAAAGTGTTGTCAGAAATCTGGCCGTTAATAATTTCGTATTCAAGAACCTGAACAGCATCCTTTGCATTATTTTCCTTAAATAAAGTTTCTCCACGGGAAGCTGTAGAATTTCCCATATTAGCAGTCTGGGAAAAAAGACTGGTTCCTATAAAAAGAAAAGCAAATGTAAATATAGCTTTTAATTTAATTTCCATATATATTACCTTCGTGTTTGACACATTGACATAAATTTACTACTCTTATTATCGAGAGATTCTGAAAAGACTTAATCTGCTTTGTTTACATCCAGCAGATAACTATTCATCAGATTCCTTTGGAGTAAAAAGGATGTTTATTGTCGTAATTATTATAGCAGCAGTTGTCATAATATCACTTATTATCATTATATTAAAAAACTTTGTTTCTCCCAAGAAGTTAGATGCTATTCCACGCCTGATAAAACAGGGAAAAACACAGAACGCAATAAAAATAGCAAAACAGATACTTGCCAAAGATCAAAAAAACTATCTGGCTCATTATTATCTGGGAAAAGCATATATAAAAGAAAACAGAACAGAGCTCGCTGTAATTGAATATAAAAACGTAAACGACAATGCACTTTTTGGAGAAGGAATCAACGAGCTTTCCTTCCGTTCAGAATACTCACAGCTTCTGTTAAAATATAACCAGCAGAATGAAGCCTTGAAAAACTTTCTTCTGCTCACAAAACTCGATCCCCAGAATGCAGAAAACTTTTATCAGGTTGGACGAATTTACGAGGAGCAGAACCGTTACGATATAGCCCTTGGTTTTATGCAAAAATGTGCCATGCTTGACAAAAAACATGCAAAGGCTCATGCGGAAATCGGCCTCATGCTTTACAGAACAAAGCAGTTTAGCGAAGCAAAAAAAGAAATTGATATTGCCATAAAGCTTAGCCCAGATACCTATTCTTCCTATTATTACCTGGGAAAGATTCTTAAAGATGCTAAAGACCTTCAGGGAGCAATAAAAGCCTTTGAAAAAGCCCAGCGAGACCCGGAAGTAAAGCAAAAGGCTATTATTGAACACGGTTCCTGCTATATGATTGCCGGAAGAATAGACAATGCCCTGGTAGATTTCCAGCGCGCTATAGAACTGGACAAAGACAATTCCATGCCAGAAACCCTTTATGCCCGTTATTTTCTTGCGGCCTGCTATGAAAAAAGCCGTAAAATCGACAAAGCTATAGAACAGTGGGAGCTTATTTACAAACGTAACAAGGGCTTCCGGGATGTATCAGCAAAGCTTTCGGAATATAAAGACCTTCAGGCAAATGATTATCTAAAGGATTACCTGACCTGCAGTAATGAGGAATTTCCATATATCTGTAAAAATGCAGTTATTAAGGGACTGAATCTTCAGATACTTTCTCTGGATCAGAAAAAATGGGGCTGCCAGATTACAGGTGTAAATAAAAGTGACGAATCCTGGATGGCTGTACGTAAACAGGTTGTTTTCATCAGATTCTACCGGGATCCGGAGCCGGTAGATGAAGCACAAATTCACGAATCGCTTGATCAGATGAAATCCGTAAACAGTGTAAAGGCATTTTTGTTTTCAAGCTCAGGCTTCAATACAGCCGCAAAACGATTTGCGGAAAACAGACCTGTTGAGCTGATTGAAAAACAAAAGCTGGAATCATTACTTTCTAAAGCTGGTAACTGATGAAAATTCTCTGCGTTTCCGACTATGTAGATCCTTTAATCTACACACAGAATGTAAAGGAAGCTTATCCTGACATAGACCTCATTCTGTGCGCAGGAGATCTTCCAATGGATTATGTAGATTTTATTGTTACAGTCTTTAATAAGCCTACATATTTTGTATTTGGAAATCATGATTTAAAAGAATATCGTTTTTACCACCGCGACAGCCGCTTTGACAATAATCCGACCCGTTATGAACAGTCTATGAACGGCCATGGAGCAACTTACCTGGGTTTTAAAAGCTTTGTAAACACAAACCTTATGTTTGAAGACCCCCAGACAGGAAAGATGACCCCCCTGCTTATAGCGGGTGCTTCAGGCTCCATGAGGTACAATAACGGTCTATGCCAGTTTACAGATGCACAGATGAAACGAAAATTATTAAAACTGGTACCTAAATTGATTTATAATAAGTTCAAATATGGAAGATATCTTGATATCTTCATGACACATGCTTCTCCACGTCATATTCACGACCATGAAGACCCCTGTCACCTGGGCTTTGAATGCTATAACTGGTTTTTACGCCGTTTTAAACCTGCTTTTATGGTGCACGGGCATATTCACCTTTATGATTTACGAGAAGAACGCATCGGCAGATATTATGATTCTACCGTAGTCAATGCATACGCGCATTATGTAATTGATTTTCCCGCTGCAATAACAGCAAGCACAACAGAAGAAAAGGACAACTAAGATGGATTACGCAAAAACAAAATCAGAAGAAGACTTTAATAAAGCACACACAAAAGCATTTATAAATGAAATTCAGCATCTGCTTTCACCAGAAGAGGCAAAGCTTATCTCATTAAACGATGTAAAACAGATGATAAAAGCAAGTGCCGAATCCTATGTTGGAATGAAAGTAATACCGATTGAAAAAATTGTTGGTAGCGAAGGCAGATATAACGATTTTGACAACCGTTTTTTCCCAAAAAGCACCCACCTGAAAAACCGCTGGCAGCATGTAGATGAAGCCGCATTAAACGACATAACCCTGCCTCCTATAAAAGTATATGAAATTGCGGGCCTTTACTTTGTTCGAGATGGAAATCACCGTGTTTCGGTAGCAAAAGCCCGGGGCACAGAGTTTATAGATGCCGAGGTTGTTTCTCTTCAGAGTGAAATTAAGCTTAAAAAGGCAGACTCCCTGAAGGAAATTCAAAAGCAGATTATTAATTATGAAAAAAGAGTTTTCTACAGCGAAACCTGTTTTGGAGATATAACAGATTACTGGTGCCTTGATTTTTCCAGCCCTGGACGCTACGACGTAATCTATAATCATATTTTAACTCATAAATACTATATGAATCTTAATAAAGAGACAGAAGTAACCATGGAAGAAGCTATAAAATCCTGGTTTTTTAATGTTTATTTCCCTCTTGTATCAATTATCCGCGAAAAATACATTCTCCGTAACTTCCCTGGCCGCACACTTGGTGATCTTTACGTCTGGACTGTCCGTTACTGGGATGATTTGAAGAAAAAATTCGGCGATAATATTTCAATGGACAAGGCTGTAACTGATTTTAAGAAACATTATAAGATTCCAGTCTATAAACGCATCTTAAACCGCATAAAGTGTATAATTTTACGCCGTGCAATAACAGATTCAGGAAACAATATCCCGGAAGTATAAAGGTGCATAAGATAGTATAAGGGAAGTTTCTTATTTTTCTGTTTAACCCCTCTTTAAGGCCCGTCAGAATCAAACAATTTCTTGACGGGTAAAAATTTCAATGCTAAAATCAAAGAAAATGCCGATAATATAGTAATACTATATTCTTTAGGAGAAAACTTTGTTAACCATTGATTCATTTATAAATGTACCGCTTTTAATTGCAGCAGGTATCAGTGCATTGCTTATCATCTTTCTTCTGATTATTAAACTCAGAAATAAGGCGAAAATCAGCCTGGTATTCTTTATTTCCACCGGAATTATTTTTGTCGGCACAATATACAGTTCTTTTAAGGGATTTTACTCGTATGTTGTCTTTGCAATTATTCTCTCAGAATTAGTACTTCTGCCATATATGATTATAAAGGCATTCGTAAATCCTCAGAAAATTGAAGAAAAGAAAGCTGCGAAAAAAGCCGCAGAAATCAATGCTTCCCGCGATAACGATATGGTAAACAGAGCTGTTATCCAGCAGATTGAAGAGAAAAACCAGAGATATATCGAAATTAACCGTAATCTTATTGCAAAACTTTCTACCTTCTTTACAAATAACAACAGTATGGAAAACTTCCTCGAATACTGTAATGACCTTTTTACCGAAAAGCTCAAGGCAGACGGTTGTGTTTTCCTTATTGCTGATGATTATGATAACACACTTGCTGTTAAATCCTTTAAGGGAGCCTTCCCTCCACCATATAAGCTGCCGGAAGACCTTCCTCATAAGCCAATCCGCGTAGAAACAAACCTTCGTTTCGCTCAATTCCCATTGCAGGAAAACATTTTTGGACAGATTTTTACAGAAGGACAGCCGGTTCTTATTACAGACTCAGTAAAGGATCCTCGTGTATATCAGAATGGACCGGAAGAGTTCCTCCGCTGTGGAAGTTATATTTTTGCGCCAATTAAACAGGTAGATTCAGTTGTTGGTCTTGTTGCACTTGCACGTAAGCCTGACAATGAAAAATTCAATAAAGATGATTTTGATAATGCTGTTATGCTTGCAGAATCTGTTTCTACTGCTATCAAACCGCTTTACAGCTTCCTTGATTATGCTGAACACACCGAATTGAATAAGGGTGGCTCTATTGCTTCTAAATATCAGAAGGATATGCTCCCTGCAAAGCTTCCTGTTATTCCAGGCCTTTCAATCGGCTGTTATTCAAATCCTGCAGAAAATGTCTGCGGTGACTATTATGATATTCTTGTTTCAAGAAAAGACCGTATTTCCTTTGTTATGGCTGATATTGCAGGAAAAGGCATGAACTCTCTTATCGTAATGATAATGATTCGTGCAATTCTTCGTCTTGCGGTTCATACAGCACAGTCCGCTTCTACAATTATGTCATGGGCAAACAGAGGCATTTGTCTTGAAAGCTCTAAAATTGACCACTTTGCAAGTATTGCACTTATCAATTATGATGCAACTACAAAAGAAGCAGAAATTTCTACCTGTGGAAACAACCCTGTATTCCACTACTCGGGTTCAGAAGGAACTATAAAGCAGGTTTCTGTTCCTAGTGAACCAATGGGAGTTACAAAAGATACAGTATTTACAAATCTTGTACTCAAGCTCAATTCAGGTGATATTCTTGTTACTTGTACCGATGGATTACTTGAATCTCTCAATGAAAATGGTGTACAATATTCAATTGAGAATCTTAAAAAAGTAATTACAAAAAATGCCGGTGCAGCGGCAAAAGATATATCAAATCGTGTAAAAGATGATTTGAAGAAATACTGCGGTACAGCACAGCAGTATGATGATCAGAGCCTTTTGGTTATTAAAATACAATAATTTAATAAGGAATTAAAAAGGAGATTCTATATGGAACTTAAAATACGTAAGAATGGTGATGTCTACATCATTGACGTAACCGGTGAGATGGATCTTTACAATTCATACAAGCTTAAAGAGCTGGTTATGAAGATGCTCGAAAAGAACGTAAAGAACTTTGTCATCAATCTTGAGCAGGTAGACTACATTGACTCATCTGGAATCGGTGCACTTATCTACATTTGTTCTACAATCAAAAAAATGAACTTGAATCTTGCTATTGCAAACATTCATGGTTCTGTAAAAAAAGTAATTGAACTTACTAAACTTATGGGCTACTTCCCTATCGCTAACAGTATCGAAGAAGCTCTATTGATGGTAAAAGAATAATATACTTATTATTAAAAAAGTCATCATTTAATTAAAGTAAGCAAACTGCAGGAGGAACTGAAATGGTTCAGGAATTTAAAGAACTCAGATCGGACGAGAACGACCCTTTATTTGATAAAACAAATATGCTGAAGAAGGAATTTCCTTCTGACTTCAGACAGATTCGTTATTTCACTTTGCTGATTGTTCAGTCAGCACCTACAGAAATTAAAGAGTTGAATCTTCTGGAGCAGCAGATTAGTGAAGTTATTAAGAATGCTGTAAAGCATGGTAATCACTGCGATATTAACAAGAAGGTTACAGTCTGGTATTCATTCAGCCCAACACATGCACACATTATCGTACAGGATGAAGGCGAAGGCTTCCAGGATTTGGAAAAATGGAACGAATTCAATAAAAAGCGTCTTGAATGTCTTCATAACAATGACTTTATGGAATTGTCAAACTACGTTTCATTCCGCACAAAGGAATCTGACAGCCAGGATGGTGGCAACGCCCTTTTTGCTGCCCTTGAATACTGGAACGGTGGATTCGTTTATAATGGAAAACGAAATGCTGTTGCTATGCTCAAAAAATATCAGCAGAAATTCCATAATGCAAACCATGATGGTGAATAATTTATTCTGATTATATAACCTAAAAATAATTAAAACAAAAAGTCTGTAATCTGAGTATCTTCATAAGAGTTTTTAAGATTACAGACTTTTTTTTTGGATTTTTTGTGAAAAAAATAGAAAAGTTTATAACACTATTATTCTTCCTCATTACTGTTTTTTTCTTTGTTTCATGCAAGAAAAATACTGTTCCCAGTAATCGCATTTACTTAAATGAAAACTGGGAGTATTCTTTAAAGGGCGATCCATTTCCCTTTGAAAAATTACCAGATAACAATCTTAATAAGCTGTCTGATTTAATTGATTCAAAAATCGGTTATGTTTTTATAAGAAATACTTTTGAGATTCCTCAGGAATTCAATCATAAAGAAATAGCTTTAAATATCGGACGAATCAAAATTGCTTCTAAAATTTATATAAATAATCATTTTTTAGGTAAAACCGGCTTTTTTCCACCTCATGAATTTACAGAAGGAAATATGTCTTTTGCCCTTAAAATTCCAAAAGAATATATTAATTTAGGAGAAGAAAATACTTTAACAATTTGTTTATGGTGTCATGGTTATGGTACAATAGGGTCTATACCATTTATTTCTGAATATAATGATGCAGTAAAAGATGCTGATTATTCTTCCCTTATCTACTCTAAAATCTATTTAGTTTTATCAATCCTTCTTCTCTTTATAAATTTAATATATTTTTTCCTTTACTTACTCCGCCGTTCAGAAGTTGAAAATCTTTCCTTTTCACAAGTTTGTTTATTTACAGGTTTTTATCTCTTTGTATTTTTCTATGGCGAATCCCCTTTCTTAAAACCAATTTATATATCATATTTGCTTTTCGAAAAAATATTTAAGGGTGCTACAGCGCTATTAACAGGATATATGATTGTCGGATTCACCCGTGACTTTTTGCATTATAATGAATCTAAACATAATAAATATTTCCGTTTTCTCCTTACCCTTATTGCTATAATAATTCCTTTCACGGCTACTAATATTCCAGATTTCCGAGACCGATTAAGAATAAGCTTTATATTTGTTTCATTACAATATATATTTTTTGGAAAAATTATCTATATTTCAATAAAGAAAAAAAATAAAAGACTGCTTCAATTTATTTTTTGTATAACTCCTTTTTTGATTGCTGTTGTAAGCCAGATAATATCAAAAACAATTTTCCATCAAAAATTTGATACATTATTACTTGCAATCAGCTGGGTTATTGTAATCTTCCTTTTCCTTGGTATTCTCATTATGCATTTTGTTCAACTTGCAAACGAAGTTGAATTTATGAATAAGAACCTTGAAAACCTGGTTACAGAAAGAACAGAAGCTCTTGAAAAAGAAAAGAACAGAGCCATACAGGAAATTGACCTTGCAGGCTTTGTTCAAAAAAGCTTTTATAAAATAGATACAACAGGCTTAAAAGATTATGAAGTAGAGATAACTTCAAAACCAATGGCTGGAGTTTCTGGAGACTTATATATTGTTTTTATATCAAAAGACAAGCTTGATGGAATTGGTATTTTTGATATTTCTGGTCACGGAATTGCATCAGGCCTTGTTACTATGCTTGTAAAAAATATCATAGAACAAGAATTCAGAAACGGAATGAATATTCCTCTTAACGAGGTAATGGCAAAAATTAACGAGAGAATCATTATTGAAAAAGGCAATATTGAAAACTATCTGACAGGAATGCTTATTCGTTTTAACAAAGATAATATCGAACTTGTAAATGCCGGTCATCCAAAAGCAATTTTGTATGATTCTGAAAGCGGAAAAATTGGAACTGTGGAAGAAGCTGGCATAAACCAATACGGAGCAATTGGTATTTCTGACTTCCCTATTAATTTTGAGACTGTTCACTTTAATATGAATAAGGGAGATGAGCTTGTTTTATATACAGATGGAATTACAGAATGTACCAACTCTGAAAATAAATATTTTGGAGCGGATGGAATTTTAGCTGTTTTCAAGGGAAATATTGGCCATAGTGTAAAAGATCAGGTAACAGCCCTTCCTGCGGCCCTTAGAAAATTTTCCGGCTCAGAAAAGTTTAATGATGATATTACCTATATAATTCTGAAAAAACTCGTTAAATAAATAATGCTCCGTGTATGAGCCAGTGATGTGCGAGTTTTTGCAAAGCAAAAACTCGTTATAAAAAAATAGGGGCTGTCCAAAAAGAAATGGACAGCCCTAATTATTTTAAATTTACAAGTGAATTCAAATCTGCTAAAATTTAAATATGAGCAGAGGCGTAAGCGATAAAATCACATACAAA
>OCTW011446818.1_pt1 | contig 27463 bp, 30 predicted proteins | sample 1539671 | NCBI WGS metagenome assembly OCTW01 (sample SAMN02144230, study PRJEB22623) | gut metagenome | biome: sheep rumen | host: Ovis aries | place: New Zealand | reverse complement strand
TCAAGAATTGATTTAGTCAGATGTCTAATCATCACATATATCAATATCTTCCTGTGTATTTAATTTCTCTGCATCAGGATTGTATCGTATGTCCTGACTTGCATCGGGAATATTTGCTATTGCTTGCCAATCATCAGGGTCAACAATATCTTTTAAGAGTAGTTCATCATCGTCATATCTTTCAAGAGCATAGTTCAGGTCAACAATAAACCACTCTAATTTTTGTGGCGTAAGGTCTTGGCGTGTATCTGATAACCATATATTAAGCACATCTGTATCGTCATAACGAAGCAGACCGTTATCTTTATGATACTCAATCCAATTCACCCATTTACCGTCGGTATTTTGAGCTTTGAGAACAGCACCGTAATCAGTACGCCTTGCCTTGAAACCATATTCTTTTGCAACTTTAATAAAGTCGTTGACACGCACATCCTTTTTAAGCGTGTTATACGAAAAGGCTTCATTGTAATCGTTTTTGTAAACGCCTTCGCCGTTCCAATTTGTAAAGGTAACTTTCTCAATGTTGTTACCCATTCGGAAAGATATGTTAGCCCTTATAGGAGCATTGTCGTAGTATTCGCCGTTTTTCTTAAATGCTGAAAACCATTGTGCAACCTTTTCATTTGGACTATCCTGACGGACATAATATCTTCCACCGCCTGTAAACACACTTTCGTATGTACCTGATTTGTTTGTAACAAACTCAACATCAATGGTTTTGGGCTTATTAAATGAAAGTTGATTTTCAATACTTGCAAAGTCAACACAAAGAAAATCGCCGAGATATTCTGAATGTTGATTATAAACAACTCTTTTAATTCGTTCTTCTCCATATTTATCGAAATCATAAGGAGAAATAAGAACAAAATTGTTGTCGGCTTCAATCATTTTAAAACCATTTTCTTTAACATAATCGTAGCCTTCATTAAGATTTTCAAGTCGGCTGCGGTCTGTTTCTTTAATATCACGAATGACGACATCTGTCAAATACTTTTTATCTTCCATAATCTCACCGCCTTTAAAAGTCGTCGGTTATATCAGGCTCATTATCAAAAGACATATTTGCTTGATGTTTATTGAGAGCATTAATAAAGGCGTTTTTGTAATTCTCAAAGCCAACTTTGTCAAGTTGTTCCAACTTTTCCTGATTGAACTGATAAAGCGGATATTGACAGAAGCCTGACTGCATTACAACAGGCTCACCGAAACGCATATACGGCTCACCAAGTTCGTTTTCTTTGATGAATTGTTCAATATTAGGGTTGTTGTTAACATCAACAAACCCACAGCAGAACTGCATTATAGAGCCGTTACCAATATCGTTGCCGAGATTGGTAGTTATGCTTGTTACAGGCTCGTCGTTTTTGGCAACAAGTCTTAATGACATACAGTTTTGGTCTAACGCATAATATCCGATTTTTAAATCGCAATCATATTCCATATATGATGATTTATATAACATAAATATTCCCCCTTTTACATATCGTCTGTAATGTCTTTGTCAAGTACCTTAGACATAACATTTCTCATACTTTCATTGTTTGCTTTATTAAGTGCATCAAGGTCAACAACATCTTCAAGTTTAACGATTGAATTATCTGAGAAATCATAATAAGGAAGGCTTTGCCAATACGGAAAGGCATAAGCATAAGATGATAACTTATAAGCGGTTTCGCCTTTCTTTACTAATTCATTCTCAAATTTACCCATATCGGCTTCACTTACACGAACAATTTTGTATGGTGATGCTTGATGCGGAAGATTGCTATGACCTGAATATCCGCTTTTTTTGCAAACTATATATTCGCTACTTTTTAACATAAGAACATTCCTTTCTTAATCACAAATGTCAGGCTCGACATCTTTGTTGATGCTTTGTTCATTTTCTAAAAGATTGTTTTCATAACTTTTAGTATCATCAAGACTTACTGTTGCTTTTTCCCAATCCTTGTTAATAATATGGTTAACAACCATTTTTAACTTTTCAACATACTCCATATCATAAATACGATACTTAAACGCTGCCGACACTTCATTTAGATTTCCGTGAAAATCACTAATATCAGAGTTTGGAACAAGAGAACTATCAAAAAGTTTTTCAATCTTGTCGGAAGGATATTGAAAACTATGCTTTCTTTCAATAATCTTAGAAAGAAGTTCTGTTGGTCTATTGTAAAAACCATAAAAACGGGTGTATACACCGTTATTGTTTTTAAGTTCCTCTATTATTCTGTTGAAATCATAGTTTTCTTGCCACGACGGATTACTTGTTCTATTCACAACAAAATATTCCTTACCGTCCTTTATCATATAATTAGGGTACATAAGGCAATCTCTTGTATTAAAGTGGTCGTAACTTTCATACGGCTCTTTTTCGACTATTTTAATCATACAATCCCCCTTTATTCCATTTCAATTTCGTCTGTATTGTCGATTACACGCCCTGTCGCTTGTTCTGACAGTCTTTTGCCGTAATCGGTAAGTGTGTATATTTCTTCGTCAGAAAAGGCTCTCAATTCGTCCTGTAACGCCTTACTCTTTGCTTCCATAGTATCAGGCGTATCATTTGCTTCGTCGATAGCATATCTATCATAAATAGATGTATATACATTATAAGCGGAAGCCATATCCCCTTCTTGAAGGTAATATTTGGTAAGACCAACATCATCTGCATATTCCTGAACAAGTTGGGTTGTATCAATACCACCTTCATACCAAGAGATGCACCATTCATTAAATCTATCTTGGTTTTCAAAATCGCCTTTGAAATATATTTTATTAGTTTCTTTAGCAACAGCACAAGTGTCGGTATAATTCCAAAGGAATATGCTATATTCCATATCCGTCAGCAAGTCAGGCGAAAGCACATTAACGATTTTGTCAAAATCAGCACACTCTGATAAGCAAGGATAACGAAGTTTAAAATATAATTCATCCAAAGGATATTTTGTTTTATGAACATTGGACGAGAGAAAACTTTTTTCATTTTCAATCAGATAAGGCAAATCAAGAGCAAGTTCAAGGCTATATTTTATTTTATCGCTGTAGCCAAAGGTCTTTATCTCATATGAATTGAGACGTAACCCTTGCCAAGTACCTCTTGTATGATTGATACCGTTAAGATATTTAACGCCTGTACCGCCGTATTCCTTCCATTCAAGAAGGTTTTGTGTGTAATCATCAATAAGGTAATCGTCTGCCTTAATCGGTGAATAATGCTCTTTCAGATACTCAGCCTTGTTTGTACCATATGGTACAAATATCTTGTTTTCATCTTTGAGTTCGGGAAGATATTGTCTGACCCATTCTTCTTTTTCTGCCTTAGCATATTCGCTGTCTGTAAGATAAGCAGAAAGAATGTAAACATCTTCTCCTTTTTTTATCAGCTTGTTGACATCAGCAACCAATGCCTGATTAGGTTTTAAATTACGGTAATATCCTTGCTCAAACAACTGCTCAAATTCAACATTATTCCACTGAGCAAGTGTACCGTCCATATCAACAAATATTCTCATAAGAATTACTCCTTTTCAATTTCATTATCAAGATTGTTTTCAGGTGCTTTGCAATAATTATTAATGCACCATTCTACAACGCCTGTTAAACGACTTAAAATATCTTGCTTTGTATCATTACTGTTAAGCTCAAAAGTATCACCTTCAACTTCTCTGCCGTTAACAATAATTTCCGTTTCAAGCCAATTATTGCTATGCACAGCAACATCGGGGTGTTCCCATTCCTTACCGTCAACAATAATGTTAACGAGTTCATTTGGAAATTGACCTACATTCTTGTAAATCTCCCCCTTGTATTCAATTCTTACTTCGCCTTCGACAACTAATCCGATATTAATAGTGTCGTTGCCTCTTTTAAACGCAAACCAAGCAACAGGCGTGTGTTCATATTCTAAGAGCGGTTGGCAAAGTTCAAGATAATCAGGGCTTATTTCCCAATGAGTACAAATAACATCATTGAAATGCTCTTTTTCAAATTCCTTTTTGATTTCAGAAGGAATAACATCTCTTGTGTAATCAAGAGAAAACATTTCTTGACCGTTATTTTTTGAAATTTCGTCAGGATAAATACCAACATCAACAAGATTAATAATATACGGATTATTGTTAAGAATAGTAACATTTAATGAGCCGTAATTCATATCAAACAAGTTGCCGTCCTCATTCATTCCTGCATATTTGATACATAAATCATCCCAAGATACGCCATTATAAAAGTCAGCATTAATTTTGTCGTTCAATTCTGCGATTTCTCTGTTGGCTCTTTTTACCACAGTAAGAATGTCATAAGGAATACAATCAAGTTCTTTGAGATATTCCTTATCGTTCATTACCGCTAAGATTTTCTCTTTATTGCTTTTCATATAACTCACCTACATTTCCATTTCGTAATCGTCTTTTTCGGTTGTGTTTCTTTCAGGAACGAAATATACTTCATAGCCACCAAGAAAATCAACATCATAAACCGTACCATTTACAGACTGTGCAAAAGCCTGAGCCTGTTCATAGTCTGTAAAATATGCTTTTTCTTGGTCTCCAACTTTAACAGTTGGTATTCCGTGCGGTGCTGTATCATATACAGAAGCATCAGGCTGTTGAGTTGTGTCTAAATCAATCCACATATCATAAACAGTGTTATAATCAACATTGAGCAAACCGCTTAATTCGGTAAATACTCTTTCTCTTACAACACTATCGTGAACGCCAAGAAATTCATAAACATCGCCTTTACCGCCTTTTAAAAAATTGTTAAGCTGATTAAAAGTAACCTCACTATCAAGGGCAACAATTTGTCCTACTTCGTGGGGGTAAGTCTTGAAGTACCAATCAGAAATGACGGTATCTAAGCTCGCAAATTTTTCTGTCTGTATTGCCTCTTTATTGATTTCACCTTTTTCTTCAACATACTCAACTATATCATTTGCATCCTGAATAGCTCGGAATAACTCATTCGGGTCTTTTTCCAACACGCTAATCCAAGATTGTATGTAGGCTGCGTGATTTTCCATATGACTTTCATCATATTCAAGGTCAAGCTCCTGCATTAAGAACGACGAGCCAATTTCTGCTCTTAGTTCTTCCTTAGCATATTCTTCGCTACCAAATTCATTACCGAGCTTACGGTCAAGTCTGCTTGAATGACCTGTTGCGTGACAAAGCTCGTGAAGCTGTGTTGCACAATAAAAATATTCGTTCTTGAATGTTTCCATAGGTGGTATAACAACCTTGTCGTTAAGACTGCTGTAATATGCCTGATTTCCGTATTCTTCGTAATCAACACCCATATTGGTTATAATCTTGTCAATTACATCTAATCGGTCAATCTGCGGCCTGTCTTTCGGAACTTCCTTCGGAATACCCTCAATACAATCTTCATTAAAGACAAGATATGTTTTTGAAATCCAAACAAACTCGCTGTCTCTTTCGGGATAATCTTTAATAAGTTTTCGGTAGTCAGAAATTGAATATTTCTTTTGTTCTTTTTTGTTGAACAAATACCAATATTCAACAGGAACGCTTATACTTCCCTTTTTTAGATGCCACTTCTGATTTGGATGATATTTGCCGTCCTTATCGGCAATCTGATTAAAGGTACACCACCTGTTGCCCGAATAGCCTCTTTCTTCCGCAATAAAAGAGAGCAACAAGCTGTTAACTCCCCTATATTCTGTTTTTGTAATTGCATTTCGTGGTAAATCCCTGTGCCAACCTCTTTCCCACGGAATTTTTGATTGCTTAAGGGCATCTGTATACTTCTTTATAAGAAGCTCACGTGCCTTATTAAGATTTGAATTAGCCATAATATTGCTCTCCTTCGCTTCGTTCTTCTTTTTCGAGAATTGCCAATTCTCTGAGTTCGTTTTCGGTACAAGGAATTATACCTAACTTCTTCATTGTTTCTTCAATACGCATAATAATTCACTCCTTTCAGTAGTCAGATGTTTAATAGTCACAGATGTCAGGCTCGTCAATAACACGGTGTTCGCTGATTAAATTCCCCATACTGTCACCGAACAGCCTATCAATAGCCTGTGCATCAACATATTCTTTTCCTGCATATAACGGATATTGTTTACCCATAAGTTGAACAGCACCAACTTCCTCAACATTCATCGTTACCTCATCTGCTCGGAATAAATCAAAATAATACCCACTTTTAAGAGCAATAAGGTCGTTTTTTTTATTATTCATAGTTATACCTTCTTTCGTATTAATTATTCACTGTTGACAAGCACAAAATCTTCAAGCAACACTATATTGTCTGTATCAATATTATCCAAGTCGGTAATGTTAATTGTATTTTCATCATAATATTCTTTAACATCAGTACCGAATAGTTGCTTAAACAATTCAAGTGTTTTATCATCTGCGATGTCCTTATCATCATTTGCTTTAGGATTGTGAACATACAAATATTGTCCTGTTTCTTCTGCTTTCCACGGCTCATAAATATATTTGTAATTCGGATGCTTGGTAAGGTCGTACAGTTTTGAATAAAACGCACCGATGTTAGCAATGAACATTACACAATAACCCTTTTCAAGCTTTGCAAGCTCGTCTATTGTTGCAAGTTCCCTTCCTACAACATCCCAATTAGTAGAACTACTACCCTGTCGAGAGAAAGTCCTACCGCTTGACTTCTTATACCAAGTCTTTTTGCCGAGAAGTGTTGAGAAATATTCATTTGTTTCTTTTGAGTTTGAGCCGATAAGCATAATCGTATCACAACAGTCAAGAATATTCTCCCAAGTGTCCTTGTAGAACTCTTTTAACTGTGAAAGTGACTGTAAGCATATTACGATACCAACATTCAGACCACGCACATATGCGAGCATTTCCTGAAACATCGGTATCTGTCCTTGCTGCCTAAATTCATCCATATACATATCAAGCGGTGTTGCAAGGCTTCCACCGCAACGCAGAGCGTTTTCATCAATCTGCTGAAACATCTGCGTGTACATCAGAGTACCAATGAAGTTGAATGTATTGGCAGAAGGTTTTGTTATGATGAAATATGCAACCTTGCCGTGATTACTTTTCCTTGTTGATTTATCGTTGATAGCCTTAAGCTTATCAGCTTCAATCGGCATACCGATACGGTCAAGCTCCATATTATCATCGTTTGTCATTTCTGCTACCGCCTGAATGTTAAAACATCCAAGTCGAGCTGTTGCAGTCATAATAATTGTTGACATCATTTTTGGGGAAGATGCAGACACTTGGAAATGACGATATTGCTTTACTGCAATATGGTCTTTGCCGTGTTCTTCTTCAAAAGTATCAAATAAAGCATCAAGTTCACTTTTACCCTGATTGTCAGGCTTTGCTCTACGAATTAACTCTAAGACCGTTGTGAAGTTTTTTCTTAGTGGGCGGTCTTTATATTCTTCGAGCATATAATAAATTATGCTTTGCAGGAACAACATTTCTGCCTTCTCCCAAAAAGGGTCTCCTGTTTGTGTTTCAATTTGGTCTGACTTGGTGTTCTTCATAATACAGTCAATCAAGGTCATAACATCATCTTCTTTGAGTTTTTCAACTGTTATGAGTTCACCTGTTTCTTTGTCAACGACTTCTTCCTTGATTGTTCGGATGTACATAAACGGATTATAATGATTAGATGAAAACATATCATCAAGGTTAAGAACTTTAATATCATAACCCATTCTTTTAAGATTACCGCCACAATCACGAAGCAACTCACCCTTTGGGTCGGTACACACTATCGTTCCTGTAGCATTAAGTAAATTAGGTTTGAAAAAATATCTACTCTTACCTGTGCCGGGGCGGCCAACAATGCAAATATGTCTGTTCATACCGCTCTTACGCATATTTTTGGCTACCTGTTCTGTTTCGGTTAAAATAATGTTATCTGTAATATCTTTCTCTTTTCTGTTTGCTATGGCACTGCTGTCATTCCATTCAGCACTACCATAAGTGTTTTCCTGCATATTCTTCTTATTTTGTAGCCTTAATGCTTCATAGCACATCCAACCAAATATGCCAAAGAAAAGAGAAATAAAAACATTTCTTGTAGTTAACGAAAGAGGCAACCAAAACTTAAATATATCATCTGATACTTTGTTTATAACTTCCATTGATATTGTTCCACCGTTTGCTTCAATTCCTGTCATAAACTTAAGCCCGACATATGTGCAAAGAACAATTATTGTCACAGGCACAAGGAACGAGTGCTTTTTTTCTTTTTTAACTATCATAAAAATCACCCACCTTAATCATCAATTTCCATATCAATATCGCTATCGCTTGTAACTTCGATATTGGTTTCGGTATTAATATTATCATTTTTGAGTTCAATAGAGTTATCACTCTTGACCTCATTAATAGATTGATAATGCTGAGATATTTTATCATCAAGCTCTTGCTGTAACGAAGTGAGAGCTTGTTCTTTGTTTATTTCTTCTTGAAGGTGTGATTGAACAAGCTTCTTATCAACATAAATGACAGGAAAATAAGAATTTGTTTCTTCATCACGTTTGTAACGAATTTCATAATCGTAATCTTTTAATTTATCATTAATAGTGGAAAGCGAAACATTCTCATTTAATCTATATCCTGATATTTCTTTATTGTCAAAATCTGATACATTATTGGCTTTGTTGTTGGACGAGCCATTGTGTTTGATTTCGCCCTGATGAATGTTTACGCTACCCTTATAAGCATCGAAATCATCATCTTTAATATATATTCTTGCTATTTCTTTACCTTCAATGGTTTTGTCGTGTTCAACATAAAATTCAACAACAGCACTGCTCTTGTTGCTTTCTCTTTGGTAAAGCGTGTTAGCGATTTTTGCACCGTCAACACCTGAAACGGTGTGAATATAATACCTATCCTTAAAGGCTGATTTTTCAGCCGTGCCGTCCAATCCTGACTTTTCAAAATGATTTTTTATTTCAATTTCGATTTCATCAGAAGATTTGCCGTCAAACTCGCCATTAACAATCTGTTCATTAACCCACGCATCAGCCATTTCTTTGTCATAATCTGATGCGTTATTTCTTTCGTTTTCAATAGTTTCTTTAAGAATATTGCTTTTTGCGGAAGAAAAAGCTTCCTCTCTCTTTTGAAGAATTACATCAAATTGTTCTTTCGCCCATTTTTGATGTGCTACGTTGCAAACAAAAACGAACTTTTTGCCTTCAAACGCTTTTCTTTGGTTGTTCCATTCCGCAAGAGCTTTGTTATATTCTTTTTCAGCATTTTCCAACTTAGAGCCTGTAACGCCCTTTCTGTTATAATTATCAAGGCGTTCTTTGGCGTTATCCAAATTGGTTTTTGCTTCTCGGAATTTTTGTATTCTTGCCTTGTTATCAAGCCTTATTTCATCATTTGAGGCTTCTTTTGCGTTCTCGGATGCTATTGTGTTTTTGAAAAGACCGAAATGCTTAATGTTTGCTTCGTCAGCTTTTTCGCTCATATTTATCCATTCTTCAAAAGACAAATCATCAGTAAAATCTTTTTGTTTTGTGTTTCCGTCCTTTTCGACCTTCTTAACGGCGTTGCCGTATTTATCTGAAAGTCTATCGTGAAGCTTTTGTACATTTTGCTTTACACCGTCTGGCAATTTGCGAAGAAGAAGCCATTTGAGAATAGGTATTAATGCCATATCAATAAGATATTGTTTTAAAAGGTTTAAACTACTTTCAGTGATGCTTTTGGTTTCTTGTGCTTCCATATTTCATTTCTCCTTTCTTACTCGTTGGGTCTTGTTGTTTCCTGATTGTGCATATATTTTTGAGAAGTCGGCTGAGTTCTTACTCCTCGTGCCTTTGGCATACCGCTTATATTTGACTGAGCATTTGTTAAAGAGTTATCGTCTTTCTGTTCATACACTTCATCGTTTGACGGAACAATTATATTTTTCGACATATAATTGTCGGGAGTTAGTTGTAACTTGTTGCCAACATTGTTAAACATTAAAACACATTGATATTGGCTACCGTCCTCTGTAGTATATTGACAAGGATGTGTACGATGAAAGTTCTCAATTTCGCTTTCAGGGTACATCTGAGCATAATTTACAAGGCTCATATTTCCCTTAGAAAAACGATTAAGGGAATTATCCTTTACAGTCAGAGGACAACTGTTTCCGAGAAACATTCGGCTTTCCTCTATGCTGTCTGCTATATACAATTTTATAAATCTATCAATATTGTCCTTAACATATTGTTTTTCTTCGTCGCTAAAGCTTTCATCAAACTGCTTAAGTATAACATCCTTCTGTTTAGCAGTTAAATGCTCTATTTTAATCTTTTCTCCACGTTTGTCGAGTACAAAGACATTGTTAAGCATTTTTTCAAATCTGCTGTCGTAATTTTTTTCAAACTCTTTAAATTCAGGTAAATTTAAAACATATTCATTACAAAAATCAACGATTTTCAGACTTTTGCAATTATTTTGAATATATTTTTCATTATTCATACCTTCAACAATATGATTGTTTAAAAGTCTGCCTTGTGTTATAAATGATTGCAACATATTATTATTTGTTGCTTCTGCAAAGGCAAGAATTTTCTTTTTTATAACTGAGCAAAAATACTTTTCCATAGCAATATTGACAAGAGTGTTGTTTTGTGTTGGCTTACACACACTGACTATATCTTCTCTTGTATATCCATAAAGCCTTGAAACATATTCAAAGTATCTTACTTCATTACCTGAATTATTAAGTTTATCATTTTTAAAAATTTCATTGTACACTTTTTGTACAGTGTCAAGAGTAACATCATTGTTATTCTTGACAATTTCAAATGTTTGATTAAACAAAAATTCTATCGCAGGAATTTTATATGACATCAGATTTTCTTTTGTAATTCCATTAACAAGAAAATCGTTCATATCTTTTCCTTTGTTAAGAGCCTGAGTATTAATAACATTAACCTCAAAGCCTTTTGCCAATAGGTCAGGAATAATTTTATACATAGCCGTTCTTCCTGCACCGTCATTGTCGAGACATAGAGTTAAAGGAACTTTAAGACCTTCAATTAAACTCATATGCTCTTGGGTTAATTCAACTCCCATAAGAGCTACAGTGTGTTTCAGACCCATTTCATAAGCGGAAACAGCATCAAAATACCCTTCCACTATGACAAGCTCGTTTGCTTCCCTTGTATATCTTTTGGCAAGATTATAATTGAACAGGATTTGAGATTTCTTGAAAATTTCAGTAACCTTAGTATTTTTGTATTTTACTTTGTTACTACCATTGTTGTTTAATTCTTCAAGATAGCGACCACCAAATGCAACACATCTTCCGTCACTATCAAGAATTGGAATAAGAAGGCGGTTATATTCGTGGTCGTAATATTTTCCGTCTGTCGTTTTTGCTAACACGCCAGCCTCAAAAAGTTCGTTTTCGTTATATCTTGCAGAAAGGTTGTCTTGGAGAAAGCTTTTATCATTGAAGCCTATATGAAAAGCCTTTTGCGTTTCTTTGCTTATTTTTCTGTCAGCAAGGTATCTTGAAGCATAACCAATTTTTTCTGTGTCACTGTTAAGACTGTTTTCCCCCAACATCATAGCATCACGCATAATATCAAACATACGCTGCCTTTTTCTTTGTTCAGGGGATAATGTTTTCTTTGAGCCGTCATTAACCGTGAATTCAATATTGAGATTTTGTAATTTTATAATCATATCAACCCTATGAACATAGTCCATATTGTTGCCACGCAAACGCTCCATTTTTTCAACAAGATTGTCAATGTTACCGTGTTCACCACAAGTAAAACACTGCCAATGTTTGTCGTCGTCTGTAACAGACAATGAAGCGTGTGTATCATTGTGAAAAGGGCAAACATAAAGTTTACCCTGTTTTTCCACGCCATAATAATCAAGCATTTCTCTTATTGATGCTTGATTTATAACTTCATCTAATACGCTCATTTTATTACCGTCCTTTAAAATTTAGATATTTGTCTAATCGTCACAAATGTCAGGCTCAACATCTGTAATTTCATTATCAACATCTTTTTCTTCTATGTTGAGAGCATTGCAACCTTCAGCAAGGTTTTGTAACATTTCTTCAATAGCGTTTGCATCCTCTACAAGCTCACTTGTTGAAGGTACGCCACCAACATTGTTATTCCTTGCTTCAATCCACATTTCAATATGCTCGTCTTTATCAAAATTGAAAGCATATTCGTCAATTTCTCTGATAGCTGCTCCGAAGTTATTGTGGTGTGCAATAGCAAACGAAAAGTCCTCACCTGCTGGGCTGTATTTAAACAGCTCCCAACCTGCTTCGCTATGCGGCCCGATTGCACAATCTTCGACACGCCAACCCATACCTTCAATATGTTCTTTCAGTTCATCCATTGAAGATATAGTTTTCACCTGTTCGATGCCATAAGTTGCAGAAACAATATTTTTAAGCATTTGTTCGGTTGTTTCGTTCCATTCAGGCGTAGGTCTGTAACCACCAAGAAGAACATCGCTCCTGCAATCAAGAACAGTGTAACCGTCATAATGAATTTCAAATTGTTCATCATAACCACCACGAACAACAGTCCATTTGCCACTTTCGCCTCTTATGCCATTATTATCAAACTGATGTAAGGCTTCTTTTAAGCCTGTAAAATCTACACCTTCAACAATATGTCTATTTTCTTCAATTTCATTTTCTTTAACAAGAATTTTTTTATAATTGTTAAGGTAATTAACGACTTCACGATAATCAAGATAATCAATATCGTGTGAATTACCTAATTTGTTAACAAGTCTCTCAATGTTCTCAATATGAGAATTTCTTGCTTCTTTTGAATAATATTCCATATTATTTTCCTTTCTGATTATTCATAATCATAATCGTTTTCAGCCTCAAACTGCATAAAATATTCATCTGCGATGTTCTCAAATTTTTTATCAATCTGTTCCTGAATTTTAACAACCGCCTGATTTATTTCCATAGTATTATTAAAACGGTTGTGTTCGTAATCATTGCCGATTTCTCTTATATCATCAAAACCAACACTGAGAAGGTAATCGTCACCCATTTCTGATAGTTGATGCAATGCAAGCAATTCTACCGCAAGAACATCAAGGTCAATATACTCATTTTTACGCTGATAAAGTATATCTCTTTCGAGTTCATACAATTTATTGTCTCTATCCATATCAATTACTCCTTATTTATCAATATCAATATCTGCATCCATTATCAGATGTTCTTTTTCGGCAAGGTCAGCACTTTCTTCGGCAGACAAATAATTGTCATACTGTGCTTCAACTGTACCTGCTGTGAATTTATCTTGCATACGAGCTTCACGCTGTTGCTGTAACAGCATTTCTTGTTCGAGAGCTTTCTTGCCTTCGATTGCGACCATAGCAGGAAGTATATTACAGCGACTTTTGTCACCGTTATATACCGCTGCCAACATATCGTTTCTGTTGTAAGTATTAAATAACTTGCCAACCTTGTCTTTATCCTTTGCTTTACAAGTACGCTCTATATGAGCTTGTAAGGCTTTTTTGTTGCCAATCGACAAGTTATATTGCTCACAGTGATAAATGTCATTCTGTGGCTCATAAGTGAACAATTCACTATGTTCTTTTAAGAGCGTTATACACTCTAAGTTTTGTTCGTGAAAATCAGTATTCATATTCATTCTCCTGTTCTTCAATATTGATATAACAATTTTCAACATTCCTTTCGCCGAAAGTGTCAAGCCAAGAATTAAAAGCTGTTTCATCAGGGCAATCACGAACACCCCAATCAGCAAGATACTGTTCGTATTTTGTTTCATCTAAAAAGTTTCTTTCAATATATTCGTTTGAAAATGCGGGATATTCAAGCCAACATTTTCCTGAGTTCCAATTTGCCACCAAGCAAACAGGCATACCGCCTGTTAAGTCGCACTGAAAATCAGGAGAAGTATGAAAATCAACGGCTCTTGCACCAAAATTAGCCTGAGCAACGGCTTTATTAAATTCTTTTAATTCCATACATTCTACTCCTTTGTCAATCACATTCCATATGCTTTACCTCTTTCTTAATCACAGATGTCAGGCTCGTCCTGATTTTGCTCATACATATATTCGTTTACAACATCGCCATATCCGAAATAATCAAGGTCGTATAACGAGATACCACAGCTTTGGCACTGCTCAATAAAATCATCATACTTGTCGCCATTAACATATGTATCATATAACATAGAGATTGTACGTTCGATAATTTTTTCAGCCTTATCAAGTCGCATAGGCTGTCCGACGTCGATAACGACTTCGTTCTGAACATATGCAAGCAAGTCCATATTAGGAATATCGGAAAGTTCCTTCGCACAGTCAACAATTTCATATTGAAATTCGTTAGTTGCAAGTGGTATATGTCCTTTTGCTTCGATTTCTTCATTGCTTCGCTTGATGTTCTCTTTAACAGAAACAATCCACCCTGCATCTTTAAACTGCTCCTTGCCTACATCCATAAGGTATGTAATGGCAGAACGGAATTGTACTTCGTGATACTTGCTTCTGATTTTATCAATGTTATCTTTTGATTTTATATAATCTTCATAAATACTCATAATAGAACTCCTTTTTTATTAATCGTCGCAGATGTCAGGCTCATTTTCATAAAGATATTCGTTGTCAAGCCATTCGGCGTAGCAATCAGGAGACATACCTTCATACTCAGGTGCAGAGTGGTCTTTAGCCCACTCTGTAAGATAAGAACAATACTTTCCCCAAGCTGTTTTACCTTCTTCCTGTAACTCTTTTTCTGTGAGTTTTCTATAACTATCTTCACCGAAAACCATATTATTCATTTGTTTTGTCTCCTTTGTTTATTTATTTTTTACAAGTGCGTATTTAAACGCCCCTGCGAATGTAGAAACGCTCTTACTGTATACAGAATACAATCCGTTGTTAATGGAAAATAGTTCAGTATAGCCGTTTTGTAACGCCTCGGCTACAGTTGCATATGTTTTAGAAATTTTAATTTCACCGTGTTTTGTTTCAATAAACATATCGAACACCGCCTTTAATCATCGCAAATATCAGGCTCATTAGCTTCCTGATTTGTTTCATTCAATGCTTCAAATACATCGTTAACAAACTGCTCTGCTTCAACATCTGCTTCAATGACATCACTTACTTCTTCAAGAAGTTCTTTTCTTGTATACAAAGTCTCGTTAATATTGTCTGAAACATATAAGAGCTTTTGAGTATCAAAGCCGTTATCAATTACCTCAAACAAATCATCAACATAGTCTTTGCCGTACTGTTCGTAGTCAAAACAATCTTCCAATTCGACACGCCTAAGACCTTCAACACCGTACATATTCTCAACAGCAACGCCTATTTCATATTCTGTAGCATAAGCGTTACCACAGTAATACTCCCCTGCCGTATCAGGCATACCGTCCTCATATGCTTCATAATCAATGTCATAGCTTCGACCCAATACAGCATAATCTATGAAGCGAGCCAAATCTTCGTCGGAAAAGTTTGCAAAGCCAACTCCCATTTCATCAATGTAAGCGTGTGCTTTTAATTCATTATCATTCAAGTGAGAAGTAAAATGATATGTGAAAACGGCAAGTTTATCCTGTTGCTCAACAACATTACATATTTCCTGAATATCAGAAATGTTGTGAACATCGCAATAAGCGTTTACAGCATCGAAGTCATTGCACTTATCTTCGTATGCTGCCAAAAGGTTAAGACTTTCAAGGTTAGTGTATTCGCCTAATTCAGCGGTTGTGAACTGAACTTCATCATAATCGGCAATAAACCATTCTTCATAGCATACGCCGTCAGTCGCTAATGCCTTGTCAACTTCTGTTTGTGTGAGTTGAAGTCCGACTACATTCCTGAGAAAGTCGTTAATTTCTTTTTCAGACTTCGGCAGTTCAAGCCAATTTCCCACTAAATAACCTTCGTTATATTTACCGAGATTTCCTATCCACACTTTCATCTGTATCGTCTCCTTTACATATCGTCAGTAATATCAGGCTCGTCTTTAGTGTTTTCAAACACATACTGCTTGCCTGTTATTTCAGTATATTTTTCTAACGCTGCCATACGGCACTGTTTTTCAATATCGTTCCAATTTTCCATAATTGAAGGATGTTCATAACCGTTATCAATAGAAACGATTGTCATATCCTTTCCGTTGGCGGTGTCGTGAACTCTGAACAAGCCGTCAAGACAATAACCGTCTGCGTTAACATTAAAGTGCATATAGTTTTCATCATCAAAGCAGACTTCATAAATTCTTCCTTCACTCTGTTTGTTTTCAAGTTCCTTTTCGTATTCAAGAGCCTTTTTAATGCTCCCATACGGAACACCTGCAATCATCAACTCTTTAGGAGACAAATAGAAATTCCACGCACCGTTATCTGTTAAGCCGACATCCTTCATATCTAATAAGATTTGTGTGACTTCGGGAGCAACAATATCTTTATAAGATTGATACTCATTAAAGCAGTATTCAGGACTTGCACCGTTATAACGGCAAAAGGCTGTAGTAGTATCACCAAGATGATAATACTTATCACCACGAGCATAGACAACATCCCTTAACATCCTGTCGGCATCGGTATATGTATCATAATCAGAAAGATAAACCTTTCCAATATATTCGCACATAACATATGCACTTTGCGTTTCGATAATCTTATATGCAATTTCCTTATTAAGAAGATAGCGTATGTTATCGCTCCAAGCCTTAGAATTATGTCCTAATTCTAACGCCCCTTCATAAGCTAACTCGTCATATTTGGCAGGGGTTATTTGTGATAACAGTTCAGCACAATAATCACTTTCAAGGAAAGCAACATTTTCTAAGTCGTAATTTACAGGGTCAAGCTCGTCGGCTGTTCTGTCACAATCGGCTTCCCAAAAGTAATCGTTGTGGTATATATCCAAGCGGTCAATCACCTCGGCAAGTGTATCAAAACGCTCGCTCTCTATACCGCCGAGATTTGTACCTGTAGTGTCTTGAAGATAAAAACCGTTTTCTTCATAAAACAGATGCTCTTTTGTGTCAGGCTTCGGATTGTTAACGATAACTAATTCAAATTCTTCTTCGTCGATAATTTCTTTTGCTACAAAAAGAGCTTTTTTTAAATCTTCATTATTAATAGGAATATTCATATCATCACTCCTTAATATTCATAGTCATAATCGTCGTTGATTAAATATGCGTATTCATCTTGAATTGTATTAATTTGAACACACGCATCAATATATTTTTCAATGTTTTCAATAGCTGTAGGGATTAATGTTTCTGTATCTACTTCGTAAAAGCCATAATCATAGCGAAGCGATAGCTCTTGTAACACTTCGTCGTAAGGAACGGATGATTTTGGTACAAGGTATGTTCCGTTTTCTCTGACAACCCATAAATAATATTTTTCGTCGGGATTATCAAAAACAGGCAAATCATACGCTTCATAATTGTACTTATACCTTTCATCAACATAAGTGTTAACAAGCTCGTCGAGATATTTATACTTATCTGAATTATACAATCTCAACTTCGTCCTCGCTTTGTTCACGCTCTTTTACAAAAGCGTTGACCTCACCTACAGCCTTAATAACATCTTCCTGATAAAGTTCAGGTGCTTTGTCTGTGTATGATACACAATCTCGCCAACAACTGCCGACAAGACCGTATACTTCATCAACAGAATAGCCGTTATTGTATTTTTTGCCTTCATAGTCGATTTTGTTGTTTAATTGATATACTCTTTCGTCATTGTGTTCTTCTCGTGCTTTCCACTTTTCTTTCACAAGTTGTTCAATCTGATATGTTCCTTTTCCTGCACCTTCAATTTGAATGTCTCTGACATAAGAAACAGGAACAACAAAAGGCTTGTCAAGCTGAACTTCAAGAAGGCTACCGCCACCGCTCCACTCATTAAACAGTCCGATTTCAACAGACTTGTCAAACACAAGATGTTTGTTGTTGTCCTCGTTTGAGAGAGCATCGAAGAAATCAACAACGTCCTGACCGCTTAATTCAACAAGGCAGGTAAGCTCACTCATAGCTTCGCTCGGATTGTTAGTGATTTCATTAACCACACTCTTAACAAATGTGTTACTGTCTCCTGACGAAAAGCCTCTCGGATTATCAAACAGACAGTCATAAACCTCTTTAACAGAGTGACCTTGCTGATGAATAAGATATGTCAGCATATTGTCTATATAATCATATCCATATTCCTTGTTTGCAATAATGTTATCAAGGTCGGGGAAATCATAAGAGCCATAGCTGTGTACAATAGCACCCATATCGAAATCTCTTTCACTTGGAGTTCCAAACATAATGTTGACCTTTAACCTTGTGTTACTTAAAAGGTCGGCAAGGTTAACATCTATACCGTTATATCCTGCTTCCGTTAAATCTTCATATATACCGTTTTTGCTATTTTCATAAGCAAAACGTACATCTTCGTCCTCGTGATTATTGATTTCTTTTTCTATTTCATTAATGAAATATATATCTCCGTCAACATTAAGTTCATAAAGTTCTTCTTCAAGGAAATTTGTAAACGATACTTCGGGATAATTTTCATCAATAGAACAACGATACGCCTGTAATACATTATTAGGCGACAATTCGTCACGATAATCATAATAAAGTTCATAGCAAGCGTTTTTATTACAATACTCAGCAATTTTTTCTTTAAGAAAAGCCAAATATTTTTCTCTTGCTTGTGCAAGGTGGATTTTCTCTGCTTCTTTCTTCTGCTCAATACCAAGGTCAATCTGCTCGTGACACTTATTGTTTTTAACAATATTTTTTATTACTTCATCGTCGTTTCCTTCAAAATATATAAAGGAACAGTTAATAAGCCCTTTGGTTTTATCAGGGAAGCGACTTCTGAAATAAGCATTAGCCTGTTCGGCATTTCCTGCTTCAATACAAACATATCCGTTCTGATACGGAAAATTCCTGTCTCTGCCAAATGTATAATATACCTTCATTTTGTTTTATCTCCTTTCGCTTTAGTCAAATATCTAATCGTCACAGATGTCAGGCTCGGGATAAAGATATTCATTAAAATCCTCACGACAGATGTTAACAAGTTGGTCATATGTAACCATACAGTTGATGTCACCAACCTCAAATCCAATGTCCTCGATAAGATGCCTAATAAATTCTTGCTTATTAACAATTTCATTATCTTTGCGGAAATTGTTGTAAAGTTCATTGATGAGATTTGGAACAACATTGTTAGCCCAATATTCATATTTATCTTTATAAAAATCCATAAGTCTCTCCCCTTTACATATCCATATCCACTTCATCGAGTGAGTGGGTTAATTCATATTCGTGAACAATATCCTTTTTAACATTCTCAATAAATTGATTAATGTCCTTAATTGGTTTAAGAGTTGTTGCAGTTCTGTTAATGTTTATTACATAGTATTTTGCAGTTCCGTTTTCAGCATCTGCCTTGTAATAATCATATACAGGAGACACTTCCGTATTATATCTGCCATAAGCATCTGTATATCCTGTAACCTTCACCAAATCGGCAAAAGGAATTAGTTGTGTTCCGCAGTCTCTCGCAATAAACACATATGCTAAATTTCTATTGCTGTCCTTTATTGCCATTAAATCAGTATAAAGTCTGAATATATCGTGTTTATAATAATCAGACTGATAATGCTTAGTTGTCTTAAGCATAGCCTGTTCAACACAAGCAAAGCGTTCTTTACAGTAATTTAACAAAGCTTCCTCAGTAGGCTTGCAAGATGTACCGTTTCTCGCCATAATTTCACCGAACTGATGAATGTGATATACGTTCCTACCGACTTTGGTGTGGTATTCATCAATATAATGACATTCTCTTGTTGCTGTATCGCCGTCAATATAATGTAACTCAATACTGTCGCCGTCAAGAATTTCAAACAGTGTATAGTATTTTTCGTCTGTAAAACGAATTATCTTCTTATCCATAATTGTTTCCCCCTATTCATCATCGGTTATGTCTTTATCGTTTTCGTTTTCAAGTTCTACAGTATCAAGCGTTTCGGTATGAGTATAAAGGTCATCAATAAGACCTTCGAGCTTATTAATTTCTTGTTCTTTATAATACTCAACATCAGGATATACGCTTCCCTGCGTTTTCATTTCCTGCAAGTCAATAGAGATTTCTGCTTGGTGGTCTGTAATGACATTGAGCAAACTTTCACAAGTTCTTTCGTCATTTAGTTCTGTAACAACCTGTTTTACTTTCTTGTCTTTATCATCAAGAACGGTAAGATTGTCCGAGAAATAATCATAAGTGTCAGGATGTTGGTCTGCATACTCAACAATCCTTTCTGCAAGATTGAATTTCGGAAGTTCCTTATATTCCTGAATAAAACTGTCAGGAAGTATCTCAAATCCGAAAGTATCGCAATAAAACGCACGAGTGATATTATCGCTTTTGTTTCTTAAAACAATGACATCGCTTACTGAAAGTGAATGACCTTCGTAACCCACAGGTTGCTTGCCTGTATTAAAGCGTGTAAAGAGTTCTTCAAGATAATTTGAAACATCTGCCTTCATTTCATCTGTGTAATCCTCTATCACCTGATATACGCTTTTGTAATCATAAGCAGAAACGCTTAAATTCATATTCTTCAATTCGTCAAGCCCTGAATACGCCTTGAAGCGATTTTCTTCGTTTGACTTTAACTGCAAAACATCAACCTCAATCTTCTCGCAAAGAATATCGGGAACAAAGCCAAACTCCTGCTGACAGGCGTCACGCAGGTTAATATCAAGATTGTCGTAATACCTGTCACGCTCGATTGTAAGACCGTATGGAAGCTTAATTGACTGCAACTCGTTAAGTGACACATAACCAAGCTCTGCCATTTCATTGTCACCAAGATTGCAGAAGCCAAACATTGTATAATCCTCATACTCTGTTCCTTCCGCTTCTTTTGAGCCTTCGGTTATAAGCCAAGTTGCTGCTCCGACAGGACTAAAGAATTTTGCGATAACCTTCGCATCACCGCCCTTACCGTCCTGAGAGTAAAGCGGATATTTTTCAAATTTCTTTTCGAGTGCTTTAGTAAGTAATTTCATAAAATACCTCTCCTTAAAATATTTATTTATAAACGCAAAAAGAGAGAAAAAGCCTAAACTCTTTCTCTCATACAACTATTATACTATACAAACAATAGTTTGTCAATGCCTTTTTATATTTATTTTAATCATCGAATACAACCCTCATTCCAATATAAATTCCTTCATCATTTTTAAGCGGAATACAGCTTCCTGCTCTACCACTCGCTTTTAAATATGCTGTGGCTGCCGCCGTCACATTCTCCATAGTATAACCGTCGGTAAACAAGAAATCTTTAGGTGGATAGCTTTGTTTCGAGTTGTTAGAACTTTGACTATTGCTTCCACCATTATTACTTGATGAAGAAGAATTATTGTTTGAAGATGATGTTCGGGAAGTCGTTGTTTCTTTCTTGGTTGTTTGCTCTACAGGCTTCGGATTAACCGTTATATTACAAACCTCGGTAATACCATTACAGGAAATGCTTAAATAACATTTCCCTTCAAGTAACGCCTTAATGTTTCCGTCGCCGTCAATCGACACAACATTTTCATCGCTGTTATAAATAACAGGCTTTTCTTTACCGTTATATGTAATTTTAATGTTGTCGCTCTCCCCCACCGTAAGCTCAATATTTTTTTTATTAAGAGAAAGTTCAGGGGCGTAAACAATGACTTTACAAGTAATTGTTGCTTTGTTGTTTGAATTGTCTGTCGCTGTGACCTCTACAGCGTACTCTCCTGCCGTTTGATAATCAACGGCATCATTTGATATTGCTATATTGCAAACACCGCTCAAATCGTCTGCTACGAAGTATTTTGATATATCTTCTGCTTCTGTTGTGTCTTTAACTTGCATTACAGATATTTCAGAAGGGTTGTCCTTTGAAAAGACAGGAGCAGTAGTATCTTGAACATATATAATTGCAGTTTTATTAATGTTTCGACTAAACAATTTTCGACCTTTGATAGAATATGTTGCTTGGTGTGTTATATTAACCTCATATTCGCCAATGCTTGCATAGTCTTTCCCTTCTTCATTGGAAAGATTGCTTTCAAGCGAAGTATTGTCGGCTGTTATATCTTCATCAAGCAACACAAAATCTTTTAATTCAGGAATATAGCTTTCACCATACTCAATATACACTTCGTTTTGTATCAAATCAAAAGAATGTGATGATACAACAACGAAGGAAAGCACTAATACCGCAAATAAAATCAAAGCAAGAATAATAGAAATGATGATTATTTTCTTTTTTCTTGAAGATGCGTACATTTGCAACAATAGTTGTTCTTTTTCTGTCATATCACCACATCCTTATTAATAAGTTATCCGACATCTATGTCGTCCATATTGTCGTTTTCATCATTTGAGGCTTCATAATCAGTCTCATTTTCTTTGTTGTTTTTATCTCTGTTTTCTCTGTTTTTCCACGAATTAAATTCGTCCTTAAGAGCCTCAACAGATATTTCAACCCTTTCTTTTTCACCTGTTTCCTTATCATACTTGTAAATTGGAACTGTACTTCCCTTCTTGTAAGAAGTAAATGACATTTTGTCGTTAAAAGACGACTTGTGTACAAATTTTTCGGTTACATCAATATAGTAACCGCTAAATTGTGCGGTACTTGGCAGAGACACACTTACAAGACCGATTTTTTCACCGTCTTTTGTAATTTCCCTGCGGTTGAACATCTGCTTGTTAGAGAAGTTAATACTTACTCTGTCGGTGTCTTTCTTTGTTTCTGACATAATATATCCTTTCTGTGCTTTAAGCACTTGCGTTTCTTAGGTCGCCACCTTTATTGATTATTAATAGCAGAAGAAAAATCATTTTCTATCTGTTCTGCTTTCTTTTTAAGAAGTTGAAGTTGTTTAATTTTAACATCAAGAGGCTCAACAACAATTTTTCTTTCTGCCTCTAATTGTTCAATTTGAGCCTTTAATTTACTGATTTTATTATCAGTTGCTTCGACGGCTTTATTTCTCTGATTTTCGTATTTTGTGATTTGTGCTTCAATTTTTTTAAGCATTATATCAACCCCTTCCTTTTTCATTTAGTCAAATGACAAATTATAAATATGATTTCGGGTCTACATAGTGTTGAGGCGACCACGATGTTAAGACGGATAAGTGACAGTGCGGCCCTGTAGAATTTCCCGTTGAGCCTGACAGTGCGATACATTGTCCTTTTACAACCTGTTGTCCTTGCGATACTTTAAGTACAGAATTATGTGCATATAAAGTATATATTGCGTTACCGTTTATGTTGTGTTGTATAACAACATAATAGCCATAAGAATAATTAAGTTGTTTTGTGACAATTACCGTTCCGTCTGCACAGGCACATACAGGAGTACCTGACGGACAAGGAAAATCTATTCCTGTGTGAGATTTACCGCTTGGATATGTCGGGAAATCGGCAGACAAATTATGATAGGTTGTCGGATAAGCAAGCACACCGTGATTTTCACCTGTATCATAAATAGTGCCGTCTGCTATGTCTCCATATGACATTGATACACCTGCATCTTTTAAAAGAACATCAAATTCATCAGAATTGTAAAGTGTATCAATGTTTTCACTTAAATCAGAAGTAAGGAAGTTGGTCGTGGTACTGCCATATGTAAGCCCTCTTGTTTGATAGAAATTGGCAATATATGAAGTGTTGTTTTCAATCCAATTTTTGTAATCATCAAGAGTACCGACATATACAACATATTTTATCGTTGTTGTATATTCAACCGTTTCTTGTTTTGTATCACCGTTTTCGTCAACAACTGTTTTTGTTTCTGTTTTATAAACATATTCCTCGGTAGTCTCTGTTGTTATCGAATACATAACACCGTCAGAACGCATTTGGCGAAGAACGTCAATAACCTCGTTACTCGCATCAATGTTAGGCTCTAATGCTTGAAGCACTGAAAGGGCTGCTCGCCAATTAATCACTGCAATACCGTTATATGTACCGTCAACCTTATAGCCTTCGTTATAATATTCAAGAGTTTCTGATTGAAATTCGCTTTGTACGGTATTCATATAATCGCCATATGTTTGCAATTCATCATTGTTCAAACCGCCACCAAAGACAGTTAAGCAGACAACAACAATGATTATAAGAATAAGAACAACAATGGCGACAGGAAGAAAAGCACAAATAGCTTCAATAATTGTCATAATTATTTTAATAACAATTTTAATAACAAATGTTGCAACTTTAGCCAAAACTTTAGAAGATATTTTTGCTGCCTTTGCAGTAAGTTTAGCTTCTAACTTTGCTAATCTTTTTGTTGCTCCTGATGCTACTTTTTTGCCAATTTTTTTGTTAACTTTTCCAACTACTTTTTTTGTTGGTTTACCAACAAGATTTCGCCCTGCGAACTTGCCTACAGTTTTAATTTGATTTTTTGTAGCATCAACACTGTCAATATTGCCGTTGCCGTCAGAGACAGGTATATTATTGTGAGCAAACTTTAAAACTTTACCTGTTCCCTTGTGAACAAATTTGCCTGTCTTTGTTGCACCGTGAGCTACTTTTTGTACTTTTGTTGCGATTTTAGAAATTTTGCCAACACTTTCTTCGGCAACTTCTTCCGACTGTTCAATCGCAGTATTTACTCCTTGTTTGACAAGAGTATTAATGCTTTCTGTATCATTGCTTATATCGTCAACAGATGTAACGATAGTATCTTCTGCCTTTTCTATTCCTGTTTGAATTGCGGACGATGTGTCATTTTCATCACCCAATACATCTTTGAGTTTTTCAGTTCCTGTATGAACAAAAGATATATCTTCATTTGTTCCAAGCATTTCTTGACGAACTTCAAATATTAACTTATTGGCATTATTGCCTGTTGCATATCCTAATTCTTTTGCTGCCTGTGAGGCTTTGTTTTGAGCGTATAAAGAGTTGTTAATTTCTTTTGATAAAGAATTTAATTCGTTATCATCCATAACATTTCACCCCTTAACCACGCACAATAGCCATATTGTCAGTGTTATTGAGAGAGTAAATATAACTCTCCTTCGGCACTTGATTTCGGAAAGCAACAATATCTTCGCCATAAATAATAAGCCCTTGACCTGCTGGAGCAGACGAAGAACAATAGCTTGCTTCTTCGTCTGAAATATCAAATATTTTACATATAGCTGCGAGGTCGAGAGGTTTCTGCTTAAGAATAACTGCAAACTCACTGTTAGAAAGTATTTTACATCCTTCATCAGACTTAAGAACATCAGAAATGTTCTGAGTAATAATAGTTGGCAGTAAACCAAGCTTACGACCTATTTTATACATTCTTGCAAGGTATTCGGCTGAATACTGATTTTCAAGAAGTATATGAAATTCATCGACATCAAGCCAAGTGTTTCTTCCAAGATGTTTGTTTTTCGCAACTCTGTTCATAATATGTTCAAGTACAACAAGATAACCTGTTGTCTGCATTGAAGAAGTGAGGTTGTGTAAATCAAAGCAAACCAATCTGTTGTTAATTTCAACATTAGTATCTCTTGAAAATATATCAATACCACCTTGAACATATCTTTCAAGAATAAGCACAAGATTTTTAGCTTCTTCTTCGTTATATGTCTTAAGCTCACGATAAAACACAGGAAAAGAAGGCTTGTTATCGTTTAAAGGCTTTATTTGATATTGTTCATACATCCTTTTACTGCAACGGTCAATAATTGATTTTTGTTCGCCTGTTAAACCGCTACCGCCGACAATACTTTCAATAAATGCAAGTATATATTCCATTTTGGTTTTAACAGGGTCATTATCTTCGTCAACATACTGTAGCTCCATATCAAATGGATTTATGTATGTTTTAGAAGTTGTTGAAATTTCAATAATCTGACCGCCAAGAGCTTTAATAACAGGTGCATATTCACCTTGTGGGTCAAGAATACAACATTCATCCATAGGATAACGCAACATTCTTTGTTCAAGATTATATTTAATGAAGAAGGATTTACCTGCACCTGATGTAGCAAGAACACAACCGTTACCGTTCATAAGTCTTTTTCTGTCGCAACATACCATTGTTTTAGAAAATATATCAATACCATAATACAAAGAGTTTTTATGTATTAATGTTTTTGTATTGAATGGCACACTTGTTGCTGTTGCCTCGCTTGTCATACTTCTCTGAAATTGTAAAGTGTTGTACCCAAAAGGCAAAACATTCTGTAATCCTTCAAGCTGTTGCCAATCAAGGCTTTTAACTCTCACAAGATATTCGCTTGCAGAAGAAACAACTTTCTTTGAAACATTTTCAAGTTCATCAAAACTATCTGCAATAATACAAATAAGAATATTCTTTTTAAAGAGCTTCTGCTTTTTCTTTACAAGTGCTTTACGCAGATTTTCGGCATCTGCCAAGCCTTCTTCTAATTTTTCGTCTTTAACGGCTTCATAATCATAGCCCTTTTTTAAGGCTCTTTTAATTTTAGTAAGCCTTTCAGTTTTAAAACCACTGATTATTTTCTCAATACGCTTGATTATTTTTGCAGGGTCAGTTGGGGTAATGTTTTCTGTAACAATAATATTAGCATCTTCAATAGTAGTAATCCTGTTATAAAAACTCGGTGTAATACTTGAAGGCATCTTATTTACATACATTACCTTTATGTATTTTTCTCTGTTTTCATCATAAACAGAAATATAATCTTGCTCACGACAATCAACAAGTGCTTTTGGTGCAAGAAAGTCGTAAACAGTCTCGTTGTGGTTTTTCGCCAATTCTGTAATATTATTATCGTCGGGATAATCCAAAACATATGGCGAAAGATTAAAGGTGTTATACAACATTTTCATACGCTCAAATGCAGACCACCTTCTGACTTTTGACTTAAAAGCAGAGAAGCTTTCCTCAATCTGCATCTGATTTTGGAAGAATAAATCCTTTGCCATTTCAAAGTTTTCAGCTTCCATTGTAATTACAAGTAATCTTGTTTCACAAAATGTAGTTTTGTTATATCCTAAGTTGTTTTCAATGGCTTCGTTAAACTCAATGGCAAGTTTCTTTTCATTTTCGCTCATATTGTCGTTAACAGTATAAATATAATCTTCCTTATATCTATCTGTAGAAACAGGTATACCGCAATGTATAACTTGAAGGTGTATGTTTTGGTTGAGCGAATTAAGAAAGTTAACATACTTTAAAAAAATAGCTGTTATTTTTTCACTGCTTGCTTTTGAAAATGAAATATCGGAAAATTCATAGCATACGCTATAATGAGTATCGTCTATTTTCATTATACCTGTTTTATCATCATATTCCTTAAAAAACATCCTCATAATCTGAGGCGTTGTTTTTGGAATTTCCATTTTGTGCTTTTGCTTTTTTGCTTTTTTGTTGGTTTTATTCACTTGTTTAACTGCGGTTTTGTCGTCCTTCTTCTTTTTGCCGTT
>OCTW013383999.1_pt1 | contig 27499 bp, 18 predicted proteins | sample 1539671 | NCBI WGS metagenome assembly OCTW01 (sample SAMN02144230, study PRJEB22623) | gut metagenome | biome: sheep rumen | host: Ovis aries | place: New Zealand | reverse complement strand
AGCATATCTAGGTAATGAGATACGGTTGACTGTGATATCCCGGCTTTGTCGCGGATGCTTCCAACACACACACCGCCTTTCAGATCCACCCCATCATCAAAATGTCCTCCCTGCGGCGGAAAGTTTTTCTCCGGTTCCTTCAACCACTCAATAATACTGAGACGGGTTTCATTTGATAGTGCTTTAAAAATTTCAATCTTGTCCATACATTTATTATATCCATCTTTCGCGATATGTCAATGCTTATAAGCAAAAAAAAACGGCTGATAGAGAAATATATTTACTCTATCAACCGCCACATCAGAGCCATACAATGCCATCGCTGATGAGATTTCGGAAACTACGGCATCATGGGAAACGGCGTCACAAGAAAGGCAGCGAAGAACATCGTGGCAAGTTCGTCATATCGCACCCCATCGAAGAGCGTCCTGCCAGTGCAGCGAACCGTTCCGTCCGTGGCCACTGGGAAGCGGCTACAAAACACCATATGAAGTCTATTTCTCAAAGGTGTTGCACTTAGCTTGACAATTCGCCGGCTTATTGAGCCCCATATTTACTTTTGCCTTGACAGGAGACAGACCGTCTCAACGTGCGAAGTCATCGGGAACATGTCGACGGGCTGGACCTTCTCGGCCTTGTAGCCGAGGGGCTCGAGGATGGCGATATCGCGGGCGAGGCTGGCGGGGTTGCAGGAGACGTAGACGATGCGGTCGGGGTGCATGTTGGCGAAGGTCTTGAGGACGGTCTCGGTGCAGCCGGCGCGCGGCGGGTCGACGACGACGACATCGGCGCGCACGCCCTGTTTGTAGAGGCGCGGCATGACTTCTGTCGCATCGCCGACGATGAACTCGGCGTTGCGGACATTGTTGTCGCGGGCGTTCTTCTGTGCGTCGAGGATGGCCGGCTTGACGATCTCGATGCCGTAGACTTCGCGGGCCTTCTGAGCGAGAAACAGGGTGATCGTGCCAGTGCCGCAGTAGGCATCGATGACGGTCTCTTCTCCCTTGAGGTTTGCGAATTCCAGGGCCTTGTTGTAGAGGACTTCCGCCTGCTTTGTGTTGACCTGGAAGAAGGACCGCGGCGAGATGTGGAAGGTCAGGCGGCCGATGCGGTCGAGGATGGTCGGCTTGCCCCAGAGCAGATTCGTCTCGCGGCCCATGATGACGTTGTTGCGGTACGTCTGGATGTTCTGGTGGATGCTGACGACATGCGGCAGGCGCTTGCGCAGGGCCTTGACGAAATCTTTCTCGCGCGGCAGCTGCTTCGTGGCGGTGACGATGACGACCATGAGCTCGCCGTTCTCGCCGACACGGCCGACGACATGGCGCAGGACGCCGGTGTGGCGGTCCTCATTGTAGACCGGAATGCGCAGTTCGGTGATGATCTCGCGCACGGCGTTGACGATCTCATTGTTGCCTTCCTTCTGGATGTGGCAGTCGTGCGTGTCGATGATCTCATGTGATCCCTGCGCAAAGCAGCCGATGACGGTCTTCCCCTTGACGCGCCCAATCGGGAACTGCATCTTGTTGCGGTAGTTCCACGGGCTCTCCGCGCCGATGGTCGGCTCGACGAAGAGGTCTTTCTGGCCGCCGATGCGCGTGACGGCGTCGATGACCTGCTGGCGCTTGGCCTTGAGCTGTGCCATGTAGTCGAGGTGCTGGAGCTGGCAGCCGCCGCACTGCTCGTAGATTGGGCAAGCTGGCACGACACGGTCACGGCTGGCGCGCAAGACCTTGATGAGATGGCCCTTGGCATACGTCTTTTTGACCTCATCAATGGCAGCCTGCACGGATTCACCCGGCAGGGCTCCCGGCACAAAGACCGTGAAGTCTTCGTATCGCCCTACTCCTTCGCCGCTCGTGCCGAGCGTGCGGATCTCGATCTCATATGATTTTCCTTTTTCGACGGGAACTTTGTGTTTCATGATATTATCCTTTTGCAAATGTCAATTTCTCGAAGAGTTCCGCTGGGTTAGCGAGGATGACCTTGGCGCCGTGCTCGAGAAGCTCTTTCTCGGGGCGGAAGCCCCAGAGCACGCCGACGGGCAGGAAGCCGGCGTTGACGGCCGTGTCCATGTCGACACTCGTGTCGCCGAAGTAGGCGACCTCTTCGGGCTTTACGCCGTATTCCTTGGCCATCATGAGGACCTTCGTCGGGTCCGGCTTGATGGGAAGGCCGGGGCGGTCACCCATGACGGTCGTGAATGTTCCCGTGGGGAACATGCCGCCGATGATCTCGTCGGCCGCCTGCTGGTGCTTGTTTGTGCAGACGCCCATCGGGATGCCCTTGGCCTTGAGCGCGTCGAGCATCGCCTGGATGCCGGGGAACGGGCCGGTGTGATCGCGGTGATGTTCGTAGATGGCCTGATAGCGCTTCATCGCCTCGATGACAAAGGCCTCATCGGCGGCCTTCTCCTTCGGCAGGGTGCGCTCAATGAGCTTCTTGGAGCCGTTGCCAAGGTAATAGCGGTATTCATCAAGAGGATGCGTCGGGAATCCGTAGGACTCGAGCATCTCGTTGACGCTGATGGCCAGGTCCTCGAGCGTGTCGACGAGCGTGCCGTCGAGGTCGAAGATGGCTGCTCTGTACTGCATGGGAAATCTCCTTTCATTTTGTCAAAAACCTTCCCCAGAGGGGAAGGCTTTTCGTGCAGGTATCCTGTTTTAGTCCGCAAGCTTCTCGGCGAGCATCTTGTTGACCATTTGCGGGTTGGCTTTGCCGCGCGTGGCCTTCATGACCTGGCCGACGAGGGCTCCGATGGCTTTCTTCTTGCCGCCCTTGTACTCTTCGACAGCTTTCGGATTCGCGGCAATGGCCGCATCGACAGCTGCCTCGATAGCACCCGTGTCCGTGATCTGGACGAGGCCCTTGTCCTTGACGATCTTCTCCGGCTCGTCCTTATTCGTCCACATCTCCTTGAAGACCTTCTTGGCAATCTTGCCGGAGATCGTGTCCTTCATGATGAGGCCGATCATCTTGCCGAGGCGCTCTGCGCTGACCGGGGACTTCGTGATGTCGATGCCGTCCTCGTTGAGGTTCTTGGCGAGGTCGCCCATGATCCAGTTGGCCGCGAGCTTCGGGTCAGCGCCCGTCGCGACGACGGCGTCAAAGTACTCGGCCATGGCGCGCGAGCTCGTGATGATGCCGGCGTCGTAGTCGGACAGGCCGTACTCTTTCTCGAGGCGGGCGCGGCGTGCATCCGGCAGTTCCGGCAGCTCGCTGCGGTACTTCTCGATCGTCTCCTCACTCGTGACGATTGGCGGCAGATCCGGCTCCGGCATGTAGCGGTAGTCGTGGGCGTTCTCTTTGCTGCGCATCGAGAGCGTGATGCCGCGAGCCGGGTCGAACGTGCGCGTCTCCTGGACGACGTGGCCGCCGTCCTCGAGCACCTCTTCCTGGCGCTCGATCTCGTAGTTGATGGCGTCCTCGAGGTTCTTGAAGGAGTTGATGTTCTTCATCTCCGTGCGGGTGCCGAGTTCCTTCGTGCCGACCGGGCGCAGGGAGACGTTGATGTCGGCGCGCAGGTTGCCCTCTTCCATGCGGCAGTTCGAGACGTCGATGTACTCCATGATGGCCTTGATTTTCTCCATGTAGGCGCGAGCCTCTTCCGCAGAACGCAGGTCTGGCTCGGAGACGATCTCGAGGAGTGGCACACCCGTGCGGTTGTAGTCGACGTTGCTCGTCGCGGAGTCCTTGATGGTCGTGCCGGAGTGGACGAGCTTGCCGGCGTCTTCCTCCATGTGGATGCGCGTCAGGCGGATGCGCTTCTTCTCACCGTCGACGTCGATGTCGACCCAGCCGTGCTCAGCGATCGGCAGGTCGTACTGGGACGTCTGCCAGTTCTTCGGCAGGTCCGGGTAATAGTAGTTCTTGCGGTCGAACTTGCTGTACTTGTTGATCGTACAGTTCGTCGCGAGGCCGGCCTTGATGCCGAACTCGACGACGCGCTTGTTGACCGTCGGCAGAACGCCCGGCAGGCCGAGGCAGACCGGGCAGACATGCGTGTTCTGCTCTGCGCCGAAGCCCGTAGCACAGCCGCAGAAGATCTTTGTTTTCGTCTTGAGCTCGCAGTGGATCTCAAGGCCAATGACTGCTTCGTATTTCATCAGTGGTTCCCTCCCAGCTCAGGCATCTGCTTGTGGTAGTCCTGGCTCTGCTCATACGTGTAGGCCGTGCGGATCAGTGTCTCCTCCGCGAGCGGCTTGCCGATGATCTGCAGGCCGATGGGCAGGCCTTTGCTGCTCTTGCCGCACGGGATGGAGATGCCCGGCAGGCCGGCGAGGTTCAAGGGGACGGTGCAGACATCCTGCAGGTACATCTGCAGCGGGTCTGCAATCATCTCGCCGATCTTGAAGGCCGGCGTCGGAGCCGTCGGCGCCATGATGACATCGACTTTCTTGAAGGCTTCCGTGTAGTCCTGCTGGACGAGCGTGCGGACCTTGAGTGCCTTGAGGTAGTAGGCGTCATAGTAGCCGGCGGAGAGCGCGTAGTTGCCGATCATGATGCGGCGCTTGACTTCCTCGCCGAACTTCTCATCGCGCGTGTTCGTCATCATCTGGACGAGGTCCTCGCCGTCGACGCGCTCGCCGTAGCTGACGCCATCGTAGCGCTCGAGGTTCGTCGCGGCCTCAGCCGGCGCGATGAGGTAGTACGTGGAGATCGCGTACTCCGTGTGCGGCAGGGAGATCTCGACGACTTCTGCGCCGAGTTCCTCGTACTTCTTGATGGCCGTGCGGACAGCCTGCTCGACCTCCGGGTCCATACCCTCGACGAAGTACTCCTTCGGCAGGCCGATCTTGAGGCCCTTGACATCTTCGACGAGCGCCTTTGTGTAATCGGGCACCTCTGCTGCGCTCGACGTGGAGTCCATCTCGTCGTGGCCGGCGATGATATTGAGGATGTTCGCGCAGTCGGTGACATCGCGTGTCAGCGGGCCGATCTGATCGAGCGAGGACGCATAGGCGACGAGACCGTAGCGCGAGACGCGGCCATACGTCGGCTTCATGCCGACGACGCCGCAGAAGGAAGCCGGCTGACGGATGGATCCGCCCGTATCGGAGCCGAGTGCCCAGATGGCCGTGCCAGCGGCGACGGCTGCGGCACTGCCGCCCGAAGAGCCGCCCGGCACGCAGTCGAGGTTCCACGGATTGTGCGTCACATGGTAGGCGGAGTTCTCTGTCGAGCCGCCCATGGCGAACTCATCCATGTTGACCTTGCCGAGGATGACAGGATTCTCGGCCTTGATCTTCGTCATGACCGTCGCGTCGTACGGCGGCACGAAGTGCTCGAGGATCTTCGAGGCGCAAGTCGTCTTGACGCCCTTCGTGCAGATGTTGTCCTTGATGGCCCCCGGGATGCCCTCGAGGAAGGAAATCTCCTCCCCTGCCGCGATTTTCTTGTCGACGGCCTCTGCCTGTGCAAGAGCCTCCGCGCGCGTGATCGTCAGGTACGCCTCGACATCGCCCTCGACCTCATCGATGCGGCTGAGCACGTCCTGCGTCAGCTCGACCGAAGTGATTTCCTTGTTGACGAGCATGTCGTGCAGGACATGCGCCGGTTTATCGTATAATCTCACAATCGTTCCCTCCGTCAGTCCTCAAGTACCTTCGGCACCTTGAAATAGCCGTCTTCCTGCAGCGGCGCATTCGCGAGCGCTTCCTCGCGCGGCAGCGACGGCTTGACGACATCCTCGCGGAAGACGTTCTGCATCGGCAGCGCATACGTCGTCGGCTTGACATTGTCCGTATCGACTTTGGAAAGATTGTCCATGTACGTCAGGATTGAGTCCATCTGCTGGATGTAGGTCTCAGCCTTGCCCTCCGGCACCGAGAGGCGGGAGAGGACCGCGACGTTCTCCAGGTCTTCTTTCGTTACTTTCATATTTTCACCATCCAAATCAAATTGCATGTTCATGCTCGTGCTGAAAAACACCTTTTTATTATAGCACATTCTGGGGCAGCAAAAAAGAGAACCGCCCGTATAGGGCGGCTCAAAACATCGTGATGGGGTCGATGTCGATGGCGACATCGGCGCGCAGGTGGAGCCCCTGCTCCTTGAGGAAGTCGTGCACGGCTGAAAGATTGGCCGTCTTGATGAGCACGACGAAGCGGTAGACGCCGCGGAAGCAGGCGATGAGTGCGGGCGCAGGGCCGATGACCTGATGGCCCTCGCGTCCTGCGAAGGCGAGCTCGAACGCCTTGACGAGCGCGGTGGCATTCGCTCTCGCCTTCTCCTCCGACGCGTCCTGGTAGAGCAGCTTGACGAGGCGGCTGTACGGCGGGTAGAAGAGTTCCTGACGGAGGGCAATCTCCTTGTGAAAGAAGCCCTCGTAGTCCTGCCGGATGCCGCAGGTCACGGCGTAGTGCGTGGGATTGTAGGTCTGAATGACGACCTGGCCGCGCGTCTCGTGACGCCCGGCGCGCCCCGCCGTCTGCGTGATCAGCATGAAGCAGCGCTCTGCCGCGCGGAAGTCGGGCATGTTGAGGCTTGAGTCGGCGCTGATGATGCCGACGGCCGTGACATTTGGGATATCGTGCCCCTTGGCGACCATCTGCGTGCCGAGCAGGATGTCGTACTCGCCGCGCCGGAAGCTCTCGAGGATCTCCTGATGGGCGAATTTCGTCGTCGTCGTGTCACGGTCCATGCGGATGACGCGCGCGGACGGCACGAGCTGCCGCAGTTCCTGCTCGAGCTTCTCCGTGCCCGAGCCGAAGTACTTGATGTAGCGGCTGCCGCACTTTGGGCAGACATCGGGCACTGGCTCCTGCACATCGCAGTGATGGCACTTGAGTTGGCCGCTGCGGTGGTAGACGAGCGGCAGGCCGCAGTGGCGGCAGCGGATGACCTCGCCACACGAGCGGCACATGACAAACGTCGAGAAGCCGCGCCGGTTGAGCATGATGATGACCTGCTGGTGCTGCGCGATGGTGTGCTCGATGAGCTCCTGCAGCGAGCGCGAGATGATGTGGCGGTTGCCCATGCGCAGCTCCTCGCGCATGTCGACGCAATGGATGATGGGCAGCGGGATGTCGCCGATGCGCCGCGGCATGACGAGCAGCGTGAGCTCCCCCTGTGCCGCGCGAAAGTACGACTCGAGCGACGGCGTCGCACTGCCCAGGAGCAGCACGGCCCCGTGGACGCGCGCAATCTTCTCGGCGACGACGCGCGCGTGGTAGCGCGGCGACTCATCCTGCTTGTAGCTCATATCCTGCTCCTCGTCGAGGATGACGAGGCCGATGTCATCGGCCGGCGTGAAGAGCGCCGAGCGCGCGCCGATGATGATGCCCGCCTCATTGCGGCGCACGCGCAGGATGGCGTCGTTGCGCTCCGCGAGGCTCAGGCGGCTGTGCATGACAACGAGATCATCGGGAAAGTACGCCTTGAAAGCCATGACGACCTGTCCCGTCAGCGCAATCTCCGGCACGAGCACGATGACGCGGCGCCCGGCCGCGCGCACGCGCTCCGCGAGCTCGATGTAGACCTGTGTCTTGCCGCTGCCCGTGACGCCCTTCAAGAGGAATCCCTGATAGCGCGCCGCATCGATGGCCGGGTAGACGCGTGCGACGACCTGCCGCTGGTCCTCGGTCAACTCGACGGCCTCATGCAGCGCCTTGGCGTCGCGATAGCTGTCGCGCAGCACGCGGCGGCGACGAATCTCTGCGAGGCCGGCCGCTTCAAGGTTGTGGACTGTCGCGAGGCTCACATGCTGCTCCTTGAGCGCGGAAAAAGACAGCTCCGGCGTCTGCTGCAAGAGCTCCAGGAGGTGCGCCTGTGCCTTCTTGCGCCGATAGTCTTCCAGGAGCTGCGGCGTGACCTCACCGCAGAGCGCGACGAATTTCTCGTACTGGGCCGCGTCGCGCTTCTGCGCCTCGTAGACCTTGCGGACGATGTGGTACTTCTGCATCTTCTCGAGAAAGTCAGCCACATCCGCCTGCCACTCCGGCAGCGCCTTGGCAATCGCTGCCTTCTTCTGCGGCCCCTCGCGGCGCAAGTAGTCGTAGATGGCGCGGCAGCCCGGCATCGCGAGCAGCATGTGGTCCTGCTGGCTCTCGTCCGCTTCGTAAAGCACCGTGATGCGCAGGCCGCTCTTGCCCGGCATGAAGAGCCGCATGATCTCGGCCAGCGAGCAGAGATAGAACTCCGAGAGCCAGCGCGCGATCTCGATCATCTGCGGCGAGAACCAGCACTCCTCATCGACGGCGGCGATGATGTCCTTGAGCTTGATCTTCTCCGGCGCTTCTGCGAGCTCATGCGTCTCGACGACAAAGCCCTCGACCTTGCGGCTGCCGAACGGCACGAACACGCGCCAGCCCGCCTCGATCTTGGCGAGTTCCTGCGGCACGCGGTACGTATAGGCCCGCGCAATGCTCTTGACGGGGATATTCACAAAAACATCGGCTGTCTTCATCCGTCTCTTTTCTTCCTTTCTGGATCTTGTCTTCTGGATTGTGTCTGAATCGTGATGCCTTCCATTATATCCTGTCGCCTGCCATCTGGTCAAAGGAGCTGCCTCGCTATCGCCCTGCCGTTCACTCCACTGAAAGGCCGATGTCGCTGCGCAGCTGGACGGCCTCGGCGATGTGCTTGGCTGCAATCTCCTCCGGTGCCCCGTCGAGGTCCGCGATCGTGCGCGCGACCTTGATGATCCTGTCGTAAGAGCGGGCCGATAAGTTCATGCGGCGGAAGGCCAGCTCTAAAAGCGACTGTGCCTCGTCCGTGAGCGGACACACACGCTGCAGGATGGTGTGGTTCATCTGGGCATTGCAGAAGCGGCCAAACGGATGCAGGCGCGCGAGCTGGCGCTGCCTTGCCTGCTCCACGCGGCCTCGTATCGTCTCAGACGACTCAGCGCGCCGCTTCGAGGTCAGTTCCTGATAGGCGACGCGCGGCACGCGGATGTGGATGTCGATGCGGTCGAGCAGCGGCCCTGATATCTTGCGCGTGTAGCGGCGGATCTCGCTCGGCGTGCACTCACACGTCCGGCCGCCCGACTCATCGCCGTAGTAGCCGCACGGACAGGGATTCATCGCGCAGATCAGGATCATGCTCGACGGGAACGTCAGCGTCGCGTGGACACGCGAGATTGTCACAGCCCGGTCCTCCAACGGCTGCCGCAGGACCTCAAGCGTCGCCTTCGAGAATTCCGGCAGCTCGTCGAGGAACAAGACACCGTGATGCGCGAGCGTGACCTCGCCGGGACGCGGCACACTGCCGCCGCCGATCATCGCGACCATCGACGTCGTGTGGTGCGGGCTGCGGAACGGACGCTCCTGCACAAGGCCGCCGCCCTGCGGCAAAAGACCCGCGATGCTGTAGATTTTCGTGACCTCGAGCGCCTCCTCGCGCGAGAGGCGCGGCAGGATGGAACTCAAACGGCGTGCGAGCATCGTCTTGCCGGAGCCCGGCACGCCAATCATCAGCAGGTTGTGACCGCCCGCCGCCGCGATCTCGAGCGCCCTTTTTGCCTGGAACTGCCCCTGCACATCGGCGAAGTCATCGCAGAGTACAGGCCGCTCCTCTGCCTCCGACGGCACAGCCGGCACAAGCGCTTCCTGCCCATTGAGGAACTGCACGACCTCATTGAGCCGGTCGAGCACATAGACCGTGATGCCCTCGACGGGCAGCGCCTCGTTGGCATTGCCGCGCGCAACAAAGACGGACGTCAGCCCCTTCTCTCGAGCGGCGATGACCATCGGCAGGATGCCGTGCACCGCGCGGCACTCCCCTTCCAAGGAGAGCTCTGCTGCAAAGAACGACGTCTTGATTGAGTCCTGCGGCACAACGCCGTACGCTGCGAGGAGGCCGATGGCGATTGGCAGGTCGAGGCCGGGACTGTCCTTGCGGATGCCGGCCGGCGCGAGATTTATCGTGACCTTCTCCTGACGCAGCTGAATGCCGGAGTTGCGGATGGCCGTGCGCACGCGCTCCTTCGACTCACGCACCGCCGTGTCTGGCAGCCCGACGATATCAAAGGCAGGCAGTCCCGCCGCCGAATCGACTTCCACGGCGATGATGAGCCCGTCGACGCCCATCGTCGTGCCGCCAAATGATCTTGCAAACAATCGCAATCCCCCCAATCTCTACGACTCGCCTGCCGTTCCGCTTTTCCGCTCGAGAAGGCAGGCAGCCTGCAAAACGCTCACGTCTCAAACGCGCCGAGCAGGTGATGGATTTCCCAGCGCTCCCCTGCGACGCAGACCTCAATGACATCAAAACGACAGAGACAACCGTCGAGATGTCTCTGCCGCAAGAACCAGCGCGCAGACTGGATGATTTTCTGTTGTTTCCGGTAATCGACAGCGGCCGCCGGGCGCCCAAAGCGCCTCGTGCGCCGCGTCTTGACTTCAATAAAGGCCAATGTCTCCCCACAGGCCGCCACGATGTCAATCTCACCGCGCGGCGTGCGAAAATTGCGCGCAAGAAGCCTGTAACCGGCCCGTTCGAGAAAAACGGCCGCGGCCTCTTCGCCCTGACGGCCAAGTTTCGTCGTGTCCATGATTCTCTCCACATTCCCTGTAATTTTCAAACGATTCGTATAGTTTCATTATAGGGGCTGAGCGAGAAAGAGTCAAGCATCCTGCAAAGCAGTCCGATACCTGCAGTCAGATTCCGTCGAAGTCGTAGGAGAGCGAACGCACTGGCTCGAAGGAGCGGCGGTGAATCGGGCACGGACCGTACTTCTTGAGCGCCTCGATGTGCTGCGCCGTGCCGTAGCCCTTGTGCTGCGCGAAGCCGTACTCCGGATAGACCTTGTCGTACTCGTCCATGAGGCGGTCACGCGTGACCTTGGCGATGATTGAGGCCGCCGCTATCGAAGCGGACTTCGCGTCGCCCTTGATGATGGACTCTGAGGGCATCGGCAGCCTGTCGAGCGACACGGCATCGATGAGGACTTCCTGCGGCTCCGGCCGCAGCGAGAAGATAGCCTCGTACATGCCGTTGATCGTCGCCCGGTAGATGTTGACGCGATCGATTGTCTGCGCGTCAATGAGCGCCGTGCCGACGGCGATAGCCTTCTCCTGGATCTCATCGAAGAGCTCCTCGCGGACCTTGGCCGAGATCTTCTTCGAGTCATTGAGCTTCGGCAAGCAGAGGTCGTGCGGCAGGATGACGGCCGCCACCGAGACAGGACCGGCGAGCGGACCGCGGCCCGCCTCGTCGACGCCGGCCACGATCTCGTGGCCGCGTGCCCAGGCCGCATGCTCGTAGGCGTAGAGCTTCAGCAATCGTTCGTGCTCCGCCTGTGCCTTCTCGTAGCGGCGCACGAGGCGGGCCGCAGCCTTGCGCGTATCCGCGCGGCAGGCGGCGAGGAATTCCTCGCTGACCGCGCCAGCGGCAAAGGCCGCCTCGAGTTCCTTTATCGTGCAGTCTGCGACGGCCTTCATGCCTCATCCCCCCGCTTCTCATCAGCAGCTTCCGTCGAGGCAGACTGGGGGACCTTATCGAGCGTGACGAGACCGAGCTTGCCGCTGCGGAACTCTGTCAAGACGATGTTCTGCGCCTTCTCGAGGTCGACGACGCCGCCCTTGACGAGGCAGCCGCGCTTGCGGCCGATGGCCTCTAAAAGCTCGATGCCATCTTCCGGCATATCCCCCTTGAACTTGAAGCGCTCCTGCAGGCGCTCCGGATAATCGCGGCGCATGACAGAGAGCAGGAGCGCCGTGACCTGCTCGCGGTCGTAGATGTCGTCGTTGATGGCACCCGTGAACGCAAGCTTCAGTCCGACCGTCTGGTCCTCGAACTTCGGCCAGAGGATGCCCGGCGTGTCGAGCAGGTCGAGCGCAGCGCCGATCTTGATCCACTGCTTCGCGCGCGTGACACCCGGCTTATCGGCTGCCTTCGCCTTGACCGCGCCGGCCAGGCGGTTAATGAGGGACGACTTGCCGACGTTCGGGATGCCAAGGATCATGCAGCGCGCCGCGCGCGGCCGACCGCCGTTCTTGACGAAACGGTCCGTCTTCGGTCGCGCGAGTTCCTCCGCCTTCGCGACAAGCTGCTTCATGCCGCGTCCCTTGACCGAGTCAATGGCGACAGCCGGGATGCCCTGCGCACGGAAATACGCGAGCCAGCGCTTCGTGCTCGCCGAATCCGCGAGGTCCGACTTGTTGAGCGCGATAAGGCGCGGCTTCTCCTTGATGATCTCCGCCAGCATCGGGTTGGCGCTGCTCGCCGGGATGCGCGCATCGAGCAGCTCGATGACGACATCGACGAGCTTCAGATTCTCCTCGATCAACCGCTGCGCCTTTTTCATGTGGCCAGGGAACCACTGGATTCCCGGCAGGTCATTTCTTGTTTCTTTTTCCATGTATCTTCCTCCGAAAAAAATCTTACTTCCATTATAGCATAACATGGTACAATAAAGGCAACGATACCCATGTGAATCAAAACAAATCATCAGGAGTGATGCATCATGAAACGATATGCCCTTATCCCCGCACTCGCACTCGCGCTCGGCGCAGCCTCCATGCCGGTGGCCTCCGCTTCCTTCGGCACGGGGATTGGCGTCTCCTTCCCGACGTCCGGATCGCACAGCAGTGAGATCGTGCCATCATATGCCGCCTTCAGCTTCGATAAGATTGTCGAGGAGCTGACGGTCGAGGAAAAGCACGGCCGCCTCATCATGGAGCTCAAGGTCACGAATGACGGTGACAGCGACTATTCCATCGCGCATCGCGACGGCCAGGTCTACGACTTCGCCATCCTCGACAAGAATGGCAAGACGCTCTACAAGTGGTCGGACGGCATGGCCTTCACGCAAGCCCTGACGAGCTCCACCGTCGCCGCCCACAAGAGCGAAGTCTACAAAGCAGAGCTCGACCGCAAGGCCTACCGCAAAATAAAGGACGACGGTGTGCTCGTCACGGCCTGGCTCGTCGATACGCCGTACAAGATCACGACGCGCATGCCGACAAAAGTCGGCAGCTCCACGCCTGTGACGCTGCACGGTGGCATCATCATCGGCAATGGCCCTTGGTATGATGACTGAGTCTTCTGCTCCTGCTCCGCCAGATGTGACAAAGCACCATAGTTATGCTATATTATAAAGAACACAGTTTACACTATATTTCATGCAGATAAAAGGATGTGTATCATTTTTGGACAATACTGACGCGGGCCTACTGCTCGTCTTACTCTTGTTACTGCTGTTTGCCAATGCCTTCTTCTCCCTGATTGAGACGGCGCTGACGGAAAGCCACCGCGGCCGCCTCGAGAAGCTCGCTGAAGATGGAAACCGCGACGCAGAGGCGGCACTCGGTTTGCTCGAGAACGCAGAAGCGCCGCTTTCCCTCGTCCAGGTCGGCATCACGCTGACGGGTATCCTCATGGGAATCTGTACGGGTGCGTTCATCGCGCCGTACCTCGCCACCTTCATCTCGTTCCTGCCGCATGCCACGCTCATCGCGATGATTCTGAGCATCGTCGTCGTGACGTACATCGCTCTGCTCTTCAGCGAATTCCTGCCGAAGAAGAAAGCCGCACAGAATCCTGAGCGCATACTCATGAAGTATCACCGCATCGTCGCAAGGCTCACGCATCTCGCACGGCCGTTCATCCGCTTCCTGTCCAGCTCCGCGAGCGGCGTCCTGCTGCTGCTCGGCATCAACCCGAACATCGAGGACACCGTCACAGAGGACGAGGTCAAGGACCTCATCGAACAAGGCACAGAAGACGGCACCTTCGAGAAGTCCGAGCAGGCCATGGTCGACCGCATCTTCCACATGAGCGACCAGACGGCCTACTCCCTGATGACGCCGCGCACGCAGATGCTCTGGCTCGATCTGACAGATTCCCTGCGCCACAACCTGCGCATCATCCGCGAGCATCCGCAGAATGTCTTCCCCGTTGGCCGCGAGAACCTCGACGATTTCTGCGGCGTGCTCTACGCCAAGGACCTCTTGAATGCCTCGCTCGAGCGCAAATCGCTTGACCTCGCGCAGTACATCCGCAAGCCCATGTTCGTGCCGCGCTCGATGGAGACCTTCCGCGTCCTCGCAAAATTCCGCGATACAGGCATTCATGAGGCCATGGTCCTCGACGAATACGGCGGCGTCATCGGCTTCATCACCATGAACGACATCCTGCAGGAGATCATTGGCGACTCCATGTCAAATGTCGAGCCCGACCCCATCCAGTTCACGCCGCGCGATGAGCACTCATGGTACGTCGACGGCCTCTGCTCCATCGATGACTTCAAAGAGCGCTTCGACATCGCCGAACTTCCCGACGAAGACCACGACCACTACCAGACGATGGGCGGCTTTTTGACCTCCTACTTCGGCTACATCCCGAAAGTCGCCGAAAAATGCGAGTGGAACGGCTTCACCTTTGAAGTCGTCGACATGGACCGCGCCCGCATCGACAAGATCCTCGTGACACGCGAAGAAAAAAGCGGCGACGCCACCGCAGCGCCGTCCGATGCAAAAAAAGAGAGCGACAAATAAATCATCGCAAAGCGAAAAAACGAGACTGTAACCAGATGCAACACCATCTGGTTACAGTCTCGTTTTTGATTCAGCGATTCAGGGAATCCGCAGGCTCGTGCCGTCGTGAAGCAAGAAGAGGATGCTCTCTTTGACGGGCTTGCCGAGGATGGATTCGACGGCTTCGCGGTAGAGCTCGATCTGCTTGGCGTAGCGGCGGCGGATCTTGTCGGGGGCGGTGTCGCGGTCGGTCTTGTAGTCGAGCAGGACGAGGCTGCCGTCGTTTTCTTCAAAGAGGACGTCGATGACGCCTTGGATGAAGATTTTCTCCGCGCTCTCGCTGTAGGCGGGATTGACTTTGCCGACGGGGATCATGCGGCTGAAGGGCAGTTCGCGCCAGACGCGCGCAGCGCTTTTCATGCGCTTGCCGATGGCGGATGAGCAGAAGCGCTCGATGCTCGTGTAGTTGACGGCTGACTCGTGGCCCGCGGCAATCAGGCCCTTTTCCTCCATCAGGGCGACCTGGGCGCACAGGCCCTCGCGCGTCAGGTCGCCGTGCAGGTCAAGATTCTGCATGATGCTGTGCATGAGCGTGCCGCGCTCGGCGCCTGACAGGCGTCCTTTCTGCTGCAGGAACTGCGGGCGACGCCAGATGGCGGGCTCAGCGGGCTGCACAGCAGGCAACGAGGCCGGTTCTTCCTCGCGCTGCGCCTCGGCAAAGCGCTGCTTGATCTCGGAGACGGTCATCTTGGCCGTGATGCCCGGCAATGCTTCTTCACCGTAATGCCAGCCGAGGCGGTGCTCGACCGTCTCGCGCTCTGGCGATGCGGGCAACTCCTTTCCAGCGCGCACGGCCTGCAGGAGCGCGTCGAGCTCTTCTTCCTCTTCATGCGGCTGGATCTTGTCGGCAGCGAGCAGATGGACGGCAAAATGGGCATCGGGCTCGACAGCGTCGAGCATCTCGCCCCAGTCTGCCCCTGCGGCCTCGCGTATTGCCGCGCCATCCGTATGGCGCGCCACGGCAGGCGCAATCCAGTCGAGATAGCTGCCTGCCTCGCGTATCATGTCATCGGGCAGAACGAGCTCGCGGCTACTGAGGCTGCGCGCATAGCGCTCGGCCTGCCTCTCCCACTTCGCTGCGGCCATCGTGCCCGTCAGGATGAGCTTTTCGCGCGCGCGCGTCATGGCGACGTAGAGCACGCGCATCTCCTCGGCCTTCGTCTCTGCGACAATGCGCGCGGCGATGGCCTGGTACGGCAGCGTGTCGTACATCTGCCGCCCGACGTCGGAGCGCTCGACGAGACGCGGGCCGATGCCGAGCTCCTTGTGCATCAGGAAGATTCCTCTGGCATCGAGCTGGTTGAAGCCCTTGGCGATGTCGGCGACGATGACGACGGGGAACTCGAGTCCCTTACTCTTGTGGATGCTCATGATGCGCACGACGTCCTCGCTCGCGCCGAGCGTACGCGCGACGGAGAGGTCCGTATCGCGCTTGCGCAGGTCCTCGAGGAAGCGCAGGAAGCGGAAGAGACCGCGGTAATTCGTCTTCTCATACTCTGCCGCGCGGTCGGCTAGCATGCGCAGATTCGCCTGGCGCAGCAAGCCGCCCTTGAGGCCGCCGACGTAGTCGTAGTAGCCCGTCTCGCGGTAGAGTGTCCAGATGAGCTCCGGCACGCTGTGGCTCACGGCATAGCTGCGCCAGCGGTTGAGCGCGGCACAGAAGTCGGCCGCGCGGTCGGCGAGTCCTTCCTCGAGCGGCGTCTCCGGTGAGTGGCTGCGCAGCAGGGCGCCGAAGAGGTCCTCGTCGGGGACGGACATGCGCAGGCGCGCGAGCTCCTCCATCGTGAAGCCACCGATTGGAGAGACGAGCACGGCTGCCAGCGGGATCTCCTGACGCGCGTTGTCGATGGTCTTCAAGAGGGCGAGCACGAGCCGCACCTCATTGGCCTCAAAGTAGCCGCCGTCGACGTCGGCGTAGGCAGGGATGCTGTTCTTGCGCAGCAGTTCGAGCAGCGTGTTGGCCTTGCCCTTGACGGCGCGCAGCAGCACAGCGATGTCGCGGTACGCCAAGGGGCGGTATCCACCGGCATCCTTGTCGAAGACGCGAACGCCTGACTCCATGAGCGCTGCGATGCGGTCGGCGATGTGCTGCGCCTCGAGCTCAAAGCCCTCGAGCCCGCTGCCATCTGATGCATCATCGGCCGTCTGGCTGAGGCCCGCGACGGGCTGCTCCGGCTCACCGCGCAGGATGATGTCAATCTCCATCGGCCCCTTGAGTGTATGCTCGGCCTCAGGATACGAGGCCCCCGGGTAGAGGCGGCTTTTCTCGTCGTACTCGATTTCCATGGCCTCGCGCGTCATGACCTGGTCGAAGATGAAGTTGATCGGCGCAAGGACTTCAGCGCGGCTGCGGAAGTTCTGCTTCATCGTGATGAGCTGTTCCATGTCATTGGGTCCCGGCTTCTCGGGATAGGCATCGTACTTCGCCTGGAACAGGTACGGGTCAGCGAGGCGGAAGCGGTAGATGCTCTGCTTGACGTCGCCGACGGTGAAGCGGTTGTCATCGCGCGCGATGAGGTTCAGGATGGCCTCCTGGACACCGTTCGTATCCTGGTACTCGTCGACCATGATGACAGCATACTTCTCGCGCAAGTCTTCCGCCGCATCCGTGCGCAGCGCCCTGCCCTTCTCGCCGCGGAAATCCGCTTCTTCCGCTCCGGCAAGTGCCTCCGGGTCGCGGCAGAGCACGTCAAGCGCGAAGTGCTCGAGGTCGTTGAAGTCGAGGACATTGCGCTCTTTCTTGGCCGCCTGCAGTGCATCGATGAAAGCGGCCGTCAGGTCTGCATAGCGCCGCACCGTCGCGCTGCACGCTCGGATGTCCCCCAGTACATCCTCCTCAGTCTGCGCCATGTAGCGGTCCCTGGCATCCGTGAAGATCTTCTTGGCCTCGTCGCGGTTCTTCTCGAACGACTTGCGGACCTCAGGGAACGCCGTGCGCAGCGCATCGTATTTCTTGCCGCGCAGCACGGGCTGCTTCCACTGCCTGGCCGCAGCGCAGAAATTGTCCCAGCCGCCCGCCTTCTTCTCGGCCAGGGCCGCTCGATAAGCGGACTGCACCTCTTCCAGCTTCTCAATGCAGCCCTGCAGATATTCGGCATAGGGCTGCCAAGCCGCGAGCAAGGCTGCCTCCGCTTCCTCAGAACGGCCGCCCGTGCGGACAAGCGCACACACCTCTTCATAGGCGCGGACGCTGCGCTCAATCTCGCAGCCCACGGCCGAGACAATCGTATCCGTCCAGGGCGTCTGCCAGAAGTCCGCAGACTCCGCTTCATAGCGCTCCTTCTGCTGGCGCAGCCACGCCTTTGGGAAGGGTTGGCTCTGGCAGAAGCTGTAGAGCTTCAGCACGGCATTGTGGACAACCTCATCGCCGTGGTCGTCGCCGTAGTCGTCGACGAACTCGAGAAAATCCTGCCACCTGGCCTTCCCATCCTCATCCTCTGGCATCTTGTAGGAGGTCTCGAGCAATTCCTCCAGGACATCGCGGCGCATCAGGACCATCTCCTGGTCGCTGGCCAGACGAAACTGCGGGTCCACGTCGATGGCATCGATGTTCTGGCGGATGACCTTCTGGCAGAAGGCGTGGAACGTGCAGATCGAGGCGCCGGACAACAGGACAATCTGGCGCTCGAGCCATTCGGCTGTCGCGCGGTCATCCGTCTCTAAGAGCTTCTGCTGCAGAGCTTTGTCGATGCGCTCACGCATCTCTGTCGCCGCTGCATTCGTGAACGTCACGACGAGCATCTCGTCGACACTGCACTCGCGCGCGAGAAGCTGCGCGATGATGCGGTCGACGAGCACGCGCGTCTTGCCCGAGCCTGCTGCCGCTGCGACAAGGATGTTGCGGTGGCGCGCCTCAATCGCTTTCTTCTGATCCTCTGTGTATTGCATCGAGCAAATCTTCCTTTCCTGTGCACTCGGCCATCTTCTCCTCCAGCACATCATCGTCCTCCGGGCCGATGTCGCGGTACGCGTAGCCTTCGATGTCGGGGTCGAAACCGCAGACGTCGCGGTATTCGCAGTACGTGCAAGCCGTCTGTTCTTTCTTTGCCTTGAGGCGGTACGGGCTCGCACTGATGTCGCCGCCGAGGATGGCCCGCCCCGTATCGCGCAGGATGTAGTCGACATACGCGAGCATGAGCTCGAATTCCTCCGGCTTGCGGATGTAGCCGTACTTCCTGCTATTAGCGTCAAAGTCCATGACGGGCTCGCCGTCCGGGCCGATGACATCCTTCTTCTTCTCGTCTTTGACCTTGCTTAGTCCCGGCTTGATAAAGCCGAAGCTCGCATCAATCGCCTTGGCGACGTCGAGATCAGCCAGCACCCAGCCCGGCATGCGCAGCTCGGCATTGACGCGCTTCTCGAGCTCTGCCTGCGTGTACTTCTTGCGCGTCTGCAACAGTGGATTCTGCAGGAAGGCGTAGAGGATGCCCGCGGGCAGGCGCTTCTCGCCCTTCTCTCTGAGCAGCTCGCGCCCGACCATCATGTAGACGAGCAACTGCAGGCGCAAGCCGTAGTATACCTCGAAGAGGTTGATGGCGACATGGCCCGTCTTGTAGTCGAGGATCAGATAGTACGGCGCGCACTCGTGCAGGTCAAGGCGGTCAATCTGGCCTTTGAACGAGAGCGCGTAGCCATCGCCGAGCGGCAGTGGCCTCAGGTGGACTTCGTCGTCTGAATGGCCGAATGCCTCCTCGAAAAAGGCTGGCTGGAAGGCCGAGACGGCCGCCCAGGCTGACAGGTGGCCGACGGCCTGCTCCGCCGTCTTCTCGATGCGCTTCTTGAGGTGGCGGTAGTTGTCGCGGCTCAGCAGGATCTCACTCTGCAGGCGCGGAGCGAGCGTGTTGACGAGCTCCTCGCAGAGCTCAGCGCGCTTCTCCTCCGGCACATCCTGCCAGCGGTTCGCGTAGTCGCGCTTGACGATGCTGCCGTACTCCTTGAGCACAGCGTGCAATAGCTGGCCGAGGTCCATCGAGCGGAACTGGTACTCCCTGCGCTCCTGGAGCTTCAGGCCGTAGGCCGCGAAGTGCGCGAACGGACACTGGCGGAATTTCTCGAACTGCGTCACGCTGCCGCGCAGGACCGTGCCTTTGGCGAAGATCTGCTCCGCCAGCTCCTTCGGTATCCTGCCATCGCCCGCATGTGCAAAAAGGCCCGAGAGTGCGAGACGAAGCGGCCGCTGCCATTCCTTCTGCCGCATGGCCCAGTTGTAGACATCGCGCCAGCAGGGCTGCATCTCCTGATGCTCGCGCTCGCCGCGCAGGGCATTGGCGAGGCCCGAGAGAGCCGGGCGCGGTGCCGCTAGCAACAGGTCGTCGTCGCGCCGCACCGTCTCCAGCGGAATGGAAAGGAACGCCGCCTTCGGGAAGAGCTCGCGCAGCTTCTTGACAAGCGGTGACGGCTGCAGGCCATTGCCCTCCGCATCAGCCAGCGCATAGGAAATCCAGAGATACTCGCGCGCCTCTGTAAAGCCGCGGTAGAGCAAGAACTTCTCGCCGAAGCTCTTCTCGTGGCCGCCGCGCGAGATCGTGTGCTCCTCTTCGCCCTCTTTCTGGCAGGCAGCCAGCGTCTCCGCGATGTGCAGGCGGTCGGCATCGGAGAAGATGCCCTGCTCGCGCACGCGGCGCGGCATCGTCGCGGCATCGGCGCCGAGGATGTAGAGGCCGCGCATGTTATCGAGGCTGTTCTGGTCAAATGAGGCCAGCGTCACATAGTCGAGTCCCGGCGGGATCAGGGAGATCTGCAGGGCATCGAGGCCGTCGCTCAGGACAGCCTCATAGTCTGATAGCGTCATCTTCTCCGCACCGCTGACTTCAACGAGCTGGTCAAAGAGCGCCATGCTATCGTCCCAGAGCTGGCGGTGCTCGGCTGCATCGGCCAGGCGTCCCTCGCGCTCAGCGATCTCCGCCCACTCCTGCAAGCGCACGGGCACCTCGAGGCGCACGAGGAAGTCGTAGAGCGCCTTCGTATAGCCGCGGACGTCATCGGCCGCGCGCAGGTCGCGCTCCAGCTCAGTCAACGCCTCGACAGACTGGCGGCGCAGGGAGTCGATGAGCGCCAGCGTCGAAGCTGTGTCCTCGTCGACCTGCTCGCCGTCCTCTAAGCTGTAGCGGCGGTGCCAGTCCCACGGCTTTTCCTGCTGCCAGCGCTTGCGGCCGCGGATGCCGAACTCGAGCACATAGTTCTCGAGCCTGTCGATGTCCTCGCGCACCGGCGGGAAAAAGCCCGTGCGCAGGCAGCGGAAGACCGTCTCATAGCGCCAGTCACGCGAGACGACCTCGATGGCCGAGCGCATGAGCTCCGCGAGCGGATGGTGGATGCTCGGCCGCTTCGAGTCCTCGAAGAACGGGATGCCGTAATCCTCGAAGACGAGGCGCACGAGGTCGCCGTATGCTTCGCTATCGCGCACGAGGATGCCGAGCTCGCGGTAATGCCAGCCCTCGTCGCACACGAGGCGCAGGATGTCCGCAGCCGCACTCTCGACCTCGAGCCTCCTGTTGGCCGCCTCGACGAGCTGCATGCCCTCATCCTCTGGCCGGGCCGAGCCGCCATAACGGAAGAGATCCTGCTCCATCCCGCGCAGGATACTTGCCGGCGCGAAGCGATGCTGCTCCGCGAGCAGGTGGATGGGAATTGCACCGCGATAGCCGAGTTCTTCGCGTGCCATGCAGCGGATGGCCTGCAACGTCCGGTACGGCCGATTGAAGAGCGCCGTCTCCTGCAGATTCTCGGGCAGGTCGAGACGCACGCGCTCCTCTCCTTCTGCTATGCCTGCCATCGGCAGGGCGATATGAACCTTCGCCGCCGTCATGAGCAGGGCGCGCAGCACAGCCATCTCCTGCGGATTGAAGAAGATGAAGCCGTCGAGCCAGACCTCTGCCCCGTTGAGCAGCGGCGCTTCGAGGATGGCCTCAGCGAGCTGGTTCATCATGTCCTCGGCATCGTTGGCCTTGCCCTGCATCTCCGCCGCGAATTCATCCGTCAAGAGCGCCATCTCCCGCAGCTTGCCCGCAAGGCGCTCGTTGCCCTTGGCGAGCTCTTCGGCAGCTTCGCGCAGCACATCCGTCGTCAGGCGGTAGCTCTTGAACTCCTGGATGGCGTCCGAGAGGCTCTCCGTGAAGCCGCGCTGGCGCACAGCACGCGCAAAGACATCGAGGTCCTTCTCCTTCTGATGCTTCACGAGGATCTTGCGCAGGAGCAGGCGGCGTCCGACGTCGCTGATGCGCGGCACCTTCATATGGCCCGTCTCCAAGAGCACGTGGCGCGCGAAGCGGCGGAAGCCGAAGACGTAGCTGCGCAAGAAGCCGCTGCCCTTCGGGATGCTCGCGGCGAGCTCGCGCTCCACCTTGAACGTCATGTGTTCCGGCAGGAGCAGGATGAGCGCGGGGCCCATCGGTGCTTCTGCCATGCGCTGCCGCATGGCATCAAGGCAGGCATGCGTCTTGCCTGTCCCCGCTCTGCCTATGATGAAATCGAGTGTTGCTGTCATATCGTCCTCAACTTTCTGCCGTACCGAGCTCAAAGTGAGCCGTGCTGCCGCCGCTCTTCGTCTTCGTGACCTCGAGCCTTGCCGGGATGCGGCTCCGGAGCTCCTCGACATGCGAGATGATGCCGATGAGCCGGCCGCTCTTCTGCAATTCAAACAGGGCCTTGAGCGCGACGTCGAGCGTCTCGCTGTCGAGCGTGCCGAAGCCCTCATCGATGAACATCGTGTCGAGCCGCACACCACCCGCACAAGCCTGCACGACATCAGCGAGGCCGAGCGCCAGCGAAAGTGACGCGAGGAACGACTCACCGCCCGACAGCGTCGCCAGGGGGCGCGCATACCCAGAATAATGGTCGAAGATCTCCATATCGAGGCCGCCCTGCTGATTGGCCCTCTGGCGCTGCCCGGCGTGCAGCTCATACTGGCCGCGGCTCATGATGAGCAGGCGCTGGTTGGCCATCTCCATGACATCGTCCAAGAGAGAGTGCAGCACGTACGTCTGGAAGGAGACGCGGCTGCCCGTCTTGCCGCCCGCGAGCTCCGAAAGGCCCGTGATGCGCGCGTATGCCTCTGTGAGCGCGCCGCTCTGCTCGCGCAGGGCAGCGAGTTCCTTCTTACGCTTCTGCCACGAGCGCAGCACTGTCTCAGCCGCAGACGACTCGCGCAGAGCCCTCTGCCAGGCCTGCTGCGACGCACGCGCATCATCTTCAGCCGCCGCGAGGTCCGGCTTCTTCAAGTTCTCGATCGTCTTCTGGCAGGCAGAAAAATTCGTCTGCGCCGTGTGCAAGGCCTGCTCGTGCGCAAGGAGTTCCTGGCGCACCTCGTCGCGGTAGCGGGCATCGCGCCAGCTGCCCTGCAGTGCCTCCTCATAAGCCGCCTCATCCGCAAAGCCCGCCTGCGCCAGGCGCTCAGCAAAGCCCTGCTGCAGGTCTGCGGCCTGCGCCTGACTGCGCAGGAGTTCTTCGCGCTTCGTCTTCCACGCCGACTGCGCCGCATGGTAGCGCGTGTCGAGGTCGTGATAGTCCCGTTCAGCCGCCGCAGCCGCCTCTTCTGCGGTCTGCCATGCCTTCTCGCGCTGCTGGTACTGACGCATGAGCGCCTGAGGCTCTGCTGGCAGTTCCCTGCCCGCAAGCTGCTCCTGCTTATCTTGCACGAGCGCTGCGGCAGCCGCGGCCGCGGCAGCGCTGTCGGCAGCCTTCCGCTCGAGTCCAGCGCTCTTTTCCTTCAGCAGGGCCTCGCTCTGCTGCCCACGCTCGATTGACTTCAACAGGCTGTCATGCATCCGAGCGGCCTCTTGCGCATCCCGCAGGGCGGCTCGGACCTTGGCCAGTTCTTCAGCCAGCCCGGCTGGGTCTTCCCCATCGAGCTGCTTCACCAAGGCTTCTGCCTTGGCCTCGGCAGCGGCGAGCTGGCCGGCCTTCTCCTGCGCTTTGGCCGCAGCAGCCTGATACTGCTGCTCCAGTATGCTGACGTCTCTTTCCTTCTCCTCGAGCATCCCATCCGTGACAACTTCAGTCACGGATTTTGCAAGATCTGGATGGTGCGTCGCGCCGCAGACTGGGCAGGGCTCGCCCTCCTCGAGGTTCTCGGCCAGCAGCACGGCACGCGCCTCCCTGGCCAGTTCGCGCAAGTGCGCGAGCTCAGCGCGGGCTGCCTGCCAGGATTTCTCTGCTGTCTCAGCCGCTCTCGCTGCCTGTCCATGGCTGGCCGCGGCTTCCCGGACGAGTGATTTGCTCGTTGCGGCGGCGGCGGCTTTTTCCTGCTCGGCCAGGAGATTCTGCTCCCTGAGCTTCAGCGAGTCGATGGCCAGCGCCTCTTTCTGCAAGGCTTCAGCCTGCTGCTCCTGCGCCTTGAGCTGCTGCTCCATCTCCGCGAGCCTCTGCTTGGCCGCGGCGGCTTCCTGCTTTCCCTTTTCGCCCGCGGCCTGTTTGGCGGCAGCGTCTCTCTTCGCTTCTTCGAGCTCCTTGGCGACCTCCAGCAATCCCTGCAATACGATGAGCGTTTCGCGCTCGGCATCATGGGCCGGTTTCTGTTGCTGGACCGTCTCAAAGCGTTCCTTCGCCCTGCTGCGTGAAGCTGCGAGCTTCATCCCCTGCTGCCTGAGCGCTTCGAGGTCCTGCCCGCGCGTTGCAGCATCCTGTCTGGCCGCCTGCAGCTGCTTGGCGAGGTCTAAAAGCGCCGCGGCGCGGTCCGCCCTGTCGAGCAAAGCCTTCGCCTCCGCATCCTTTGGCACAGTATCCTCCCATCTCTTGAGCTCATCTGCCGCCCTGTCGGCCTGCATGAACTTCGCCATCGTCTCGCGCGCCGCATCGCGCTCTTTCTCGCTCGCCTCCTTGCGGGACTGCAGAGCCGCCGTCCGGTCGGCAAGAATTGACGCCTGCTGCTCTCGTTCTTTGAGCAAGGCCGTGAACTCGGCCTCATCCTTGGCATCAGCCTCGGCGAGGTACAATCTCTGCTTCTCGGCGATGCCTTCGTATGACTTGCTGACTTCCGCCGCCTTCGCCTTGAGCTTGTCTTCGAGCTTCTGGTAGATCTCCGTGTTGAACAGGACCTTCATGATCTCCTTGCGCGCGCTCGTGTCGGCCATGAGGAAGCGGCGGAACTCACCCTGCGGCAACAGGACGACCTGGCGGAACTGCTTGCACTGGAAGCCGAGCAGGCACACGATGCGCGCCTGCACCTCGCCATCGCGCGTCCACGACTCCGCCGCGCGTCCATTCTCCAGGCGCTCTAAAAGGACCTCCGGCGCCTGCCGCGCCAGTCCCTTGCCGCGCTTGGCCTTGCGCATGTACTCTGGATTGCGGCGGATGTGCCAGTGCGTGTCACGCACGCAGAATGTCAGGTCGACGTAGGTGTCATCCTCCGGCCCCGCTTCGCGGTTGCGCAGCATGCGAGGCGTCCGCGCCTCCGTCGCTGCCTCACCGTAGAGCGCATAGCAGATGGCATCAAAGATGCTCGTCTTGCCCGCGCCCGTCGCTCCGTGGATCAGGAAGAACGGCTGCTCAGAAAGAACGGAGAAGTCGAGGCAGACTTTCTTCTGGTACGGCCCGAAGGCACAGATGGTCAGGACTTCTGGCTTCATTTTTCATCCCTCTCTTCCCGGTAAATCTCCTGCAGACAGCCGTGGATGATGGCCTGCTGCTCTTCTGCGAGCGGCTCTCCCGTCATATCCTCGTAATACTGGGAGAACAGCGTCTCCTCCGTGAGCTTCAGCACGGCCTGCCCCTCCTGCTCGCGCATCGTACCCTCGCGCTGCAAGTTCGGGTAGAGCACGTGCATGAGGTTCGGGTAAATGGCCTTGAGCTTGTTGAACACATCGAGGATGATGCCGCGGTCCAAGAGCTCAACCTCGATGTAATCGTCCGACTGCGGATACGCCGCGCGGTCACCCTCGATGTCCGCGAAGAGACCGCGCACGCGCCGGACGTCGTGCGGCGGCACGAGCGGCACGAACTGCTGTGTTGCCTGGCCCGTGCCATCGAGGTCCACGAGGATACAGCCCTTTTTCTGCTCGGCTTCATCAAACGAGTACTTCATGAGCGAGCCGCTGTAGCGGATGTGGTCGGCCCCGGCCCGCTGCGGATTGTGCAGGTGGCCGAGCGCCGTGTAGCAGAATGGCCGGAAGATACTAGGACGCACATTTGACGAGCCGCCGACAGCGAGCGGGCGCTCCGAATCCGAGCTCAGGCCGCCCGCCAGGAAGGCGTGTGCCACAGCGATCGAGCGCATATTCCCCGCCCGCTTCGCCAGGCTCCTTTCAATCACTAGCTCATGTGCCTGCTCAAAGTCCAGGGCTTTCTCCACGCCAAGAGCCGCTCGCACCGAAGCTGGCTCCATATACGGATAGAGGTAAACGGCAACCGGGCCGAAGTCATCTTCAACGACAACCGGAGCCATCTCGTCATCCAGGCGCCCGCGCGCAAAGATCCCCGATGCCCGCATGAGCTGGCTGCCGAAGTTCAGACGCGACTCACTGTCGTGATTGCCAGCGATGTAGAAGACCTTGATGTGCATCTCTGCCATCTTCATGAGGAATTCGTCAAAGAGGTCGACCGCCTCGACAGGCGGCACGCCGCGGTCGTAGATATCCCCCGCAATGACGACAGCATCCACCTTTTCCTCCTGCACGAGCGGCACCAGCTGCCCCATGATGATCTCCCGCTGATCCGCCGTCAGGTGCATCCCATGGAAATACCGCCCGAGATGCCAGTCAGCCGTGTGAATAAAGCGCACATGAATCCCTCCTGCTCTATGATTGATTCTCTATCCTCTTGCCGGCGCTGTGCCTCACATATTCTTGTGCATAACGTACTTGTCCGTCGCTGTGTCGAGCATCTCCTGCCACGATGAGAATTTCGTGGCCTTGCGGACCCATGCGTCCATCTTCTCCTCCGGCAGCGCCTCAAAGTCTCTCTGGTTCTCGATCTTGAAGCGGCTGCCCTGCAAGAATTTCTCGAAAGTCCGGAAGCGCGTGTACTTGCGCATGAACGAAGTGTCGAACACCTCATTGAAGTCGACGAGCTCCGGCATCGTCTGATGCGGCAGCTGATAGAACCCAGTGATCTTGATGGCCATATGAACTCCTCCTGATTATCCTGTATGTAGCATTGACTCCATTGTACCAGAAACATCACTGAGAAAAAAGTTTCGGCAAGGGCTGCAAAAATCTGCAAAAAAATGCTTGACAGATACATGCAGCGTCTATTATAATAATATCTGTCGTTAGCGGTAACGCGAAGACGGGGGCATAGCTCAGCTGGGAGAGCGCTTGCATGGCATGCAAGAGGTCAGGAGTTCGATCCTCCTTGTCTCCACCATTCAGAAGTCAGAGGTCAGCAGGAATCTAAATGATTCGGCTGGCCTTTTTTTGTATCTACAGGTTTATCGACGTTATATTTATTATAAATACCAAATAATGATATTCGTATTTTTAATAAATTGCGCTGTTCACTCTTTCTCGCATCAGGCACAGCCGGAGCCGCGGCGAGCGCTCATCGAAAGAGTTACTACAGCTGGGCGTAACGCTACGCCCTCTATCCCGTCTGCGTTCACATTCGGGAATACTTTTCTCATGATCTGGTAGGCACCGTTGACATCGGCATTGATTTTCCGGCCATTGCTCGCCTGGAACAGGCCGCGATGAACACGGCGCGATTTGTCATAGCAATCTTTGGTCGGAGCCTCGCCATCCAAGAATGAGGTGCCGCTCGTATAGCTTTCTTCCGTCAGCACGACCTTCATGCCGATTGATTCGGCCTTGTACTGGAGCATCTGGATAAAGCGGGCGAAAGGCAGCTGTATGAAGCTCTGGTTGACTTTGCGCCCAAGATTCACTTCCTGTTTCCAGCCCTTATTCTTGCCGATGATCAGTACCGATACATCCTGCCCCGCGCACAAGTCGATGACCTTGCGACTCGCTTTGTGCAGGTAATCCTCGACCTTGCGGTTCCGCTTCGCTGTGAGCCGCGCGATTCGCTTCGATGAATGGCGTCCATTCATCCGCTCACAGATGCTCCTGCGCTTGGCCATCTGCTTG
>OCTW013376153.1_pt1 | contig 27508 bp, 28 predicted proteins | sample 1539671 | NCBI WGS metagenome assembly OCTW01 (sample SAMN02144230, study PRJEB22623) | gut metagenome | biome: sheep rumen | host: Ovis aries | place: New Zealand | reverse complement strand
ACGCTGAAAATACTTGGCTGGTGACGGCCCGGGAAGATAGGTCGATGCCTACATCAAAAACGGAACTGATTTTTTCAGTTCCGTTTTTTTCATATATTTTATTAGCCTTCTAAATATTTTTTGATTTTCGGTGCGAAGAATGCGATCAGCTTTTTTCGAAAAAGAAATCCGATAAAAGCAAGAATTGCGATGACAATAATAAAGAAAAGAATGAGTTTGTAGCTTTCACTGATTAAAAAATCGCTGCAGCAGACATAAAAAGCAATCGCCGGTGCGCTGCCAATAGCCAGCGCACCGGTAAAGTCTCTGCACTTGATATCTGTTTGAGCGGAAAGATACGGAATCATGCCATTCGGCATAATGGGAAGAAAACACATGACAATGACGACACGATCCACATGCTTTGCGGAATCCAAAAGCTTACGAACGGTTTTTTGCTTGCTGAGATTCAAAACTTTGAACTTGACATATTTCATCTTTCTTGCAGCGAGAAAAATCAAAATGTTTAGAATTAGATTTGTTGTATAGCAAATAGCGATACCAACTGCTTTTCCAAACAAAATGCCGGAACAAATATATACGGGCATGGCCGGAATGACAATAGAAATGGTTTCAATTACCTGCAATACGACCAATAAATATTTCCCTGCAGTTCCATATTGATCTAAGTAATCATCGTAAGACCTTCTCAAAAAAGAAAAGATGAATCAAATTGGTTATTTTTAGTATACCGCAGATTTCAGATAAACAAAAGATAAAATTTACTTGCAAAGAAGAAAATCTATGCTATAATAGTTCTAAATAGAACAATATGAATAGGAGGAATCACATGGTTTTTTGGGAAAATCAAAAGGTTGTTCTGGCATATTACGCGCAATGCGTCAAACCGGTTTGCGAAGCGCACGGGCTGACACGTATGGAATTTGACATTTTGCTGTTTCTTGCAAATAATCCGGCGTATGATACCGCTGCTGATATCGTTCGTATTCGTATGCTGACCAAATCACATGTTTCCGGCGCGCTCAAACGATTGGAAACAGATGGATATTTGTGCACGGCATATCATGCAGGAAATCGAAAGACCATCCATCTGTCTCTGACAGAAAAAGCAGACGCCATCATAAAAGAAGGAAGAAGGATGCAGGAACGGTTTGGAAAGCAATTGTTTGACGGATTTTCACCAGAACAATTGGACATGCTGAAACAGTTGCTTCAACGCATGTATCAAAACGCCCGCTTGGGCATGACGGAGGAAAAACAATGAGCACAGCAATTTGCATTTTGGTTTGTTTTGCCGCGGGTATCGGTGCCGGTTTGGGCACCGGTTTTGCAGGCATGAGTGCAGCGGCTGTTATCAGTCCCATGCTTATTACTTTTTTGGGTATGCCTGCCTATGAGGCGGTTGGCATTGCATTGGCGAGTGATGTGCTGGCAAGTGCTGTCAGTGCATATACATACGGGAAAAACAAAAATCTTGACATCAAAAACGGCATTGTTATGTTGATTTCTGTATTAGTATTTACCTTCGTCGGCAGTTTTGTGGCGAGCAAGGTGCCCAATACCACGATGGGCGGATTTTCAACGGTTATGACGCTGTTTTTAGGCATCAAATTCATTGTACGTCCGGTTATGACGACGAAAGAGAGCATGCAAGCTGTCAGCGAGAAAAAACGATTTATGCAATCGGTTATCAGCGGCGTGCTCGTCGGTTTTATCTGTGGCTTTATCGGAGCGGGCGGCGGCATGATGATGCTGCTGATTTTGACAAGTGTGCTTGGGTACGAATTGAAAACAGCTGTCGGCACGAGTGTCTTTATGATGACGTTTTCTGCTTTTACCGGTGCTGCCAGTCATTTCCTGATTTCCGGCATGCCGGATATGCTTCCATTTGTCCTGTGCGTTGTATTTACGCTGCTGTGGGCGCGCGTCGCGGCAAGATTTGCAAACAAAGCAAGTCCGGCAACATTGAACCGTGCGACAGGCGTTGTCTTGACCGTTTTGGGCGCTGCCATTTTGCTTGTAAAACTGATTCAGTAAATTGCCTGCCATTTTTTGTTTCAACAAATAAATTCCAGTTATGGCAAAAAATTAAGAGGAAAAATACGAGATATTTTATAAATCGTACACTGAAAGTATTGCTGTTTTATTAAATTTCTGGTATCATTTAATATTATATAGGATGTCATGACGGGAACATGGTGTTTGAATTTTAAAAGAAAGGTTTGTCAAAATGAAAGAAAAAAAGAAATTGTCTCTCGCGATGCAGATTTTCATTGCGCTGGTTCTTGCAATTGTTGCAGGTCTGCTGCTGGGAAATCATGCGGATTTTGCGAAGGCGTACATTAACCCGTTCGGCACGATTTTTCTCAATCTGCTGAAGTTTATCGTCGTGCCAATTGTACTGTTTTCGATTATGAGCGGTATTATTTCGATGTCTGATATTCGAAAAGTCGGTTCGATTGGTCTGAAAACCGTGTTGTACTATCTGTGTACCACTGCGTTTGCCATTACCATTGGTCTGATTGGCGGCAATCTGTTTAAGGGAATGTTCCCGATGATTGCAACGACAGATTTGAGCTATGAGGCGGCAGAGACTACCTCGTTTATGGACACGCTGGTCAATATTTTCCCATCCAACTTTATTGACCCGCTGTATTCCGCAAGCATGCTGCAAGTCATTGTAATGGCTATTTTGATTGGTTTTGCAATTATTCTGGTGGGTAAGGAAGCACAGCCGGTTATCACAGGCGTCAATAGCCTGAATACTATCTTTATGAAGTGTATGGAGATGATTTTGAAGCTGTCTCCGATTGGTGTATTCTGTCTGCTGTGTCCGGTTATTGCAGAAAACGGCGCAACTATCATTGGTTCTTTGGCGATGGTCTTGCTGACAGCATATATTTGCTATATTGTACATGCTGTTGTTGTATATTCTATCGCAGTCAAGACCATGGGCGGCATGAGCCCGATTAAATTCTTTCAGGGTATGCTTCCGGCGATTATGTTTGCATTCTCCAGTGCGTCTTCTGTCGGTACGCTGCCGATCAATATGGAGTGCACACAGAAGTTAGGTGCATCCAAAGAAGTATCATCGTTTGTTTTGCCGCTGGGCGCAACCATCAATATGGACGGAACGGCAATCTATCAGGGCGTATGTGCAATTTTTATTGCAGCTTGCTATGGCATTCAGCTGACGTTCCCGCAGATGATTACCATTGTCCTGACAGCAACGCTGGCATCTATTGGCACTGCCGGTGTACCGGGCGCAGGCATGGTTATGCTGACCATGGTGCTGACTTCTGTTGGTCTGCCGGTAGAAGGCGTCGCTTTGGTCGCAGGTGTGGATCGTATCTTCGATATGGGTCGTACCACTGTCAATATTACCGGTGATGCTTCCTGTACGGTCATTGTTTCCAATCTGGAAAAGAAGAAGGAAGCGCGAAAGAATAAGAATGCATAACTGCGTTTCTGTCATAAAAGATTGACAGGTACCCTCAATGCCGGACGTCCGGTGTTGAGGGTATTTTCATGCCAGCGGTTCTTTTTCGTTCGGAACAATGACAAAAGATTTGATTCATGATATAATAGCACCATGAATCAGTCCTATCAACAGGAGAACATCTATGGAAAAAAATAAAATTTATCGGGCAGAAATCATCGCATATGCAGGCGATGGATCTTCGATTGCCCGCATTCACGATATGGTCGTTTTTGTGCCGGGAGGCGCAGTTGGTGACCAGTGTGATATTCGCATTGTAAAAATCGCCAAAAACTATGCGTATGGACGCATTGAGCGCATTTTTATCAAATCAAAGAACCGAATAGAGCCGGAATGTCCGCATGCATCTAAATGCGGCGGCTGCTGCTATTGGCACATCTCTTATGAAGAAGAACTGCGTGCCAAATCCAAAAAAGTACAGGATGCCATCCAGCGCATCGGCGGCATTGCGATGGAACCAGAAGCGGTTTGCGGCTCGGATTCTATCTACCATTATCGCAACAAAGCACAATATCCGGTCGGTATAAAAGATGACGAAATCATCACCGGTTTTTACCGTGCGCGCAGCCACGATATCATCCCAATGGAGCGTTGCCTGATTCAAACAGAGCTTGCGGATAATCTTGCGAAGTGTGTGCGTGACTGGATGACGGAATATCACGTTGCGCCATACAACGAGAACACACGCAGCGGTTTCATTCGTCATATATATGTCCGTTCCGGCTTTGCTACCGGTCAGGTTCTGCTGTGCATCGTGACCAAATCCGCAAAGCTTCCCGCCGTCGGTGAATTGATTCAGGCAGCGCGGCAAACGGTTCCGGGATTGTGCGGTATTGTGCTGAACATCAACAAGAAAACCGGAAATGCCATCTTGGGTGACCGATATATCACGCTGTGGGGCAATGACACGCTGGAGGATGTGCTGTGCGGCAATCGGTTCCAGTTGTCTCCTGCCGCCTTTTATCAGGTCAATCGTGCGCAGGCAGAAAAGCTGTACGAGGCTGCGCTGCAATATGCAGAGCTTGATCAGACAAAAACCGCGCTGGATCTTTATTGCGGTGCCGGAACCATTACACTTGCTCTGGCACACAGTGCAAAGGAAGTCATCGGTGCAGAAATCGTTCCGCAGGCGGTGGAAAACGCCAAACAGAACGCCAAGCTCAATTACATCACCAATGCACGGTTTATCTGCGCCGATGCCGGTCAGGCAGCGACCCATCTCGCAGAGGAGGGCATTCGGCCGGATGTCATTGTTGTCGACCCGCCGCGCAAGGGCATCGATCAGGCGACCATTGACGCCATCGGCACGATGGCACCGGAGCGTGTCGTGTACGTCTCGTGCGACCCTGCCACACTCGCCCGCGATGTCAAGCTGCTCGGCGAGCAGGGGTATCAGTTGAAAAGGTATAAGGTTTTCGATTTGTTCCCGAGAACGTTTCATGTGGAGACGGTCTGTTTGCTGTCAAGAAAAGATAAATAATAGCTGAAAAGCGGCGTATTTCCGGGCTTTTTGTAAGGCCAGCGTCATCAAAGAAGCCTTGCGGAAAGCTCGGTTTTCTTGTATGGAAACATATCTACTTTTTAGCCTGATCGGAGAAAAAGTGTATTGCCGGAAAAATGCGGTAGGGTTTAGGCTGTGGATTAGATGTCAGAGGTTGTGGCACTAGGATTGTTGTCAGAGACGACCGCAGTTTAGGCTACTCGATACTAAGAAGCAGACTTGGCAGTGGAATAGATAGCAGGAAAATTACTGTGTAAGTGGAGGATAAAAGATGAGTAAGAATGCACAAATATTACTAGAAAGTTTAATTGAACAAGAATTTCAGAATAATGATAACTATAGCAGCATATCAGATTATTTTGAATTTTTTTCAGCAAGCCAAATATTGAAAAATCAAGGATTAAGTGACGATGAAGTGGATAATGGTATTGTGGGAAAAGGATTGGATGGAGGATGCGATTCGATTTATTTATTTTTAAATAATTTACTTATTACGCCAGATGTTGTTGAACATATATCTGCGCCAAAAGATTCCATTCTGGAAATGATAATTATCCAGTCAAAGAAGACCACATCATTTGGAGAAAATGCTGTGATGAAGTGGAAAACCATATCTGGCAATCTTCTGGATTTATCAAAAACAACAACTGATTTTATGACAAGGTATAACGCCGATGTTCTTGAAGCATTTACTATGTTTAGAGATACATATGCACGTTTGATAACCAGCAGGGTAAAGTTGAAATTTAAATTTTACTATGCAACATTAGCATCAGAATTACATCCTAATGTAATTCAGCAGGCTGAAGAACTGAAAGATACCATAAAAGGATTGTTCCCTAATGCAGTTGTTGAGGTAACTTTTGTTGATTCTGATGCTCTGTTTGATATGTATAATGCGGTGATAGAAAATAGAGTGAATCTTAAATTTGCGGATATCCCAATTTCGCCAAATCAAAAAAATTATATTGCGTTAGTTGATTTGAAAAGCTATTTTAACTTTATAGTAAATGATGAAGGCGATGTGAAAAAGAGTTTTTTCGATTCTAATGTGCGTGATTATCAAGGGAAAAATAATGTAAACAGTAGTATATCTGAAACATTGCATAGAGCAGATGATAATGATTTTTGGTGGTTAAATAATGGAGTTACAGTACTGGCATCCGAAGCTACATTGGTAAATAACAGAGAGTTACAAATTGTTAATCCTGAAATTGTTAACGGATTACAAACTTCAATGGAGATATATAATTATTTTTCTGAAAATAGAGAAGCACTAGAGTCAGAAAAACGTTCCATATTGCTAAGGATAATTGTTCCTGATAATGAAGAATCAAGAGATCAAATTATCTTTGCTACAAATAATCAAACAAACATTCCAAAAGCAACATTGCGTGTGACTGATCCAATACATCTTCAAATTGAAATGTATTTTAAGAGTAGAGGATTATTTTACGATAGGAGAAAAAATTATTATAAAAATCAGGGACGTAAGCCTGCGGAGATTGTTGGGATATCTTTTCTTGCACAATGCCTTATTACAATTTTCCTGAAAAAGCCAGACCATGCACGAGCAAGACCATCAACATTGTTGAATGACGAAAAAACATACAACGAGTTATACGAAAAGAATAATGATCTAGAGGTATTTTATAGAGTAGCTTTACTAGGCAAAAAAATCCAGAGAAACGTAAGAAGCGGTTCTAATTATTCTTCAGCAGAAAAAAGTGATATTTTATATTATGTACTGTATGCAGTTATTGCAGATGTATTGGGTAAGAAAAATATTACTCCCGCTGACATTAAGAACTTGGATATAGATTCTGTAACGGATACCTTAATTGAAGATATTCGAAATAGAGTATACGAAATATATAAACAGCATGGAGGAAATGGACGTGTAGCCAAAAGTGCAGAATTTATACAGTATATAGATAATATGTTAGATGAATAAAGCGAAGACAACCCTCCCGGCCATCATGGTCAGGAGGGTTTCGTGTATCTATGGCTTTATGCATCCACATCAATGCTGACGCCGGATTTCAGTTCAACTGTAATGTGGTCATCCCAGATGGTGATCTGCTTGATTCAGCGTCGTACCAGCGCTTCATCGAATTCAGTAAGGAGGGCGGTCTGCTGTGAGATGTAATCCTTGTAGGTCGTTAATTTTCTTTATCTGTTCATCCCTTGCGGAGGTGTCGACAGCGGTTTTCTGGCGGAGTTCTCGGAGCCTGAAGATTTCATCCGCTATTTCGTCGTAGTCTTCTTTGCTGTTGGGCTTCTGAATCAACTCTTGTTGCAGCGCCATCAGCTTTTCGTCAATGCTGTCAATGGCAGTTGCCTGTGAAGCACGGATGACTGCGGCAATGTTAAGCTGGAGCTGTGCCTGATAATTGCTTTTGTCACCAAGCATTTGATTGATGGCTTTGACAACGGCATCCTGAAGAACCAGCTCATTGATGGTTCGAGCGTGGCATTCAAGCCCGGTGGATTCTAGCCTGCTGATGCAGCGCCAGACGATAGATTTAACTCCACGATTGTTCCAGTGGAGCCTTCGGAACATTTCGCCGCATTCACCGCAGATGACAATTTGTGAGAAGCAGTGGTTGCAGCTGTAGCTTCGTTTCTTGCCGTTGGCACTGGTTTTAACTACTCGCCTGCGGACCAACTCTTCTTGAACTTGTAAGTAGATTTCTTTCGGAATAATGGCTTCGTGGTTACCTTCTACATAGTATTGAGGAACGAGACCGTTGTTCTTGACTCTGGTTTTGTTCAGAAAGTCTGTTGTGTAGGTTTTCTGGAGCAGGGCATCGCCGATGTATTTCTCGTTTCGGAGAATCTTGTTGATAGTGCTAGTGTGCCATCTTTTTCCTCCGGTACTGGTAAGAATACCGTCACGCTCCAGACCGGCGGAAATCTTGTCCATACTGAGACCTTCTAAATATTCTCGATAAATGCGTTTTACGATTTCTGCCTGTTCTGGATCGATGATGAGGTTGCCGTCCGCGTCCTTCGTGTATCCAAGAAAACGATTGCGGTTGATTTGTACCTTGCCTTGTTGGTAGCGGTATTGCAATCCCAACTTCACGTTCTGGCTTAAGGATTGCGATTCTTGCTGGGCCAGAGATGCCATGATAGTGATAAGAACTTCGCCCTTAGCATCCATCGTGTTGATGGACTCCTTTTCAAACAGAACCGGAATGTTCATGTCTTTGAGTTGTCTGATGTATTTCAGGCAATCCAGTGTGTTTCTGGCAAATCGACTGATGGATTTGGTAATAATCATATCAATGTTATCAGCCTTACAGTCATCAATCATGTGATTAAATTCTTCACGTTTTTTGGTGTTGGTGCCGGAGATACCATCATCAGCGTAGATTCCGGCAAATTCCAAATCAGGATTTTTTTGAATATATTCTGTATAGTGTTCTACCTGAGCTTCGTAGCTGGTAGCCTGCTCATCGCTGTCTGTACTGACACGGCAGTACGCTGCGACTCGGAGCTTCGGTTTTTCTTCTTCCTTCTTGCGAGCGTTACTTCCAACTTGGCGTCTCGCAGGAATCAACATTACATTTCCCATTATTTACGCTCGCTTTCTATGAGGCTGTACAGATATTCTGCCTGTTTCATAGGATTGTCATGCAAGGCAGAAACCTCGTTCATATGAAAACGGGTTGGTATCTGTATTGTCCTCATCTGTGTTTGCTTATTATTTCGTCCGAGTTTTGTGGCTCGGCGTTTACGTTCTTCTTGTGCTTTCTGGTAGGTTTCCTTATCAATGATGGCAGGGTAGAAACTGTCGCCAAGATAATGGACAGTTTCCATCAATCGTTTTGCTGTTCCGTGATAGGTTGGTATCCCAGCTTCCGCAGCAGCCTTTGATAATGACATGCCACTCAGATAATTTTTATAAAGCTGTCGGAGCTTATCTGCAGCTGGTTGATCGATAACTGCGATACCGTTTTCTATCTTATAACCAAATGGTGTATGGCCCATCTAATCACCAATCCTTTCTGTGAATGTTAGACCACATTTTATTACAAACCTGATTTCATTTCTACCGCTAATCTCAATGTGGTCTGCGTAACTTTCAAAAAGCTCCTCGCTGTAGTTGATAAGCATATCGGCATGAGATACAAAGTGGAGCAATAGATTTGTCTCCGTAACCTTTGCCGAATCACCAGTCATGCAGATAGTGATTGCTTCAATATCAGAGCGGTAAGTCTCTGCCTGCAGTAGGAGCGCATTTATTTCCTGATTATATAAAATTTGATCGATATAGGATGTGAATATAATTTGGAATGAAAAAGAAGCAGGACAATGGGAGATGAGACCCAATGCCCTGCTTCTCTGTTTATTCGGAACGAACTGTAATATATTTTTGATTGCGACTTTTAGGTTTATCGGGAATAGTCATTTCTAATTGCCCGGATTCTAAAAGCGGATTGATATGCTTCAAAGTGAAGTTTCTTAAATCTTTGAAGCCGCAAAATACTGCAAGCTCTTTCTTGGATTTTGGTGTTGTGCAAAAAGCCAAAATCTGTTTGGACACCGTTGATAGTTCAATAACTTGGTGGGTAACTTGGTGGATAACTTGGTGGGCGTCACCCTCTAAGTTGTAGTTTACATTTTTCAAGACGACTCTGAAATCTGTTGCTGTTGAGGTAAATTCAGGCTTATATGCCGCTGTATATCCAGGTAGTTTTTCGGTTTCACTGACGATTTTGCGTAGGCCACTTCCACGGCGTTCCATGTACTTCATGCGGTGGAACAGGTCAGCAATCACAGGGTTTCGTCGCATCGAACGAATACTGTAAATATCGTATTCCTGAATTGAGCCGCCGCCAAACATACCGCCAGGAGATGTGATTTCCACCCGATCATCAAACATATCAATATGGATTTCGCTGCCAAGCACAATATAATCACGATGGATAAGCGCATTGACAAGAGCCTCTGTCACAGCTCGTTCAGCATAATCCGGCTTGTCTACCCGATACTGTGCCTCTTTGACAAAACGGACTTTGGAATTATTGCGAATAAATTCACTGCCGCTTTTCAGTAGATAAATCAGATTCCCTTCGTATTCTTTATCGTCCAATGCATCATCAAAGATAGAGCCTTTTTCCAAGCCATTCCACCGGGTACAGAACATACGGGAGTTATAAATTGTGTGCTGATCGGTCATGAGCTTTCCGGCATTGGTCAAGACCCCATTTTTGTCAGCCAAACCGAAGGAGACATAATCGGATGGCTCAAAGCGGAGGCCGGTTCGTTCCAGATAGGTTGCCTCCAGGAGTGTGAAGCTGTAATCCTTTTTCACAGCTTCTGTTGTTAAGGTGTCAAAGGACTGATTGGTTCCCTTTAAGATCAGTTCATTCACTCCGAAACTTTTGGGGCAGCACCAAGGCGGTTCGCCGGCTAAGTGACACCATCTGTATTGAGAATGGACTGTCCATTGTAGAGAATCCGAAACCTCACGGAAAGAGCTATAACAAATGGCTGGGCGATCAGGCAAAGCCCTCTCACCGAGAGCTGCTTCGTGTGGCGATTGACAACGCATTATCACAAAGTTCCTGCTGACTTTGAAGAACTGCTGAAGCTGTTGCAAGAGTATGGTTGTGAAGTCTCAAAGCGCGGAAAATCGTATCGCCTGAAGCTCTCTGGTTGGGAGAAAGCCGCCCGCATGGACAGTCTGGGCGAAGGATATGGATTGGAAGATTTGCGGGCAGTTCTCTTAGGGAAGAAAGCACATACCCCGCGAAAGAAAACAGTCACACAGGCAGAACCGCCGAAGGTCAATCTGCTGGTGGACATTCAGGCAAAATTGCAGGCTGGAAAAGGTGCTGGCTATGCTCGATGGGCTAAAGTTTTTAATCTGAAACAAATGGCGCAGACCATGAATTACCTGTCAGAGAACAATCTGCTGGAGTATGCGGTTTTGGAAGAAAAGGCTACGGCTGCCACGGCACATCACAATGAACTTTCGGCGCAGATTAAAGCGGCTGAAAAGCGCATGGCAGAGATTGCCGTTTTGCGTACTCACATCGTAAATTATGCCAAGACCCGTGAGGTCTATGTGGCATACCGCAAGGCAGGCTACTCTAAGAAATTTCGAGAGGAACATGAGGAAGAAATCCTGCTTCACCAGGCAGCCAAGAATGCTTTTGATGAAATGGGCATCAAGAAGTTGCCCCAGGTCAAAGAGTTGCAGACGGAGTATGCGAAATTACTGGAAGAAAAGAAAAAGTCCTATGCCGAGTACCGGCGTTCCCGTGAGGAAATGCGGGAGCTTTTAACAGCAAAGGCCAATGTGGACCGAGTGCTGAAAATGGAGGTAGAACAGGATGCTGAAAAAGAAAAAGACCACGGCCAGCGGTAAGCTGGTCCCGGTCAAAAGCGTTCGCAGAACGCGCAGCCACGGAATGAAATTCTGTGTTCAAAGGGGCTTGGGGGCGCTGCCCTCAACAAGCAAGCGGAGAGGAAAATCACGGAGGGATTTTCTTCCCTGCGGGCCTGTGTGTATTAACACAGGCATTGCTTGCCTCTTTTCTCCGAAATTGAAAAGAACCAGTGAGAGAATCGTTAAATTTCACTCACTGGCTCAATTCGTTTCAAATTTTTCGGACAACTCTGTCAGTTCTTTCACCGTTTCCTGGGTGTGATGCAGCAGGGTGTCACGCATTTCTGGCGGACAGCTGGAATAAAGCATTTTCATCTGATTGACACCCTCATCCTCCAGAGAAACATCTGGATTTATAAGTGTATCTAAAGAGATGTGCAGGACCTTTGCCAATGCTCTCAAAATCAAATAGGAAGGATTCATTTTCCCTTTTTCGATATTGGCGATTTGCTTTACAGAAACATGGCTCAGATCAGAAAGTTCCTGTTGTGTCAGTTCTTTATTCTTTCGGGCTTCCCGCATTTTTTGCCCTAAAGCAGTTAAATCATCAATCGGCATAATCGTTCACCTCGATAATATTGTATCGTTCCGGTTTATGTGATGGAATGACCTTATTATGCCGGTTAATGGGCTTGATTATACCGATTATAAAACTGAGAATATAAATTCCATTAAAGAGTAATGAAGGATGCAAACTTACCTGTATCTGTGACAGCATTCGGCGCGGTCTGAAGTAACTGGCAAAGTATTTTTAGGATAGAATAACAAAGGGCGCAAGGTCTCAAAATGTTTCCAGCACAGGGGCTTGCGCCTTATCTATATTTGGCCATTTAATAGGTTTGATTATGCAGATTAAAATTTAATATCTTTATGAAATCTTCAAAATTGCCCGGTATGCTATCCGTAAAATCAAAGAAAGGACTTGATTATATGGATATGATTTTGAAAACGACTGACCTCTGCAAAAATTTCAAGGGGCAAATGGCGGTAAACAATGTGTCACTGAACATCCGGCGCAACTCGGTTTATGGTCTGCTGGGGCCGAATGGGGCTGGCAAATCCACGATCTTAAAAATGCTCACCGGCATTTTGCGCCCCACATCGGGAAGCATCGAGTTTGACGGCCACCCGTGGAAGCGGAATGATCTGGAGCATATCGGTGCTTTGATTGAGATGCCCCCGCTTTACGAAAATCTGACTGCATACGAAAATCTCAAAGTCAGAACTACATTGCTCGGCCTGGACGATGCACGAATTAACGAGGTATTGCAAATTGTCCAGCTCACGAATACCGGCAAGAAACGGGCCGGGCAGTTTTCTCTTGGTATGAAGCAGCGGCTTGGTATTGCTATTGCATTGATGAACAGTCCCCAGCTTTTGATTCTGGATGAACCGACTAACGGCCTTGATCCTTTAGGGATTGAGGAACTTCGAGAGTTAATTCGCTCTTTTCCCTGCAAAGGGATTACAGTTATTTTGTCCAGCCATATTCTGTCAGAAGTCCAGCAGATTGCAGATCATGTGGGTATCATTGCTGGCGGCGTCCTTGGATATGAGGGAGAGCTTCGCGCCGGTGAAGATTTGGAACAACTCTTTATGGATGTTATTCGCAGAAATGGTAAGGAGGGATATTAAATGGAGATGGCATATATTCAGGCAGAGAACCTAAAGCATAAGAGAACTTTCACAAAAACGCTGATCGTTCTGGCCCCGTTTGTAACTGCGCTTATGAACTTTTTTGCCCCTCTTTGGTTCCAGCTCAATTCTTATAATTGGTGGTATATCCTGCTTTATCCTGGATTCCTTACGCTCACCTGTGCCTTGATTGAACAGCGGGATAATGGCAAACTAAAATATCGTGCCGTTGCTTCATTGCCTGTTTCGCAGAACAAAGTCTGGAAAGCAAAAATTGGAGTGGCCGGTATTTACTCCTGTGTGGGGAATTTCATTTTCCTGGCGCTAAATCTGTTGGGCGGTTTTGCAATATTAGTTATCAACGAAATTCCCCTGACAATCGGAATTTGGCAGGCTGCGGCCGGAACAGCTTGTATTGTCATTGCAAGCCTATGGGAAGTTCCGCTGTGCTTATGGTTATCAAAAAAAGTTGGTATCTTTGTCACGGTTATTCTTAATGCCGGACTTGGAAGCGTTTTAGGGATTTTCACGGCTACAACCTCTTTGTGGATGATCTGCCCGTATAGCTGGGTGCCACATCTTATGATTTCCGTGTTAGGTATTTTGCCTAATGGTGAGCCGGTTGCAGATCAGAGTACGGCAACGGCATTTTGGATGATTATACTTGTATTGGTCATTTCGCTGGCCTGGTTTGCGGTGCTGTCATTTTTAACTGCAAGATGGTTTGAGAAAAAGGAGGTGGGGTAACTATGGTATCTGTGGTTCGCTGCTGGAAAGCAGAATATCAGAAGTGTAAACATAGCATTTTGCTCTATATGCACAGCATGATTCCGATTATATGTGCGGCGATTTTTGCGGGTTACTATCATATATCCAGATGGGAACTGGCAACCAAAATCAGTGCCTATCTGGAAGTGCTGGCCGTTGCGTTCCCGTTTCTGATCGGCATTATTGTGGGCCTGATTGTTCAGATCGAAAATCAGGCCGGGCATTATCAGCTTTTGTTGGGAACAATCCCATCTCGCATGGCAACGTATATTGGTAAACTTGGTTTTCTGATGATCTGTGCTTTTGGCGCAACATTTTTAGCGTTAGGAACATTCGCTGCACTATATAGGGATGCTCCGGCAAGCCTTTACCTGAAAGCAGGGATTCTATTGTTGATTACCATGCTTCCCATTTACCTGATTCATTTGTTTGTGGGAATGAGCTTCGGAAAAGGTGCATCTATGGGATTGGGAATTGCAGGGAGTTTAATAGCTGCCCTTATGATAACAGGGCTTGGTGACGCTACATGGAAATATATTCCCTGGGCCTGGGGCGTTCGTGCTATGGATTACACTGTGCTTGCATGGGATAGCCCCCAACTGTATGCACAGGTAAAAACCGATTTTTTCAGCGGTATGATTATTTCTGTATGCAGCACTGTTTGTCTGCTGATTGCCAGTTTGGTTTGGTTTCATGGTTGGGAGGGAGGTAAAAACAGTGAATAAAAAGTGCCTGTTTGCCGTGGTAATTGTGCTTGTAAGTCTTATATGCTTATCGGCCTGCGGTGCGCTCCGCGATACCGCCGATAAAAATAAGGCGTTAAATGAATCTCTGCCGTATTATGAGCTGAACGCCGCAAACTATGATGAAATTTCATATAACGGCCTGACATATACCATAACGGATGAATGTCTTGAAATGTCAGAACTGCAAGAAGAAATCGGGCAGGTATCGAAACGCTTCAAAAATGTGGCGGGGGAAGATTTCAGTTTCGGCTACGTTTACAGTATTGTGGATGTGGATATAAGCAATGCCGTAGCTGTAAATATCAACAATGAATATCGGAAAGCTGACATTAAAAATAATGATGAGTAACCTCGACAATGTGGTATAATGGGGCTGGAGGTGATTTTTTGACCCACTTACTTGTAGTTGACGATGAAGTTTCTATCTTGGAATTGATTAAGAACAGTTTGGGGAAAGATGGATATTTGATAACAGTCTGTCAAAATGCGGATGATGTAGACATCAAAAAGCTGCATTTCTATGACCTCATTCTTTTGGATGTGATGATGCCTGGCACAGACGGGTTTGAGTTTTGCAAACAGATCAGGAATATGGTAGACTGCCCGATTCTCTTTCTGACCGCAAAGACATTAGAGGAAGATATATTGTTTGGATTGGGCATCGGTGCGGATGATTATATTACGAAACCTTTTCGTATTCAGGAGCTTCGCGCCCGTGTCGCGGCACATTTACGCAGAGAAAAAAGGGAACATCACAGCACACTTTCATTTGAGCCTGATATAAGATTTGACCTTTCCGCAAAGGTACTGTATGTTTCAGAACAGCCGGTTCCCCTTACCAAAAGCGAGTATTCAATCTGTGAATACCTTGCGAAAAACCGGGGACAGGTTTTTACAAAAGAACAAATCTATGAAGCCGTTTTCGGGTTTGATGGAATAGGCGATAACTCTACGATCTCAACGCATATAAAAAATATTCGTGCGAAATTGGAGCATTTCAAAATAAGTCCGATCAGCACCGTATGGGGGATAGGATATAAATGGGAGTGAAAAAGAAACCTACATTGAAAATATTGTTTCGCCAGTTTGCTATCTCCCTCATTGTCATGCTGGTAGCGGCAATTATTGTCCCTTCTGGTTTGGAGGGACTTGCTATAAATGCTGGATTAGCTACAAGAGCAAATCTAAGTGAATTGCAGGTAAAAGAGATCATTCCAACGCTGACGATTGCCCCGGATATTACAAAGGTTGTGATTCCACAGGGATGCGGCTACTTAATTCTGGACAAGAACTTTCATGAGCTTTACAGCAATATGGACGATGATGAAAAAGAAATTGCCCTGCTGTACGCAAAGGGAGAATATATTGAATATGCTACGGGGAGGCAGTTTGCACTTGTTGTCCGGGAAAACGAATTTTGCGTTTTAAGGTATTATATTGGTTCTCAATTTACAGTGTCATGGCTACCGGAATATTTTCCATCTCCTGACACGCTTGCGTTTATCCTGATGGCTGTAAATTCGCTGCTGGTCATTATCATACTGACCGCCAGATTTGCTAAGAACCTGCGTACACAACTGACCCCGCTTTTTGAAGCAACTGCGGAGGTTTCAAAGCAAAACCTTGATTTTGAAGTAGGACACGCCAAAATCAAAGAGTTTGAAGATGTCCTTGCATCTTTTTCAGATATGAAAGATAATCTGAAAATTTCGTTAGAACGGCAATGGAAAACCGAACAGACACAGAAAGAGCAAATCGCCGCGCTTGCCCATGATTTGAAAACGCCTCTGACGGTTATTCAAGGAAATGCTGATTTACTCACAGAAACAAATCTTGATGATGAGCAACGATTATACGCTGGTTACGTCGTGGAAAGCTCCGGCCAGATGCAGTCATATATTCAAACCCTGATTGATATATCACGGGCGGCGGTTGGTTATCAGCTCCATATTGAAAGTATAGACTTGCCAGCGTTCATGCAGCACTTGTTCGGTTATATGGAATCACTATGCCGGACAAAAGAAATCCGGCTGCAAATGAATCCTGTTTCACTCCCTCAAATGCTGAAATTTGATAGGGTGCTGATAGAACGTGCTATTATGAATGTTATCAGTAATGGGCTGGACTACTCCCCGCAAGGCGGAACGCTTTATGTGGATGTTCAGAGTAACAACGGTTTCGTGGAAATTTCAGTCACAGACGAGGGAACGGGGTTTTCTAAAGAGGCATTATGCCACGCACAGGAACGGTTCTATATGGGCGATCAAAGCCGCAATTCAAAGTTACACTTTGGTATGGGTCTATATATTACAAATTCGATTATGGAACAACATAATGGTCAGCTTATTTTAGAAAATTCAAAAGAAACCGGCGGCGCACAGGTTATTATCAAAATTCCATATTAAAAGTAGTGGGCGGTACTGTGGTATCGCTCATTATTTTTTCAAATCTTTATGAAATCTACAAACTTTCCATATAGGTAAAGAATAAAACTACAATCTGCCGGACGACAGCAAAAGAAAAAAACCGTCGTAGAGCAGAGGTATCTTCACGCGCCATTTCTACATTACGGCGGCTTTGATTTTCAGAGCCGCCGTTTCTTTGCGTTTACACAATCCTATGACGACTTGCAGGGACACGGTAGCCGATTGGAGGTTATTTTGCTGTGTCTTGTTTGCTTTTTCAAAGTTCACATGATCTACATCAGTTAAAAAAAGCATTGCTCCTCCTCCGGGCAAGTATAACATTGCATCGGCATTATCGTTCCATGTAATTCAGTATAATAATGGCTGTTCTTGGCGCGCCAGTTTTCCCTCACGGAAATCTGGCGTTTTTTGTTGCCATTTTTTCGGAGATGACCCGGTTGTCTGCCGGTGTCGGTCTCCGCCTCCTTTCGATTCACTCGTTAACTGCCCGTGAATCGAAATGGAGGTACATAATGAAGAAAATTAACCTTCGGGAACTTTATCCTGATGTTTATACAACAGACTTTTTTGTAGATGTGACAGAGAAAGTAATGGAGACTATTCGAGCAGCTGAACGTGCGGAGGCTGCGTATGAGCGAAAGATGTATCGTTATAAAGCACAGTATTCTCTGGATTGCGAGAATGGCATTGAAAATGCGGTGCTATTGAAGCCGCAAACACCGGAGATGCTTCTGGAGGAAAAACAGTTTCAGGAGCAGGTCTATGCCGCTGTGATGAAGCTGCCGGAGAAACAGGCAAAGCGAATTTATGCCCGATACTATCTGGGAATGGCGGTAAACGAAATTGCCGAAGTAGAAGGTGTAGACCCAAGCCGTGTCCGAGACAGTATCCGCCGTGGATTAAAGCAGCTTGTAAAATATTTTTGATAAAATTTCATTTGATGCGTCTGTTTTTTGCCTTTTTTATCAGTGTTAATAAGAAGGACAAGTTTTCCTCCTTCATCAGTACATTGACAATCGAATAGACAGCACAACAGGTACATAACCCATGTACGAGCGAATATGAAACGCCGCGAAGATGGAGCAGTCAGGGAGGTGATGAAAGAACTGCTTCGGAGCGATCTACGATTTCATAAAACGGATTGTGGCAGATTCGGCGCGATGACTGCATGGGGGCTTAAAGATACTTCCTCACGGCCCGCCAAAGACTTGGGGGGAACCCTGCGGCACACGATACGAACGATGCTGCGGCTGTTTAAGTATTAAGATATTAAGGAGGCGAGAGTGATGTTTGAAAAATTCCATCGAGGTGACATATATTCGGCTGATTTAAGCCCTGGTATCGGCTCTGAACAAAGTGGCTCTCGTCCTGTACTCATTCTTCAAAACAATGTGGGAAATTGTTTCAGTCCTACGATTATTATTGCAGCAATTACCAGTGTAAGCAAAAAAAGCAGAAAGTCCCCCGCGCATTACCACTTAAATGACAGATGCGGTTTGGTGAAACCATCTGTTGTTATGCTGGAACAGATCAGAACAATCGACAAGTCGAGGTTAAAAAACTATATTGGTCATCTAAACAAGGATGACATGGAAAACATAAACAAGACGCTCTTGTGCAGTCTGGGGATTACATAAAAGTGCCGAAAGGCTGTATCATTTTCAGGCTGTGCAAGTAGAGTTATAATTTCGTTAGGAATTGCGGAGGTGATTCTGAATGGAGAATATCCAGAATAAAAGCGCATTGATTCCTTTAGATGAAATCCGGTCAGAAGAACTTCTGGCGGAACAAAAATTTGAAGCGTTTATCACTTCGCTGGCACATATCATCGAGAAATATGGTATGAGAGTGCTGGGCGAGGTTGACGGAGCTGCGTGAGAATCGCAGCTTTACATAGGATATTTTCCAAAAGTAAATTTTGGAGGTATGAATTATGAACCGATATGGAAAACGCTGTGTTTTGTATCCGAGGGTCAGCACAGAGATGCAAGTGGACGGATACAGCCTGGAAGGTCAAAAAAATATGCTGACACGATTTGCGGATCGTGAGGAAATGATCGTTGTTGATACTTATGAAGATGCAGGTAAATCAGGAAAATCTATTGAGGGGCGACCTGCTTTTAAGAAGATGCTTTCCGATATAAAGAACGGATTGGAGATAGATTATATTCTGGTTTATAAACTTTCACGCTTTGGAAGAAACGCAGCAGATATCCTAAATTCATTGAAGTTTGTGCAGTCGTATGGAATAAATCTTATTTGTATTGAGGAAGGAATTGACTCATCACAGACAAGCGGGAAACTTTTAATCTCTGTATTATCCGCGGTTGCAGAAATTGAAAGAGAAAATATCATTGAACAGACGATGAACGGACGGCGCGAAAAGGCACGGCAAGGTGGATGGAATGGTGGCTTTGCTCCCTACGGATATACACTGGAAGATAACAAGCTGATGATTGAAGAAACAGAGGCTGTGGCAATACGGAAGATTTTTGAATTATATACTTCATCGAAAATCGGTTTGGGTGGTATTGCGAATCAGTTGAACTTACAAGGTATACGGAAAATTCCGAGGCAGAATGGCACATTAGAGGATTGGACAGGACATTTTATTAAACTGATATTGGATAACCCGGTTTATTGCGGTAAAATTGCCTATGGACGGAGAACGAAGGAAAAAGTCAAAGGCACAAAAAACGATTACCAGATGAAAAGAAATGACGATTACATTCTGACAGAGGGACAGCATAAAGGAATCGTTAGTGAGGAGGTATGGGAAAAGGCTCATGCCAAGCGTCTTAGAACCGGAGTAAAGCAACCGTCAAAAATTGGGCGGGATCGAGTTCATTTGTTATCAGGTCTGCTGAAATGCCCGGTTTGTGGAAGTCCCATGTATACGAATAAACACGCATGGACAAATAAAGATGGCACTTACAAAGAAATTTACTATTATGTATGTAGCCGGAATAGGATGGTTCGGGGTAAGCATTGTGAATATAAGGCAATGCTGAAAAAGACCGATATTGAACCGATGGTCATTGAGGCAATTCGTGAGATCGTAAGGAATGAGGAATATGCCCAAGCCATTAAAAAACGGATTGGCGTTCAGATTGACACGAAAGCAGTGGATAAAGAACTCGAGGGCTATCAGGTAAAGCTGAAGGAAGTTGATCTGAATAAAACAAGATTGGAACGGGAAATTGACAGTCTCCCTGCTGATGCAAAATACCGGGAACGAAAGCTCCATGATATGACCTTGCGGTTAGATTCCCTATATGATGTCATTGTTGAGCTGGAGGAAAAAATCGAAGATGCCAGACTTCGGCGAGATGCAATTAAGCAGCAGGCAATTACTCTTGAGAATATTTACAAAATCATGGTGAATTTCGACTGCGTTTATAATATAATAAATGACGAAGAAAAGAGAAATGTGGTCACAGCCTTGATTAAGGAAATTGAAATTTACAGGAATGACGAGTCTGAATTTTCCGGTGTTCAGGGATGTCGGGGAAGTTACGGAGCTTTTGTGGGACAAAGGGAATACCGTTGAGACGGTTGTTCTTTTGTCCCAACTGAAACAAAAGCCGGATGAATGTGTCTGAACATAATGCCGGCATGAAGGTTTCCAATCTGTATATCTCACAGGTAAAGAGAAAATGCGGAATTGAGGTTGGAAAGAATTATAATTTACCTAAAAATGAAGATAGCAGGCAACCGCAGTGTCCAGAAGATAAAGAGAGTGCAATTGTGGAGGCATTGAAGCATTTTAAGATGAATAGTTAATAAAGAGAGGTGCAGATGCTATGCCAGGTATACTCGTGGTTGAAGATGATGAAAATTTAAATCGTGGAATTACATTTTCACTGAAAAAATCCGGATATGAGGTTTTTTCAGCAGAATCAGTGAAAAAAGCGAAAAGAATTGCAAGTGATAATAATGTGGATGTTGCCATTTGTGATGTGAATCTTCCGGATGGAAACGGATTAGAGCTTGTCAGATGGATGCGGAATTGTCAAAATGTATATATTATCTGTCTTACAGCACTAGATCAGGAGATGGATCAGGTCATGGGATATGAAGCAGGGGCAGATGATTATATTACAAAGCCGTTTAGTCTTTCGGTACTTCTTTTGAAAATAGAAGCACATTTCCGTCGCAGACAGGAGAAAACGGAAGCCGGAAAGATGATTTCGGGAGATATCGTATTTATCGCAGGAGAAATGAAAGTCCTGATAAAGAGTCGTGAAATCAGTCTGACAAAAACGGAGTTGAAAATGCTGACTTTTTTTCTTCAGAATCCGAAACAGATTCTTTCAAAAACACAAATATTAGAAAACGTGTTTGATCTGGATGGTGATTTTATGGATGAAAATACGGTAGCTGTGAACATCAGAAGGCTTCGGGAGAAAATCGAAGAGGATCCGGCGGCTCCGGTCTATATTAAAAACATCCGCGGGCTTGGGTATATATGGAATCAGGAGGTAAGTCAGTGACGAAACGACATCGTAAAAAGTGGGTTGATGCCTTGTCACTGGTGCTGCCGGTTCTACTCTTTTTTGCGGTATTGAACTGCTTTACCACCTATTTATATTATCAGGATTATCAATGTAAAATGGATATCCTGACAGAAGTTGCGGCGGGCGCAGAGACCACCGGCATGGATGTTGCCGCAGGATGGCTGAAAGGAAACGACCATCAAGCCAATGAACAAGGTAAGCAATTATTAGAGCAATACGGGTACTGGGAAAACAAAGGGACTTCGTTTTATGTGCGCTTCCGGCAGAATATCATGATAACCGGCTGTACAAGTGCAGTGCTATGTCTGTCTTTGCTAACGTTCCTGTTTTACCGGAAGAAAGCTGAGGCGAAAGAAAGTCGGAAACGATTGGAGCAGCTAGAGCAAATCCTGATTGCATTTCGGGAAAATCACTTTGAGGTAGTGCTGGACACAGAAGATCATGTCGGGCAGGAAAGACTGAAATTTCAGCTTGAAGCAATCGGACATCATATCCAGCTGCTGCAAGAGGAAGCCAGAGCGGAGAAGGAAAGCACAAAGGAAATGGTATCCGACATTTCCCATCAGCTGAAAACCCCGGTTGCAGCCTTGGATACCTGCTTTAGCATATTGCTGCGGAACAATCTGAGTGAGACGGAGCAACAGGAATTTCGCATCCGCTGCCGGAGTGCATTGGACGGATTGGAAACATTGTTGCAGTCTCTGCTGGAAATATCCAAACTGGAGACAGGTTTGATTCAGCTTGATCAGAAAACACTTCCCATTATGGATACGATCATCTCCGCAGTAAACCGAACGTATCCAAAGGCAGCGGAGAAAGGGATAGAACTTATTTTCGACTGCAACGAATCACTGGAGCATTGTGCACTCATGCAGGATAAACGTTGGCTTGGAGAAGCAATCATTAACGTTTTGGACAATGCCATCAAATACAGCCCAGAACATTCAAAAATCACGATCCGTCTACAAAAAAGAACCGGCTTTGTGAGAATTGAGATCGAGGATCAGGGAATCGGAATCCCGCAGAGTGAATACCATAAAATATTCCAGCGGTTTTACAGAGGGACTGCGCCGGAAGTCCGCGAAAAGAGCGGAACTGGCATCGGTCTGTATCTGTCCAGACAGATTATTGAGCAGCATGGTGGGACAATCACGGTAGCCTCCGGCAAAGTCAGAAAAGGAAGTACCTTTTTGATTCAGCTGCCGGAGAATGGACTTTCGTAGAGATGATGAGCAGAAGTCTTTCAAATCTGTAAGACTTCTGCTCTCTTTTTGAAAGTGAAATGAAAGGTTCCTTTGATACAATGCTGGTAAATAAGAAAAGGAGGCCATTGGAGTGGGCGTGATATTAGAAACCAAGCAGCTTTGCAAATTTTATGGGACGGGGGAAAATCAGGTCAAAGCCGTCAATCATGTGAATATCCAGATTCAACAGGGAGAATTTGTCGCCATTGTCGGAAAATCCGGCTCCGGAAAAAGTACCCTGCTGCATATGCTGGGAGGGCTGGATACACCAACCAGCGGCAGCGTGATCTTGTCTGACAAGGACCTGTATTCCATGAAGGAGGATCAGCTTGCCGTTTTCCGGAGAAGAAAGATCGGATTTGTATTTCAGGCATTCAATCTGGTATCCTCCATCAATGTGTGGGAAAATATCGTTCTTCCGTTGGGGCTTGACGGAAAAAAAGTGGATAAAGCTTATGTCAATGATATTATCACCACACTGGGTCTTGAACACCGGATTCATAATCTTCCGAATACCCTCTCCGGAGGACAGCAGCAGCGCGTTGCGATTGCAAGAGCCTTGGTAAACAGACCGGAGATTTTGTTTGCGGACGAGCCAACCGGAAATCTTGATTCCAAGACAAGTGACGAGGTGATCGCGCTGCTGAAAATGAGCGCAAAAAAATATGGACAGACGATTGTAATGATTACCCATGATGATGAGATCGCGCAGGTTGCTGACCGTATTTTAGTCATCGAGGATGGACAGGTGGTGGATTTCAATTGAGGACGATCAGCAAAATTGCATTCAGCAACGACAAAAGAAATCGGACAAGAAGTGTCCTCATTATGACGGCGATTTGCCTGACTACCATGCTTCTGGTCATTATCAGTACAATTGGAAATGGACTGATCCTCTTACAGAAGGATCAGGCTGCAAGCTCATACGGAAGCAACTACGGCCTGTTTATCGCCGCAGATGGTACGCAATTAAAAGAAGTGGAACGCAGAGCTGAGATATCTGATATCGGCATCATGTGTACGGAGGGCATCCTGAAAGGAAATGAAAATGGCGGCTTTGTCTGCATGGATGAGACTGCAAGAAAAATGCTTCCTTATAATAAAGAATATGAGTTGAAGGAAGGAAAGTATCCGGAAAAAATGCAGGAAATTGCCGCAGGAAGAGCATTTTTTCGTGCAATGGGGTATGGTGATGTAAAGATCGGAGATACGGTTACACTGGATTACCGTGCAGGGATGCAGTCAGAATATAAGCCGGAAGAATTTGTTGTCAGCGGAATCCTATATGATCGGGATGAGTATACCATCGAGGCATCTTATGTTGCTTTCGGGTCACAGGAGTTTTATAATGAGCACGTCGCAGAGAATGACAGACAGTATAATATTTATTTTACTTTAAATGATTCTGCAAATGTATCTATGAATAATATTGATTCGGTTATAAAGCAGATTGCAGCAGCTTGTGGGATCGAAGAGAAAAACGTGATCATCAATGACCTCTACCTGCAGTGGGTATTGCAGCCGAGCTATGAAATGATTGTGGTTTGTGGAACCCTGATCCTCGGAATCGTGCTGTTTTCCGTTGTGGTCATTTATAATATCTTCCAGGTCGGGATCGCCCAGAAGGTTCAGGAGTACGGAAAAATCAAGGCGCTGGGTGCAACCAGAAAGCAGATGAAGCAGTTGATCTTTCGTGAGGGCATTCTTCTGGCGGTTCCTTCGATACCGCTGGGGCTGCTGTTTGGTTTCCTGATTGCAAAAGTCAGCTTCAACTGGCTGGTGGAGCAGGGAAATCTGGTATCGTCCGGAATCAAGAACCATCAGGTGCCTCTGTTTTCACTGACAATTATGCTCATCTGCATTTTTGTATCGTTTCTTACGGTCGTTTTGGCTCTGCGCAAACCCATGAAAATTGTTTCCCGGATTTCACCCATCGAAGCGACACGGTATCTTGGCGGCTCCAAAACGCAAAAACAGGGCAGACGAAAAGGCAGAAAAGATGTCACCGTTTTCTCCATGGCAATGGCAAATGTGACAGGCAATCCGAAAAGAACCATTGCTACGATTCTTACCATGGGGCTTTCCTGTGTATTGTTTGTAATTATCTCTAATTATGTTGGGAATATTGACACGGAGCACGAGGCGCGGATTGCAATCAATCATGGACAATTTGAGTTGCAGCTGGATTATTCCCAGAATTATGATGAAGCCTATTCGGAGAATAATCTGGACACAATCCTACAGAACAACCCACTGAATGATTCTTTGATTAAAGAAATCAAATCCATCCCCGGTGTAACGGATGTACTGACGAGAGAAATCGTCTCTGCAGATCTGAACGGAACAAAATTTCCGGTTGCAATCGTAAATCAAGAGGATTTTGAAATGATGCGCGAGGATGGCGATATCGGTTCCATGGACTATGCACAGGCTGTCAAAAACGGGGATGTTTTCTTTGGCTGGTCCATGTGGATGGAAGGTGACGGGTATTCTGCGGGTGCACCGATTACATTCAACTTTGATAACGGAAGCGGAACCTATACCTATCATGGAAAAATCGCAGGCTCCTTTGTAAGCGCGGACACTTATCTGGTCATTCCGGAAGAAGTATACCGCTCTGTAAATCCGAAAGGGACATCTTATGGATACCTGTGGGTGGACTGTGATAAAAAAGATGTGGCATCTGTAGAGCAAAGCCTGAATGACCTGCTCTCCGATACTTCGCATATAAAAATGGATACCTATCATGCACAGTTACAATCTGCAGAATACGCAAGCCGTATGATGAAGCTTGGCTGCTATCTGTTCATGGCAATTGTCGGTCTCATTGGGTTTATGAATCTGGCAAACACCATGATCATCAATATCACCACGAAGAAGCAGGAATATGGTGTATTACAGGCTGTGGGTATGACAAATAAACAATTAAATTTATGCCTGCAGTTACAGGGCTTGATTTTTACGGTTGGCACCATATGTGTAGCACTTATCGTTGGTCTGCCACTTGGCTATGCGCTGTTTTCCTATGCGAAGCATAATGGGATTTTTGGAATGAACGTTTATCACGTTCCTCTGATCCCGATTCTTGTTATGATTCTTCTGGTTGGTATTCTACAAATTGTGCTTTCCTGTGTTTTAAGCAGTAATCTGAAAAAGGAAACGCTGGTAGAAAGAATAAGGTATCAGGGATAGCAAGTAAAAGGAATATCCGAATTGTAACATGCTTATCTGGCAGACTGCGGTAATGCTTGATGCAAGAAGAATAACGGATAAATGCACGAATCAGGAAAAAAGGAGCGAAGCACCTGCCAATCACGGCGGGTGCTTCGTGCTTTCCGGAATAGTATGAATGGAGATTTGAAATGATATGGCAGCAGAAATAGAAATTCTAATTTGCGCTGGTTATATATAGTGTTAAAAAATTGCGCACCGAGGAAATATTTTCTGTACATTCCGACCAAAATAATGTATAATTGAATCATGTAAATTGTTGACGCAAGCGTACAATCCCGCCCTTCAGAATTTGCGAAGCAAATTCCGCTCCCTTTGCGCAAGGGCGTCCGAGCGGCAGATGTTTCAGGTTATGATTTTCAAATCAGCAGGAGGTGATTGACACAGCCAAAAGCAGCCAAGGGGACACAGGTGGCGGTGACGTACAGCCGCTATCCACGACAAAACAATTGGGAGGAAGGTTATGAAAAAACAAGTATGCAGTAGTTTACTTGCGCTGACCATGACGCTGGGCACGGTGACACCGGCGCTGGCGGCAGAGACAGAGAACAACGTGCAGTCTGCCGCGTGTACCTGCACCGCGGCGTGTACGGAGGACACCCGCAACATGGATTGTGCCGTGTGCGGCGCAGAGGGAGCACCGCTGACGGACTGCGCACAGGTCAACACGAACAACGAACAGCAGACAGCCAACGCGGAAAACGGCTTTGAATACACCGTAACGGGCGACGAAGCGACGATTACCGGCTACACCGGTTCGGCGAAGAACCTTGTCATCCCGTCAGAGCTGGGTGGCAAGCCGGTAACGGAGATTGGGATATTTGCTTTTGCACTTTGCGACAGCCTGACGGAAGTAACGATTCCGGAAGGTGTGACGAGCATTGGAAATGCTGCTTTTTCGGGTTGCAGCAGCCTGACGGAAGTGACGATTCCAAAGAGCGTGACGAGCATTGGAGATTCTGCTTTTTACAACTGTGATGCTCTGAAAACCGTATATTACGGCGGCTCGCAGACAGACTGGGGTAAGATTTCGATTGGCAGTGATAATGACCCGCTGCTGAAGGCAGAAATTATCTGCGCCATTCAGGAGTCCAACGGCTTTGCATACACCGTAACGGGCGACGAAGCGACGATTACCGGCTACACCGGTTCGGCGAAGAACATTGTCATCCCGTCGGAGCTGGGCGGCAAGCCGGTCACGGCGATTGCGGATAAGGCATTTTACAGATATGGGAAAATGCGCGATATTTATATCCCCAAAACCGTCAAGGCAATTGGAGAGGATGCTTTCTTGTATGCGGTTAGTGAGGAGGAAGCAGATAGCCGGATTCGATTTATATGTTATGAAGGCACAGGGAAGGAATGGGCGAATATCGCTATCCAAGAAGGTAACAATGCAGTAAAGCCAAATGATGATAATTTTCGGATTGGAGTATACGAGTGCAGCTTGTCCGGCGATATGGTTTATCAGGCTTCGGATGACGCGGCGACCCTTGTTCGTTATTTCGGCTCGGACAGCAAGGTGGACATTCCCGCCG
>OCTW013428171.1_pt1 | contig 27515 bp, 20 predicted proteins | sample 1539671 | NCBI WGS metagenome assembly OCTW01 (sample SAMN02144230, study PRJEB22623) | gut metagenome | biome: sheep rumen | host: Ovis aries | place: New Zealand | reverse complement strand
TGTCATGGCCGGTAAGAAGGATTCAGAGGGCAATCCCGCCCTGGGCTCTCAGATGTACGACCTGCTGTCCGAGGAGGAGTATAACGAGATTGTTGACAACCAGCTGCCTGCTGATAACGACTACCTGGATGACAGCGATCCCAATAAGTTCATCTGCAAGATGGGTGCTGAGGCCATCTATGACCTGCTCGTCCGTCTTGACCTCGACTCACTGAGCTACGAGCTGCGCGACCGCGCCAACAGCGACTCTTCAGTACAGCGCAAGAACGAGGCGCTGAAGCGTCTGCAGGTGGTAGAGGCTTTCCGCAGCAGTGTCGAGAGGGGTATCAACCGTCCTGAGTGGATGATTATGAAGATACTCCCCGTCACACCTCCTGAGTTGCGTCCCCTGGTGCCCCTGGATGGTGGCCGTTTCGCTACCAGCGACCTGAACGACCTCTATCGTCGCGTCATCATTCGCAACAACCGTCTGAAGCGTCTGATGGAGATTCACGCTCCTGAGGTCATTCTGCGCAACGAAAAGCGAATGTTGCAGGAGGCTGTCGACTCGCTGTTCGACAACAGCCGCAAGAGCAGTGCCGTTAAGAGCGACTCTAACCGTCCTTTGAAGTCTCTGTCTGACTCTCTGAAGGGTAAGCAGGGCCGCTTCCGTCAGAACCTGCTCGGTAAGCGTGTTGACTATTCAGCACGTTCAGTTATCGTCGTCGGTCCTGAGTTGAAGATGGGCGAGTGCGGTCTGCCGAAGTTGATGGCTGCCGAGCTGTATAAGCCGTTCATCATCCGTAAGCTCATTGAGCGTGGCATCGTCAAGACCGTGAAGTCGGCCAAGAAGATTGTCGATCGCCGTGAGCCCGTCATCTGGGATATCCTGGAGAATGTGATGAAGGGTCACCCCGTATTGCTCAACCGTGCACCAACACTGCACCGTCTGGGTATTCAGGCTTTCCAGCCTAAGCTCATCGAGGGTAAGGCTATCCAGCTGCACCCGTTGGCTTGTACGGCGTTCAACGCCGACTTCGACGGTGACCAGATGGCTGTCCACCTTCCCTTGTCTAACGAGGCTATTCTGGAGGCACAGATTTTGATGCTTCAGAGCCACAATATTCTGAATCCTGCCAATGGTGCTCCTATCACCGTTCCTTCACAGGATATGGTGCTGGGTCTGTACTACATCTCTAAGATTCGTCCGGGCGCCAAGGGTGAGGGTCTGACCTTCTACGGTCCTGAGGAGGCTATCATTGCCCACAACGAGGGCAAGTGCGACCTGCACGCTCAGGTGAAGGTGGTTGTTGACGACATCGTCGACGGCAAGCCCTGCAAGCACATGGTCGAGACCTCTGTGGGTCGCGTTATCGTGAATGGCATCATTCCTAAGGAGGTAGGCTTTGTCAACAAGATTATCTCTAAGAAGTCTCTGCGTGACATTATTGCCGATGTCATCAAGAACGTAGGCTTCGCTGAGGCTTGCGAGTTCCTGGACGGTATCAAGAACCTCGGTTACCGCATGGCTTACGAGGCCGGTCTGTCGTTCAACCTTGACGATATCATCATCCCTGAGTCCAAGAAGGACTTGGTGGAAAAGGGTAACGAGGAGGTTCGCCAGATTACCGAGAACTACAACATGGGCTTCATCACTGATAACGAGCGTTACAACCAGGTCATCGATACCTGGACACATATTAATAATGACTTGGGCAATGTCCTGATGAAGGAGATGACCGAGGCCGACCAGGGCTTTAACGCCGTATTTATGATGCTTGACTCTGGTGCCCGTGGTAGTAAGGACCAGATTCGTCAGCTCTCCGGTATGCGTGGTCTGATGGCCAAGCCCCAGAAGGCTGGTGCCGAGGGCGCCCAGATTATTGAGAACCCCATTCTGTCAAACTTCAAGGAGGGTATGTCCGTGTTGGAGTACTTCATCTCTACCCACGGTGCCCGTAAGGGTCTGGCCGACACAGCCATGAAGACGGCCGACGCCGGTTACCTGACACGTCGTCTCGTCGACGTCTCTCACGATGTCATCATCAACGAGGAGGACTGTGGCACGCTGCGTGGTTTGGTATGCACCGCCCTGAAGAATGGCGACGAGGTTATCTCTACGCTTTATGAGCGCATTCTGGGTCGTGTCTCTGTTCACGATATTATCCATCCCTCTACCGGCGAACTCATCGTTGCTGCCGGCGAGGAGATTACCGAGCCCATCGCACAGGCTATTGAGGATTCTCCCATTGAGTCTGTCGAGATACGTTCCGTACTCACCTGCGAGTCTAAACATGGCGTCTGCATGAAGTGTTACGGTCGTAACCTGGCTACCCGTAAGATGGTCCAGAAGGGTGAGGCTGTCGGTGTCATCGCTGCACAGGCTATCGGTGAGCCGGGTACTCAGCTGACGCTGCGTACGTTCCACGCCGGTGGTGTGGCTGCCAACGCTGCTGCCAACGCTTCTATCGTGGCTAAGAATGATTCCAAGATTGAGATGGAAGAGGTTCGCACCGTACCGTTCGACGAGGACGGCCGTGAGTGCGAGATGGTGGTCAGCCGTCTGGGCGAGTTGCGCTTCGTTGACACCCATACCAACATTGTGCTCTCCTCTGTCAACATCCCCTACGGTTCGTCACTCTACTTCAAGAACGGCGACGTGGTGAAGAAGGGCGACAAGATTGCTCAGTGGGATCCCTTCAACGCAGTCATCGTTACCGAGTATGCCGGTACGCTGAAGTTCCACGATGTCATTGAGGGTGTTACCTTCCGTGCCGAGACCGACGAAACGACCGGTTTGACCGAAAAGATCGTTACCGAGTCTAAGGATAAGTCAAAGGTTCCCACCTGCGACATCATCGATGCCGATGGCGGTATCATCGGTACCTATAACTTCCCTGTGGGTGGTCACGTCGTTGTTGAGGACGGCCAGACTGTCAAGACTGGTGAGACCCTCGTCAAGATTCCTCGTGCTGCTGCCAAGGGTGGTGATATCACCGGTGGTCTGCCCCGTGTCACTGAGCTCTTCGAGGCCCGTAACCCGTCCAACCCCGCTATCGTATCTGAAATCGACGGTGAGGTCACTATGGGTAAGGTGAAGCGTGGTAACCGCGAAATCGTCGTTACCTCAAAGACTGGCGAGCAGCGCAAGTACCTCGTATCACTGTCCAAGCAGATTCTGGTACAGGAGCATGATGCTGTTCGTGCCGGAACACCTCTGTCCGATGGTGTTATTACGCCTGCCGACATCCTGGCCATCAAGGGTCCCACGGCTGTACAGGAGTATATCGTCAACGAGGTACAGGACGTCTATCGTCTGCAGGGTGTGAAGATTAACGATAAGCACTTTGAGATTATCGTTCGCCAGATGATGCGTAAGGTACAGATTAATGATCCGGGCGACACTTCGTTCCTGGAGCAGGAAATTGTCGACAAGCTCGACTTTGCCGAGGAGAACGACCGCATCTGGGGTAAGAAGGTAGTCATTGATGCCGGTGACTCCGAGAACCTGCAGAAGGGCCAGATTGTTACAGCCCGCAAGTTGCGCGACGAGAACTCTATGCTGAAGCGACGCGACCTGAAACCCGTTCAGGTTCGCGATGCTGTGCCCGCTACGTCGACTCAGATTCTTCAGGGTATCACACGTGCTGCCCTGCAGACCAAGTCGTTCGTATCTGCCGCATCGTTCCAGGAGACCACCAAGGTCCTCAACGAGGCTGCCATCCGTGGTAAGTCCGACAACCTGGAGGGTATGAAGGAGAATGTGATTTCCGGTCACCTCATTCCTGCCGGTACCGGTCAGCGTGAGTTCGAAAAGATTATCGTCGGCTCCAAGGAGGAGTACGAGCGCATGCAGGCTAACCGCAAGAACGTGCTCGACTTTGCTGGAGAGTCCGTGCTCGACGAGCGTTAAGCAGTCGCAGCAATAAACAACCGAGAGCGGGTGGGTTCATCGACAGCCCACCCGCTTTTTTTTAACGAAATACATCATCATTCAGTTATGAAGAAGTCTTTATTTGTTATACTGGCCGTCGTGGCTCTCTGCGCCTGTGGCGGTAAGGACAGCGCACCGTTCAACTATCGTGGCCTGGCGTTTACCATGCCCGTCACTCAGTTCGTCGACTCCATGCAGGCCCGTGGCTTTGCCGTCGACTCTGCCGCCTCCGACAGCGGACGTACCGTCGTGCTGTCCAGCGAGGCTGTCAAATATCGTGTTTTGGCCGCTTTTCAGGGCGACCAGCTACAGATTATCCAAGAGACCTATAACCTGTCCACCAACGACAGCACACGCCGCATGTGGCAGGAATTGCGCGACGGCCTGGAGAAAGAGTTAGGTGCCTGGCCCGACTGTCCGTTGCTCAGCGACGACCACAAGGTGGCCAACTTCGATGCCGGCGACGGTCTCATTTCTGTGTTGTTAGAGAACACCTACACTCCGACACTCACAGTCCGCTACACCAGGAAGGCCGAGCAGAAGTAGGGCAAACATTTCTCATAAGGACTAGAGAAGAACAGCCAGTGGGGAAGGGTAGAGGGTTTGCACTACAACCTTCGTCATCTCGTAAATAGTTGCAAAGACCATCGTCTCACCCCTTGCTGTCTTCTCCTTTTTATTGCTTTATCCCAGTCGGATGATGTCTGAGCAGAGGTCGCTGACGGCAGGACGGTGGGTGATGAAAATCATGGTCTTGTCCTTGCAGAAGTCGAAAAGGCGACGGAAGAGCTCCTGCTCGGTGTCGCTGTCGAGCGAAGAACTGATTTCATCGAGCAGCAGGATGCTACCGGGACGCAACAGGCCACGTGCAATGGCGATGCGCTGCGCCTGGCCCTCGCTGAGACCGATGCCGCGCTCACCCAGCAGCGTGTCGATGCCATCGGGCAGCTGATAGACGAAGTTGGCCATGGCGACATGAAGCACCTGACGCAGTTCTTCGTCGGTAGCCTCCGGACGGGCCAGTTGGAGGTTGTAGCGCACCGTACCGCTCATCAGGGTATTGCCCTGGGGTACAAAGACGAAGTGCTGACGGGTAGCCTCGCTGACGGCTTGCTGTTGCCCGTTGGCGTCAAAAAGGACGATTTCACCGCTATTAGGTTGGATGAAATCGAGCATCAGACGGAACAGAGTGGTCTTGCCAATGCCAGTGGCTCCCATGATAGCGGTCTTGCTACCTGGTTGGAAATCATGGCTGAAGTGATGCACCACGGGGCGGTCGCCGGTGGCGTAGCTGAAGGAGACATCGCGTAAGGAAAGACCTAGATGAGACCTCACCCCAGCCCCCTCCCCTCGCAGCGCCACACTCTGCCTTGGCAGAGAAGGAGAGTGAGAAAGAGGTGAGGGGTGTGAGGCGCTCTGCTCCAGTTCTTCCAGTCGGTCGATGCTGGCTGATGCGTAGAAGAACTGGGGCAGCATGTTGAGCAGGCTGAGGATGGGGTGCTGAATCTGGCCGACAAGCTGCAGGAAGCTGGTCATGACACCGAAGGTGATGACACCGCTACGCAGTTGCAGACCGCCCCAGACGAAGGCTAACAGGTAGCCAAGACTAAAAGTGAGTCCCAGCAACAGTCGGCTGACAACCGTGAACCGTGTACGTCGTAGCACGCGACCCATGAGCTGGTCCTGCTGACCGCTAAGACGATCGGTCACCCACTGTTCGCTGCCCAGCGAGCGCAGCACAGCATTGTGCTCCATGCCCTCCTGAACCTGCATCTGGATGAAACTCTCCTGTTGGCGAATCTCCAGCGTCATGTCGCGAAGCTTATGGGCGAACATCTTGCCGAAGCCCACCACCAGTGGGGTGATGAACAGCAGGACGATGGCCAAACGGCTATCCATGGAGTACATCAACAGGAAGGCTCCCGTCAGTTGTACGCCGGTAACAGTGAACTGTGGCAGCAGGGTTGTGGTGACGTTGGCCACGGTATCGATGTCCTTCGACAGGCGTGAGGTGACGTCACCGGAGTGCAGCTGGTCCTCGAACATCTGACGACGGAACAGGCTGCTGAAGACTCGCAGGCGGATGGTGTTCGACTGGTACGTGGCGGCCTTAGTGGTCATGTAGTAGAACAGCTGGCGAAGCAGGATGCCTGTCACCACGGTAGCGAGCAGCATGGCCACCATGCGGATGATGTCGTCGGTGGTGCCTGTGCGAATCGTGACATCAATGAACTGCTTGCTGAGCCAGATCATTATCAGGCCCAGCATCACTTGCGTGATACCTGCTACGATGCGCACCAGGGTATTCCACCGGATGCCCGCCATGTTACGCCATATCCAGACGATGTATTTCATGGGCTGTCAGCTGATGGCTGTTAGCTATTGACTATTCGACGATGCCGAGTTCCTGCCACTGAGCCACCATTTTCTCCACGTCCTGACGCGCGGCTTCAGCGGTCACCTCGTACTCTTCGCAGAGAGCAGCAGTAAGCCCGTCAATGTCGAAATCGCCCATTTCACCGGCTTTCTTCCATAGCCATGCTGCAGTCTCGTTGAGGCTAATGAGTTTGCCGAAGTCAATGGTACCCAGACCCTCACCGACGATTACGTTTTCGCCGCACACCGTGCGCAGCACAAATCCTTCTTTCTGTTTCATTGCTTTTTTGTGTTATTTCGTTATTTCGGAGGTAGAGGCGCGTTACGCCACTACTTTCAGCCATGTCCTTCGATAAATCGCTAGTATCCAACGGCGAACGGGTAGCAGTCGCCACCAGAGACGACTGGCCTTCACGCGCCAGGAATTATACAGCGGATGGTGCTTTCCCTTGGCTGTCACCACGTTGATGGCCAGCGCTGCAACCTCGTCCAGTCGGCAGTGCTCCACTCCTGCTATGTTGCCATCGCCCATCAGTGTTACCTGATTGCCGTCAATACGGATGATGCGGTGTACCACATAGCGGCAGCCCTCTACCCAAGCCAAGACAATATGGCCTACCTGTAGGTTTTCGGGCTTGATAAGGTCAACGCTCTCCTTGCTGCCAATGATGAACGGCAGCATGCTATAGCCTTTTACAGGGAAGGTGACGCGCAAACCTTCGTTGACCAATGCTACTGCATTATGGATAATCTCGTTGTCGCTAATCATCGCCTTCATTTCTATCCTTTCTTCACCGCTTGGTTGCAGACGTATGCGGCATCTGCATTGGGCAGACACTCTAAATGCCATACGGCTACTTCGCCAGCCATCATGTCCTCCATCTCATGCAGACCCTCGGCCACCGTCTTGTCCCATCGCTTTCCTGAAATGGAGGGCACCAGTGCCGCATAGGCTGCTAACGGGCGCAGGCGTTCTATTTTATTAAAGGGAGCCTGGCTCAGCTGCACAATGCCGCCAATGGGGTAGCTGATGTTTCGATAACAGGGCGTTTTGCCGCTCCACGGAGAGCCAAAAACATAGAATCCATCGGGCATACGACGCACTACAGGATTGTCGTCGTTCACCAGTTCGGTGCCTTCGATATGTTTCAGCCACAGTCTGGAGTGTGTGCTCTTTCCAGTGCCGCTCTTGCCCAGGAACATGTAAGCATGGCCCTGATAGCTGACAACGGACGAGTGAAAAAGTGCTGTTTGTCGGTTGGCAGTAGCTAGGGCGTACATCACCATCAGGGCGTTGTTGATGCCAAACAGTGGTTCGTCAACCAGTAAGACGGTTGCTTTGGTATATTGCTCGTTGGTCACCATACGTGCTGCACAGCGTCCCCAAAGTTGAAACTCAAAATAGGGCTTGTCACCGGCGCGACCGGCCAAAATCTGCGAGCCGTCATCGTCTTGGTGCAATTCAATCGTCATGTCGCTTGTGTCGGGGAACTGTTCCGCGGGTACAACCTCTACAGCGAATGCGATGTTGTCAGTCGCAGGGACGACAAACGGGGCATATTGCCCCATTTCATCGATAATATGCTGGTTTGTAGGTAGCTCCAGCAAGAAGACGTGGTCGGCTACCTGATAATAGAATTTTTGTGTCATTCTTTGCTCTTGGGTTTATAGAAGATTTTGTTGGCGCCCGATGTGATGGAAATTTCGTCGCGATGCTCCTCAATGAAGGTGTCGATGTGGCGTTTGCGCTTTTCTTCCCAGATTTCATCGACAGCAATAAGGATACCTGTCTCCTCCACGTCGCCGAAGCCGTAGTTGATGGCTGTGCCGAACAGCTTCATCGTAGGCGACAGACCCATGTATGCGTTTACCAATGGAGGAATGTTGTAGCCCAACTTACGTACCTCTGTGTTTAATATACGATAGTCGTCCTTGAAGTTGTTCATACAGAACAGGTTCTTTAATTCCTCTTCGTCAGTTTCGATTTTTAGCGGTTTCAACGGAATAATCAGGTTCTCCTTGTCGTCAAAGTATTTGCGCAGGAAATAGAGAATCATGTCGCGTCCCTTTCGGATATAGGAGGGGTACATGGTCATCTTTCCAAACAGATATTTGATGTTCGGACGGATGACGGTGAGTGCTCCTAAGCCATCCCACAGGTTGTCGAGGGCAAAGAGACTTTTAGCTCCCATGCGTGACGACTGATAGGGTAGTGAGACGAAAGAACGCCCCAATTCAACGGTATGTGGAGCGTATTCCTTCAGAAATTTCTCAGAGAAGTGGAACATGTGGCTTGTTGCCAAGATGGGTTGTCCTTTGTCATCGTATTCCCAGTCTGTTCCCAAGAGGTAACGGTATCCGCCAATAATCTCTTCGTGTTCAGGATTCCAGACGATGAGTTGTTTGTAGCAGTTTTCACAAACATCGAATTCATCGATATCCGCTGCTTTGCCTGTTCCTCCGCCAGCCTCGCGAAATGCAATTTCGCGCAGTCGTCCAATTTCTTGCATGACGTTGGGTGCATTGTGGGCGGTGATGACGTAGACTTCATTGTTGCTCTTGTTGGTAAGACGCAACTGTCGGTCAGAGGTGAGTTCGCTCTTGAGGACATCCTTGGCGATGGGTTCAATAATGGGCTGTTCCATTTTCTTTGGTGACGTTTTTAAGTCCTTGGTTCTTTATAGGGAATATACGATATTTTTTACATTTTGAGCCCATTCCAACGGTGTTTTGCTTTTATCAAAGGTCTGCCAGGGTATGGGCTTGCCGATGGCTATACGAAAGGTCTTCCCGACGTTCTTGTACATCTCGTCGACGAGATAGAGCATGGCAAGGTTGAAGGGCAGGAAACGATCGGAGATATTGGCCAGCCGGTAGAAAGCGTCTGAGTTCTGTCCACTGAAGTGGATGGGCACGATGTCCCGTTTGTATTCCACGCTTTTACTAATGAATGTCTTTGACCAGGGAATGTCACTGATGATGCCGTTATGGCGACGTGAGCAGATGCCGGCTGGGAACATCAGCATATGGTTGTCGCTCTCGAAACCGGCTTTGATCATAGCGGGAAGGTTGCGCCCTTGCTTGCCGGTTTTGTTGATAGGGATACATACTGGTGCCAAACCGGGCAGGTACATGAGTAGATCGTTGACCAAATAGCGAAAACGACTATCATAGTGTCGACCGATGATGGCTCCTAATGCAACACCGTCGGCTCCGCCCAAGGGGTGGTTGGATACAAAAGTGTATAGTCGACCGTCGTTCTTGTCGGGTAGATTTTCCTTACCCTCCACCTGTAAGGTCATCTCCAGATATTCCACGCAAGCCTCCAGCCAAGGGGTTCCAACCTTGTCTCGTGAACGCCAAAGAAAACTGTTTACTTCGTCCTGATGCACGATGCGTTTCAGGTATGATACCAACATTCCAGGTACCCACTTTGCCTTGGTACCCAGTTTGTTGTGCAGGATGCTTTCGATGTCAATCGTCTTTTCTGAAATCTGTCCCATTTCTCTCAAATTATTACTAACGGCCTGCAAATATACGGAAAATAGCTGAAAGGAGTTTCACTTTTAAGGTTATTTCACAAAAAAAGGTGGAGAAAAGTGGGGGATTGTGGAGAAAATTGTCTACCTTTGCATCCGAATTCATTTTTATAAAGAAGTACACATGCGATTTTTAGGTAACATAGAGGCTAAGGTAGATGCCAAGGGACGCGCTTTTCTGCCTGCTGTTTTCCGCAAGCTGTTGCTGGCGGAAGGCGAGGAGAGGCTGGTGTTGCGCAAGGATGTCTTCCAGGCTTGTCTGGTGCTCTACCCTGAATCGGTGTGGAACGAGCAAATGGATGCTTTGCGCCAGCGATTGAACCGCTGGAACAAACAACACCAGCAGGTGTTTCGCCAGTTTGTTAGTGAAGTGGAGATTCTTGCGCTTGACGGCAATGGTCGTTTCCTGATACCGAAGCGCTACCAGCGCATGGCCGAAATAGAACAGGACGTCAAGTTCGTGGGCATGGGTGACACCATAGAGATATGGAGTAACAAGAAAGTCGACGAGCAGCAGATGGCCCCTGAGGACTTTGGAGCCGCACTGGAAGAGTTGATGGGAACCGAAGCTGCAAGCAGCGAATAACAAGCGAGATAATATGGGGGTCACGACGGCAGAGACATATCATGTTCCTGTACTCTTGAAAGAGAGTGTCGACGGGCTGGACATCCGGCCCGACGGCATTTATCTGGATATGACCTTCGGTGGTGGTGGTCACTCACGGGAAATTCTGTCAAGGTTGGGAAAGAAGGGCCACCTGTATAGTTTTGACCAAGATGGCGACGCAGAGAAAAATATCCTTGCTGATGATAGATTTACCTTTGTCAGAAGCAACTTTAGATATGTCAGCAACTGGATGTCGTACTATGGTGTGGAGCAGGTGGATGGCGTGTTGGCCGACCTCGGAGTGTCGAGTCATCACTTCGACGATGAGACGCGTGGGTTTTCCTTCCGTTTTGACGATGCACCGTTAGACATGCGTATGAATAAGCGTGCAGGACAGACGGCAGCGGACATCCTGAATAACTATAGCGAAGAACGACTGGCTGATGTGTTTTATCTCTACGGAGAGATGAAGAATGCGCGCCGATTGGCCAGGGTCATCTGCGACAGTCGTCGTCAGCAACTCGTTCGAACAACGGCTGACTTCGATAAGGTAATAGGTCCGCTGATAAGTGCTGAGCGGGAGAAGAAAGAATTGGCCAAGGTTTATCAGGCCCTGCGCATTGAGGTGAATCATGAGATGGATGCCCTGCGCGACATGTTGAAAGGTGTTACGTCGCTGCTGAGACCGGAAGGCCGGCTGAGCGTGATTACCTATCACTCGTTGGAAGATCGCATCGTGAAAAATGTGATGAAAGCCGGCAATGCAGAGGGTAAGGTAGAGCAGGACTTCTACGGGCGCATCAGTTGCCCCTTCCGACTGGTTAACAAGGTCACAACCCCGTCAGACGAGGAACAGGAGCGCAACCCACGCAGCAGAAGCGCCAAGTTGAGAATTGCAGAAAAAGTGTAAGAGAGTATGGTAGACGACAACAACATAAAAGACGAAGAGGCCCTTCAGGAAGGCACCGTCGAAACGGCTGAGAATACTCAGAACGCCGAGGACAAGCTGAAGGAAACGCTGAAGAAGATTGAGGAGACGGCTCGGGAAGAAGACCCGCGCCCTTCGCAACAATTGACGCTGCGTACTATTTTGGGTGGCGACCTGCTGTCAACGCATATGGTACGTTCGCAAATATGGTTGTTCGTCCTCATTGTCGCTTTTACCATCGTCTATGTCGCCTTCCGCTATCAGTGTCAGCAGGACATGCTGACCATTGACCGCATGGAGAACGAGTTGAAGGATGCCAAATTCAAGGCCCTGTCATCGTCGAGTACGCTGACGGAGAAATGTCGTGAGAGTCACGTGTTGGACATCCTGAAGCAGAGCAATGACTCGCTGCTGCATCAGGCCGACCAGCCACCTTATATAATAGAGGTACCCGAATGAGTAAGTTCAGCAACGAAAAAGTAATGCCCCGTTACATGGCCATCGCCTTGGTGCTGACGGTGATTGGTTTTGCCGTGATAGGCAAGGCCTTCTACATCATGACTGCCAAGAAACAGTATTGGACGGAGGTGGCCGATCGCCTGAAGCGTGACAGCGTGCTGGTGAAACCCAATCGCGGCAACATTTTGAGTTGCGACGGTCAGCTGATGGCCAGCACCATTCCCGAATACCGCATCTTTATGGACTTCCAGGCTGCCGCCTTCGAGAAAGACGACTCGTTGTGGCAGGACAAGCTGGACTCGGTTTGCGACGGACTGGCCAGAATCTTCCCGACGAAGACAGCGATGGAATTCAGGGAGCATTTAGAGAAAGGCCGCCAGAAGGTCAATAAAAACGGCAGTGTGGGTGCACGTCACTGGCCCATCTGGAAGCGCCGCATCAACTATAACACTTATAAAGAGGTGCAGAAGCTGCCCTTCTTCAATATGCCGAAGTATAAGAGCGGCTTCCACGAGGAGGAGTTCATCTCCCGTAATCGTCCGTTCGGTACACTGGCACTGCGCACCGTGGGTGGTATGTATGGTGCCAAGGACTCGGCCTACTATGGTTTGGAGCTAAGCTACGACTCTGTACTGCGTGGCACACCGGGTATCACTGGTCGTCGCAAGGTGCTGAACAAATACATGAACATCCCCGTCACGCTGCCTGTTGACGGTGCGGACATTGTAACTACTATCGATGTCAACATGCAGGATTTGGCAGAGCGCGCCGTATTGGACGAGTTGAAACTCATTGGCGGTGAGATGGGTGTGGCCATCCTGATGGAGGTGGCGACGGGCGACGTCAAAGCCATTGTCAACATGATACGCACTACTGACGACCAAGGCAATCACCATTATATAGAAGCTGTGAATTCCGCCATCAGCTACCGTTGTGAGCCAGGTTCAGTGTTTAAGGTGGCCTCCTTCCTGGTGGCGTTGGACGACGAGGTGGTGGATACCAGCTACGTCATCCATACCGGCAGTGGTGTGCAGCAGATGCACGGCCGTTGGATGAAGGATCACAACTGGCGTCGCGGCGGTTATGGCGACATCAATGTGGCCCGGACGCTGGAGGTAAGCTCCAACATTGGCGTTAGTCACGTTATAGACCGCTTCTATGGCAGCAAGCCCGAGCGTTATGTCAAGGGACTGTATCGCGTGGGTATCGCCGAAGACCTACAAATTCCGTTGGTGGGTTACCAGAAACCCTATATCCGTATGCCGGACACCAAAACCACAGACCGTTCGAAGTACTGGAGTAAGACGACGCTGCCCTGGATGTCTATCGGCTACGAGACTCAGATCGCGCCCATCAATACGGTAACGTTCTATAATGCCATTGCCAACAACGGTAAGATGATGCGTCCGCGCTTTGTCAAGAAAGTGGTGAAAAACGGCGAAACCATCGCAGAATTCGAACCGCAGGTCATCAAGGAGCGTATTGCCAAGCCCAAGGCCATTAAGACCATACAGACTATCTTGGAGCATGTGGTCAGTCAGGGACTGGGTAAGAAGGCTGGTTCAAAACTCTTCAAGGTGGCTGGCAAGACCGGTACGGCACAGGTGGCCGACCAGTATGGCGGCTACCACTCTGGAACGACGCGCTACTGGCTGTCCTTTGCAGGATATTTCCCTGCCGACAATCCGCGCTATAGCTGCATTGTTTGTCTGAAGAAGTCCGGACTGCCCGCTTCCGGTGGTGGTATGAGCGGTGTCGTCTTCCACCATATTGCCGAGGGTGTCATGGCCCGTAACCTGAAGATGAGCGTCGATGATGCCCGAGACGAAAATTCCGTTATCATTCCTGACGTGAAAAACGGCAATATAGCCGCTGCCAGTCAGGTATTGAACCATTTCGGCATAGCCACCAATAACCACTGGAGTGACAGTTATGCCCACGGTCGTCCTATTTGGGGAACGGCCGCGCGTGGGACCAACAGCGTGGTCCTGTCGAAAAACTCCTTTGGCAAGAATGCGGTGCCCGACGTGACAGGTATGGGAGCGCGTGATGCTGTCTATCTTCTGGAAAGCCGCGGACTGCGTGTGAAACTGCAGGGACGCGGCAAGGTGAAGAAGCAAAGCTATCCTGCCGGTAAGCAAGCCGTGAAAGGCAGTGAGTGCGTATTGACTTTAGAATAATATAATAAGGTATATATATATGAAACTGAGTGAACTGCTGAAGTACGTCAAACCCATAGCTGTTATCGGTGATGACGCGGTTGACATCACGGGCGTGAACATCGACTCACGCAAGGTAGAGAATGGACATCTCTTTGTGGCTATCAAAGGCACACAGACGGATGGGCATCGCTTTATTCCCAAGGCATTGGAGCTGGGAGCCAAAGCGGTGCTGTGCGAAGACCTGCCAGATGGAGTCGATGAGAAAACCGCTACGAGCAGTGGTGTAACCTATGTGCAGGTATCCTCTACCGAAGAGGCTGTAGGACCGGTGGCCACCGTTTTCTATGGCGAGCCTTCGCACCGATTGAAACTGGTTGGTGTGACCGGAACCAACGGCAAGACCACCATTGCCACCTTATTATATAATATGTTCCGTAAGTTTGGTCATAAGTGCGGTCTGTTATCAACGGTCTGCAACTATATCGAGGACGAGGCTATTCCCGCTGACCATACTACTCCAGACCCTATCGAGCTCAACAAACTGTTGGCCAAGATGGTGGATGCCGGCTGTGAATACGCCTTCATGGAGTGTAGCAGTCATGCCATTGCCCAGAAGCGCATCGGTGGCCTGACCTTTGCTGGAGGACTGTTTACCAACCTGACACGCGACCATCTGGACTACCATAAGACCTTCGAGAACTACCGTGATGCCAAGAAGGCGTTTTTTGACGGACTGGGCAAGGACGCCTTTGCCATTACCAATGCCGACGACAAGAACGGCAGTGTGATGGTGCAGAATACGAAGGCCAAGGTAAAGACCTATTCGGTACGTCAGATGGCCGACTTCCGTGCCCGTATCATCGAATGTCACTTTGAAGGGATGTACCTCGAGATTGACGGTCGTGAAGTCGGTGTACAGTTCATTGGCAAGTTCAATGTCTCCAATTTGCTGGCCGTCTATGGTGCAGCCGTGATGTTAGGAAAGAAGCCGGAGGATATCCTTTTGATTCTCAGTACACTGAAGAGTGTTGCTGGTCGACTTGAACCTATCCGTTCAGCAGAAGGAGTGACAGCCGTTGTGGACTATGCTCACACTCCAGATGCCTTGGAGAATGTGCTCAACGCCATTCATGAGGTGCTGGAGGGTAAGAATGGCAAAGTCATCACGGTCTGTGGTGCCGGTGGTAATCGCGACAAGGGCAAACGTCCGCTGATGGCTCAGGAAGCTGTCAAGCAGAGCGATCGTGTCATCATCACCAGTGACAACCCCCGATTCGAGGAGCCTCAGGACATCATCAACGATATGCTGGCAGGCCTCGACCAGAAGCAGATGAAGAAGGTCATCAGTATCGTAGACCGCAAGGAGGCCATTCGCACTGCCTGTATGATGGCTGAGGCTGGCGATGTCATCCTGATTGCAGGCAAGGGCCATGAGGACTATCAGGAAATTAAGGGTGTCAAGCACCACTTCGACGACCGTGAGATTGTGCGAGAAATTTTCGGTGTGGCTAAATAGTAAATTGTTAATGGTCAAATTGTAAATAAAGAATATGTTATACTATATTTTCCGATTCCTCGAACAGTTCGACATACCAGGTGCGCACATCTGGTCATACATCTCGTTCCGTGCACTATTGGCCCTCATCCTGTCGCTGATTATCTCGGCATGGTTTGGCGAATACTTTATTAAATGGATGAAGCGTCGCAACATAGCAGAGACGGCCCGCGATCCAAGTATCGATCCCTTTGGCATTGAGAAGAAAGGTGTGCCGACGATGGGTGGTATCATCATCATTGTCAGCATCTTGGTGCCTGTACTGCTGTTGGGCAGAATGCGTAATATCTACCTGGTGCTGATGATTATCACGACCGTTTGGCTTGGATTCTTGGGATTCATGGACGACTACATCAAGATTTTCCGCAAGAACAAGGAGGGTCTGAAGGGGATTTATAAGATTGTCGGTCAGGTGTCTATCGGCTTCATCGTGGGTCTGACCCTGTGGCTCAGTCCCGATGCGGTAGTCCGTGAGAATGTCTCCGAGACCCAGCAGAACCAGGAGGTTGTCATCAAACATAATCCCGAGGCTGTGAAGTCGCTGCATACCACCATTCCTTTCATTAAGAACCACAACCTGAACTATTCAGACGTGATGTCGTTCTTAGGCGAGTATAAGGTCGCAGCAGGCTGGATTCTCTTTGTGATTATGACGATCATTGTGGTGACGGCAGTCTCCAATGGTGCCAATTTGAACGACGGTATGGATGGTATGTGTGCCGGCAATTCGGCCATTATCGGTGTGGCGTTGCTCATTTTCGCCTATGTGTCGTCGCATATTGTCTATGCAGCTTATTTTGATATCATGTACATCCCAGGTTCTCAAGAACTTGTAGTGTTCCTCAGCGCCTTCATTGGGGCTATGATAGGTTTCCTGTGGTATAATGCCTATCCGGCACAGGTCTTCATGGGTGATACAGGTTCTTTGACCATTGGCGGTATTATCGGTGTCTGTGCCGTCATCATCCACAAAGAGCTGATGCTCCCCATTCTGTGTGGCATCTTTTTCATAGAGAGTCTGAGTGTTATCATCCAGACCCAGTGGTTTAAGATACAGAAGAAAAAGGGAAAGCGAGTGCGCGTGTTCCGTGCAACACCCATTCATGATACTTTCCGTAAGTTGGACTCACAGCTGGACCAGACCAGTAGCTACATTCTGAAGAGTTGGCCGCACCGTCCGTTCCATGAGTCAAAAATAACCATCCGTTTCTGGATTACCACAATCATATTAGCAGCATTAACTATTATAACACTGAAGGTACGATGAGTAAGATTGCCATTTTAGGAGCAGGAGAGAGCGGTGCTGGAGCCGCTGTATTAGCCAAGAAGCAGGGCTTCGAGGTGTTTGTCAGCGATATGTCCAAGATTGCCGAAAAATACAAGAAGTTGATGGACGACCACCACATTGAGTGGGAGGAAGGCCACCACACTGAAGACAGGATTCTGGATGCTGACGAGATTATCAAGAGTCCCGGTATTCCCGATACGGCTCCCATGATTGTCAAGGTCAAGGAGCGTGGCATTCATATCATCAGTGAGATAGAATTTGCAGGTCGTTACACCACATCGAAGATGGTGTGCATCACGGGTTCGAACGGAAAAACTACGACCACCTCGCTGATCTACCACATCTTCAAAGAGGCAGGCTATGATGTCGGCTTGGCAGGAAATATCGGTAACTCACTGGCTCTGCAGGTAGCAGAAGACCCTCATGCTTACTACGTTATTGAGTTGTCATCCTTCCAGTTGGACAATATGTATGATTTCCGTGCCGACATTGCTATTCTGTTGAATATCACTCCCGATCATCTGGACCGGTACGACTTCAAGATGCAGAACTATGTCGATGCCAAGATGCGCATAGTCCAGAATCAGACACAGAAGGATGCCTTTATCTACTGGAATGACGACCCCATCATCAAGCGTGAGTTGGAGAAATATGATATTAAGGCCATACAATATCCCTTCTCTGAGCTGAAGGAGAAAGGATCTATCGGTTATATTGAGGAAGGTCAGTACACTATTGAACAGCCTACGCCTTTCAATATGGAGCAGGAGTCTCTGAGTCTGACCGGTAAGCATAACATTTACAATTCATTGGCAGCCGGTATTGCCACCAATATAGCGGGTATCAAGAAAGAGGTCATACGCAAGTCACTCAGCGACTTCCCTGGTGTGGAGCATCGTTTAGAGAAGGTATGCAGTGTTCGTGGTGTGCAGTACATCAATGACTCGAAAGCCACTAATGTCGATGCCTGCTGGTATGCACTGGAAGCCATGAAGACCAAGACAATCCTTATTATTGGCGGTAAGGACAAAGGAAACAACTACGACCCCATCAAGCCGTTGGTCAAGGAAAAGTGCGCCGGACTGGTGTATCTCGGTGCCGACAATCAGAAATTGCATGACAACTTCGATAGTCTGGGCATTCCCGTCCGTGATACCCATTCCATGAAAGAGTGCGTTGAAGCCTGTTATGAACTGGCAGAGCCGGGTATGACCGTACTGCTGTCACCTTGCTGTGCTTCGTTCGACCTTTTCAAGAACATGGAAGATCGCGGTGAGCAGTTCAAGGAGTTGGTACGAAACCTGTAAAGGACGTTATTACGAAAAAGAAAAGAATCAATGAATAAGAAAATAGGCAATATATTCAAGGGCGACAAGGTCATCTGGATGGTGTTCTTCTTCCTCTGTATGGTTAGTATCGTGGAGGTATTTTCGGCTTCCAGCGGTCTGACATACAAGAGTCATAACTATGTCGGTCCTATTGCCTATCATGCCTTCACCATATTCATGGGTGTTGTTGTCGCCATCCTGATGCTCAACATTCCATGTCGCTATTTCAAGTTGCTGACGCCGTTCTTGATGTTAGTCACGGGCCTGATGCTGCTTATTGTCATGTTTGGTGGCGGCGAGAGTACCAATGATGCTTCGCGTTGGATTCGGCTGGGTCCATTTACCATACAGCCTTCAGAAATCGCTAAAGGTACTATTGTGCTGGCTGTTGCCCAAATTTTGGCAGCCATGCAACGCGACAACGGGGCTGACCGACAGGCATTTAAGTGGATATTGTGGGTTACCATTCCTGCTTGTGCTATGATTGGTGTGGAGAACCTGTCAACGGCAGCATTGCTCTTTGCCGTTGTCGTCTTGATGATGTTCATTGGGCTGGTGCCTCTGCGACAGTTAGCCAAATTGGTGGGTGTTATTGCCTTGATAGGTGTCTTTGCGATATCCATGGTGATGTTGGTAGGTCACGATACCAGTGACGAAGAGCCACAGCTCACGAAGACCGAGCAAGTCAATATGCCGAAGAAAAAGAAGAGTGGGGTGGAGAAGATGCTACACCGTGCCGACACTTGGAAGAGCCGTATCCTGAAGTTTGGTAAAGACGCCCCGTCGCCTCAGGAATACGATCTGGACAAGGATGCACAGGTGGCGCATGCCAACATTGCCATCGTATCAAGCGGTATCGTTGGCAAGGGTCCCGGACAGTCCGTAGAGCGTGACTTCCTGGCTCAGGCCTTCTCGGACTTCATTTATGCCATTATCATTGAGGAGTTAGGACTGCTGGGCGCAGCCTTTGTGGCTTTCCTGTATATTGTCCTGCTCTATCGTTGTGCCCGTATTGCCAGCCGGTGTGAGAATAATTTCCCTGCCTTCCTGGCGATGGGCCTGGGACTGCTCTTGGTCATTCAGGCAACGTTCAACATGATGGTTGCCGTAGGCCTGGCTCCCGTGACAGGACAGCCGTTGCCGTTGATTTCGAAAGGCGGTACTTCGACCATCATCAATTGTGCCTATATAGGTGCTATTCTGAGCGTCAGTCGTTCGGCAAAAATAAAGAAAGAAAAAGAAAATGAGCTTTAATGGCTTGAGTTCCAATTAAAATGCTTACCTTTGCAAAATACTATATAAATACGGATATATGAGTAAGGAATTGAGAGTGATTATCAGTGGCGGTGGCACGGGAGGGCACATCTTCCCCGCTGTGTCCATAGCGAATGCTGTCAAGACCCTGCGCCCTGATGCCAAGATCTTGTTTGTAGGTGCATTAGGACGCATGGAGATGCAACGCGTTCCTGCTGCTGGCTATGATATTAAAGGACTGCCAATCCGTGGCTTCCTCCGCCCCCTGTGGAAGTTGGGTAACATTGGCGTGGCTTTAGATTACCTGAAGAGCAAAATGATGGCCAAGCAGCTGCTGCGTCAGTTCCAGCCTCAAGTGGCTGTAGGTGTGGGCGGTTATGCCAGCAGTGCTGCTTTGGGTGCCGCCAATAGTTTGGGCATTCCCACGCTGTTGCAGGAGCAGAACAGTTATGCCGGACTGGCTAACAAGACGTTGGCTAGAAAGGCAGCCAAGATTTGTGTAGCCTATGAGGGTATGGAACGCTTCTTCCCTGCCGACAAGATCATGTTGACGGGTAATCCTGTTCGCCAGCAGTTGCTGGAAAGCACCATTACTCGTGAAGAGGCTATCCGTTCGTTTGGCTTAGACCCCAAGAAAAAGACCATACTCCTGGTGGGAGGAAGCTTAGGAGCGCGTACCATCAACGAAAGTGTGCTGCAGCATCTGGATGAGATACGTGTCAGCCAGGTGCAGTTTATCTGGCAGACAGGCAAGTACTATAGCGATGCTATCGCCAAGCAGCTTGAAAAGGCTGTATGTCCGAGTAATCTCAAGGTGACCGACTTTATCAGTGATATGGCTGCTGCTTATCGGGCTGCCGACCTGGTGATCAGTCGAGCCGGAGCAGGTTCCATCAGCGAGTTCTGTCTCCTGGGCAAGCCTGTAATTCTCGTTCCGTCGCCTAATGTTGCCGAAGACCATCAGACCAAGAATGCGATGGCTTTGGTGAAGAAAGATGCAGCCCTTTGTGTCAAGGATGCTGAGGCTACCCAGCAGTTGCTTCCTTTGGCTATCAAGACAGTAGACGATGATGCAAAGTTGAAGAGCCTGCATGAAAATATTCTGAAGATGGCGCTGCCTGACTCCGCCAAAATCATAGCCCAAGAAGTTATCAAATTAGCAGAACAATGAATATAAAAGATATTAAGTCCGTTTATTTCGTAGGAGCAGGTGGTATCGGCATGAGTGCCATAGCCCGCTACTTTCTCAAGAAAGGTCTCGTCGTGGCTGGATACGACAAGACCCCAAGCACGCTGACCCGTCAGTTGGAGAAGGAAGGTATGCTCATTCACTACGATGAGAATGTCGATGAGATTCCTCATGCTTGTCGCCAGCCTCAGACCTGCCTCGTCATCTATACCCCCGCTATTCCTGCCGAACATCAGGAATTGCAGTATTTCCGCCAGCAGGGGTTTGAAATACAGAAGCGTGCGCAGGTTTTAGGAACGCTGACACGTCAGCATAAAGGACTTTGTGTGGCCGGCACTCATGGCAAGACGACTACCAGCACGATGTGTGCCCACATCATGCACCAGAGCCATTTGGACTGTAATGCTTTCCTGGGAGGCATCTCCAAGAACTATGGAACGAATTATATTCTTTCCGATAGTGACTATGTCGTTATTGAGGCTGACGAGTTCGACCGCTCGTTCCATTGGCTGTCGCCTTATATGACAGCTATTACCTCAACCGATCCGGACCATCTGGACATTTATGGTACTAAAGAAGCCTATCTGGAGAGCTTCCGCCACTATACTGAACTGATTCAGCCTGATGGTGCTTTGGTTATTCACCGCGGATTGGAGATGAAGGAGTCGTTGCCTGCAGGTGTGCGCCGCTATGACTACGCCTTGACAGAGGGTGACTTCCATGCAGAGAATATCCGCATTGAGAATGGTGAGATTACCTTTGACTTTATCTCTCCCATTGAGTCGGTGAAGAACATCGAACTGGGTCAGCCCGTACCTATTAACATAGAGAATGGTATTGCTGCGATGGCTTTGGCACAGTTGGCCGGATGTACGGCAGAGGAACTGCGAATAGGTATGATGACCTACAGTGGTGTGGAGCGCCGCTTTGACTTCAAGATCAAGACAGACCGTCTCGTTTTCTTGAGCGACTACGCCCACCATCCCAAGGAGATATATCAGAGTGCACGTAGTATCCGCGAACTGTACCGTGATCGCAAGATAACGGCCATTTTCCAGCCGCACCTCTATACTCGTACCCGTGACTTCTATCCAGACTTTGCCGATGCTCTGAGTCTGTTGGATGAGGTGGTGCTGACCGAGATATATCCGGCTCGTGAACAACCCATTGAGGGTGTAACTTCAAAGCTGATATACGACCGGTTACGTCCAGGTGTGGAGAAGTATATGATTAACAAGGACGATGTCCTTCAGTTTGTCAAGGATCACTCCTTCGACGTACTTATCGTATTGGGAGCTGGCGATTTGGACAATCAAGTACCTCAGATTGCCAATATCCTGAACCGGAAATAACGGATAAAAAAATAAGAAAACAATATAATTGACACAAGTAATAGCATGGTGATTTGGAAGAAGACTGCAATCATTCTGGCCGACTGCGCATTGGCTGTTTACCTTCTGCTGGCTGTTACGGCGTTCAACCATCCCGACGAGAGTCAGGAGGTCTGCACGGAGGTGAACATCCATATCGAGGATGGTGCTGTCAAGGGTTTCCTGAATGTCGATGAGGTGAAGACGCAATTGGTGCGTGCACATCTCTATCCGCTGGGTGATAACCTCAGTGCGGTCGATGTGCGCAAGATAGAGGAAACACTGACCAAGAATCCCTTTGTGCAGACAGCACAATGCTTTAAGACACAGACGGGTCGGGTGCATATCACCATCGCACAGCGTCTGCCTGTTATTCGTGTCAAGGCCGATAATGGCGAAGACTACTATGTGGATGCTGACGGTAACGTTATGCCTAATGTCAACTTTACCAGTGATTTGGTTATTGCCACAGGAAATATTCAGCGGAAGTATGCTCAGAAGGTGCTGACAGGCATCGGTCGCTATCTTGCGCAGCAGCCGTTATGGGGTAATCAGGTGGAGCAGATCAACGTGTTGTCCGACGGTACGATAGAAATGGTGCCGAGAGTGGGTGAGCACGTCGTATATTTGGGCAGACCCGACCATTTGGAACACAAGTTGGCCCGATTGGAGAAATTCTACAAGTACGGACTGTCAAAGGCTGGTTGGAACAAGTACTCCTATATCAATGTGGAGTTTGACAACCAGATTATATGTAAGAAGCGTAATCACAGAGAAATGTAAAATCGTTAAAAAGTTAATAATATTATGCCAAAGGATTTCATTGTAGCTATCGAATTGGGTTCATCAAAGATGACCGGTATTGCCGGACGAAAGAACCTTGACGGCAGCATTCAGGTGCTGGCTTGCGTCAAGGAGGACTCTTCGACGTGTATTCGCAAAGGCGTGGTCTACAACATTGACAAGACTGCCCAATGCCTGACCAACATTATCAACAAGCTGGAGAAACAGCTCAAGATGACCATCACCCAAGTATATGTCGGAGTCGGTGGCCAGTCTATTCGCTCTATTCGCAATGTGATTGCTAAAGACCTGCCTGCTGATACGCTGGTGACACAGGATATGATAGTCGAACTGATGGATGCAAACCGTAGCGTGATATACCCAGACCAGGAGATACTGGATGCTGCTGTTCAGGAGTACAAGGTTGATTCCCAGTATCAGTTAGATCCGGTAGGCATTCAGTGTTCACGTATTGAAGGCAACTTCCTGAACATTCTTCAGCGTAAGGCTTTCTACAAGAACCTTAACAAGTGCTTTGAAACGGCAGGCATCAATATTGCCGAGCTCTACTTGGCACCTTTGGCACTGGCAGACAGCGTGCTGACAGAGGCCGAGAAACGTTCCGGCTGTGCTTTGGTAGATCTCGGTGCTGACACGACAACGGTAAGCGTCTATTCCAAGAATATCCTGCGTCATCTGGCTGTGATTCCTTTGGGCAGCAACAACATCACGAAGGATATTGCCTCCCTGCAGATGGAAGAGCAGGATGCTGAGAAAATGAAGCTAAAATACGCCTCAGCATACACCGAGAATGGCGATATCGACAATAACATGAAATACTCTATCGATATGGATCGTCAGGTAGAGACACGTAAGTTCATTGAGATTGTCGAGGGTCGCCTGGAGGAAATCATTGCCAATGTTTGGTGCCAGGTGCCTGAGGAGTATTGTGATAAACTTCTTGGTGGTATCATTCTGACAGGCGGTGGTTCTAACATGCAGAATATTGAAACCGCTTTCCAGAACTATACCCACATCGACAAGATACGTTTGGCAAAATTCGTCACACAGACCGTTACATCGACCATCAGCGAGGTGAACGCTCACGATGGAAAGATGAACACGGTGCTGGGACTGTTGGCCAAAGGTGACATCAATTGCGCTGGTCAGGAGTATGATCCTAACGGCGACCTCTTTGCCTCTCAGAAGACTCCCGTGGAACAAGCCGAACAACGTCGTGCTCGTACGGCAACAGAGATTCCTGCTGGTGTCATCCGTACGGCAGAGGAAAAGCGTCAGGCAGAGGAAGAAGCCCGTCAGAAGCGTGAGGAAGAGGAACGTATAGCCCGTGAAGAAGCTGAGGCCAAGGCTCGTGAAGAGGCTGAGCGCCGTAAGGAGAATAGCACGCTTCGCAAGATGGGACGCTGGTTGAAGGACTTTGGTAAGAAGATGGTCGAGGAGGAAGAGTAATTCCTTGCTCGAGATATCGAAATAACGAAATGTCGGAATACCGTAATATCGAAATAACGAACTAACCAAAATACAAAGAATTATGGCAGACAATAATATATTGCTCGATTTCGGTGAACCCGAAAAAGAAAACAGCATCATCAAGGTGATTGGTGTCGGTGGTGGCGGCGGCAATGCTGTCAATCACATGTATCGTGAAGGCATCCATGATGTTACCTTCGTACTCTGCAATACAGATAATCAGGCCCTGAACGATTCCCCCGTTCCCGTGCACTTGCAGCTGGGTAAGGAGGGCCTTGGAGCCGGCAACCGGCCTGAGAAGGCTCGTGCTGCCGCTGAGGAGAGCCTGGAAGACATCAAGAGTGTGTTGGCTGATGGTACCCGCATGGCCTTCATTACTGCAGGCATGGGTGGCGGTACCGGTACTGGTGCAGCCCCTGTCATTGCCCGTATCTCCAAGGAGATGGGCATCCTGACCGTAGGTATCGTGACCATTCCCTTCCGCTTCGAGGGCGATCGTAAGATTGACCAGGCGCTGGATGGCGTCGAGGAGATGTCGAAGCACGTTGATGCCCTCTTGGTAATTAATAATGAACGCCTGCGTGAGATTTATCCAGAGCTGACCGTACTCGATGCTTTCGGAAAGGCTGATGATACCTTGTCGGTAGCAGCCAAGTCGATTGCCGAGATTATCACTGTTCACGGACTCATCAATCTGGACTTCAACGACGTCAAGACCGTGCTGAAAGATGGTGGTGTAGCCATTATGTCTACCGGATACGGAGAGGGTGAAGGCCGTGTGAAGAAGGCTATCGACGATGCCCTGAACTCACCGCTGCTGAACGAGAACGACGTATTCAACTCCAAGAAGATTCTGCTCTCCATCTCCTTCTCTGGCGGTAAGGACGGAAAGGAATCACTGATGATGGAAGAGATGAACGATGTCAACGACTTCATGGCTAAGTTTGGCGACTTCGAAATCAAGTGGGGATTGGCTGTTGATCCCGAGTTGGGCAAGAAGGTCAAGGTGACCATTCTGGCTACAGGCTTTGGCATTGACCGCGTCGACGGCATGAACAGCCACCGTCAGCGTCACAATACGCAGGAGGAGGCTACCCGTATCGCTGCTGAGCAGGAGGCTGAGGCTAAGCGTATGGACCGCCGCAACCGCTACTATGGCGGTGATGGTCAGACACGCCGTTACAAACGTCGTCCGCATATCTATCTGTTCCGTCCGGAAGACCTTGATAACGACGACGTCATCTCTGCTGTAGAGCAGACGCCGACATACAAGCGTACTCGTGAAATCCTGGACAGCATCTATTCGCAGGCTACGGGTGAAGACCCGCAGCAGAAGAACTCAGACGCACCTCAGCCGGAGGCTATCCAGGGTACGATCCGATTCTCATAAGCTGTAGGAATATACTTAAAACAGGAGGGCAATACACGAATGATTCTGTGTGTTGCCCTCTATTTTTCTTTTGTTTTCTGCTTCTTCTTGATACCGAACAGGTCTGGTATGCCGTCGAAGTCTCGCTTGAGAATAATACCGATACCTTGTGTGTTCAGCGACGATCGCGTGAAGTAGCGGTCATTGGTCTGGTTATATACTTTCAGGGCCAGGTTTCCGTTTGGCTTGAGCAGGTAGCGGATGTCAAAGTCGCCGATGAAGGAGGGGTTCGTTGTCTTGGCATTGTCGCGGTAGCCGAACTGTCCATTGAACAGCAGTCGGTTGTTGAGTAGTCTGCCGCTGACGAGACCTTCGTATTCTGCATTGTTCCAGCCCTCATCGCCTGTAGAGATGTTAGCGCCGAAGTTCCATTTGTTGCTCTTGACAATCTGTCCGAGCATATTGTTGATTTGTCCGCTAATGGTTCCGGACAGCAGACTCTGCATGGCCAGTGACGTCTTGCTACGCGAGTTCTCGGTGGCATTGGCATTGTTTTCGTTCTGGGGATAGAAGCGTCCTACCGCCAGCAGGTAAATAACCTGTTGGTTCATTTCCTCCTCACTGTTGATAATGCTGCGCACCATCTGCTGCTCGTCGGCGTTGACGTTGGGCATTTCCAGGTCGAAGTCAATGATGGGCTGTCGTGGCTGTCCCGAAATGTTCATCAGACAATTGACGCGTACGGTGTTTGAGAAAGAGCGCCCTACGTTGAGGTCGCTGAGGCTGACACCGTTAACCGTATGCTGGGCTTGTAGGTTCAGTGTAGCATCGTAGGGATCGCCTCCGAAAACAATCGTACCGCCTTCGCGGAAGGTGAAGTTCTTGCGGATAATGTTCTGAATCGTGATACCGTAGGTGCCCTCTGTCACGCGATAGGTGCCAAACATAGTGAAGCCTCCTTTATTATAATAGGTAGACTGCAATATTCCGTTGCCGCGGAGAGTAATGTAGTCGTTGGTTTTTGCATCCATCAGCAGGCGGATGGATGCCTGTGGGTTGGCGTTGATTTTCAGTCGCATCACCAGGTCGTCACGGTAGGTTAGCGCATTCTTTTCCACCGCCGTTGCTGTGGCGTGTCCGTCGTTTGCGGTTTGGGTTACGGCGGGCTTTCCCCACTGTATGAACTCCTGATTGGTGATGACGTCGGGCGACGCTGCATTATAGACAAAGACCGTACCATTCTGCGGTGTGATGTCTGCATCGATCGTGATGCCGTCCTCGCGTCCTTTGATGGCCACCTCTCCAGTGGCGAAGACCGTTCCGTAGAAGGTGTCTGTCCCGAAGTTGCTAAAGTGGTACGCCAACAGGTTTTCCGTTTTGACAAAGAGGTCGAACGTCAGGTTGGTGAGTTCTTCGTGGTGAATGCTTCCGCTCAACATGGCTTGGGTTCCGTTGATGTCGTAAACGGGGAAATGTGTCATTATAATCTCGTTAGGAATGAGCGTAATCGTGTCGCCTATCAACTCGTAGGAACACCCCAATGGCGTAACGTGTGCCAAACCATTGATGACCAGCTTTCCTGTAATGTTCAAGGCATCCAAAGCTCCTGCCAGTCGGACGCGACCATTGGCATGACCATCCAGTTGACTGATGAAGCTGCTCATAAACGAGCGGGCAAACTCCAGATGCGTTCCTTGGGCTTCTATGTCCAAATCGATGTAGTTGCGCTTGGGTGACACATAGCCCTCAATGAGTGTTTGCGCTTTGGGACCGTCATCGGCCGTGGCGTGAATGTCAATCTGCTCCTGCTCGGGGTTCCAGTTGACCTTGGCATGGAGCGTTCCCATTCTGCCGTCTTGGAACTTGAACTGATTGACGGTCAGCATGGCATCGGCCTCCAGATT
>OCTW011618237.1_pt1 | contig 27527 bp, 16 predicted proteins | sample 1539671 | NCBI WGS metagenome assembly OCTW01 (sample SAMN02144230, study PRJEB22623) | gut metagenome | biome: sheep rumen | host: Ovis aries | place: New Zealand | reverse complement strand
GCTTGCCGTTTCTGGTCTGCAGGAAGAAGAGCTTGCCTTCCTCGATGGTGAACTCCATGTCCTGCATATCGCGGTAGTGCTTCTCCAGCGTATCCGCAATGCTGATGAACTGCTTGTAGCAGTCGGGCAGATCCTTCTCCAGCTGGGTGATGGGCTGGGGTGTGCGGATACCTGCGACGACATCCTCGCCCTGTGCGTTGATCAGGTACTCACCGAAGATACCCTTGGCGCCGGTCGCGGGGTTGCGGGTGAAGGCAACGCCGGTGCCGGAGGTGTCGCCCATGTTGCCGAAGACCATGGACTGGACGTTGACTGCGGTGCCCCACTCGTAGGGGATATCGTTCATCATACGATAGTAGTTGGCGCGGGGATTGTCCCAGGAGCGGAAGACGGCCTTGATGGCCTCCATCAGCTGAACCTTGGGATCCTGGGGAAATTCCTCGCCCATTTTTTCCTTATAGATTGCCTTGTACTGCGCGATGACGCCCTGCAGGTCCTCAGCGGTCAGCTCGGTGTCATACGCATATCCATGATCCTTCTTGACGCCTTCGAGAATGCTGTCAAAGAAGGTCTTGCTCATTCCCATGACAACGTCAGAGAACATCTGGATGAAACGGCGGTAAGAGTCGTACGCAAAGCGGGGATTGCCGGTCTTCTGCGCGAAGCCCTTGACGGAAACATCGTTGAGACCCAGGTTCAGGATGGTATCCATCATGCCGGGCATGGAAGCGCGCGCGCCGGAACGGACAGAGACCAGCAGAGGATTGTCCGTGTCGCCGAACTTCTTGCCCTGGACGCCTTCCAGCCACTCCAGTGCCTCGAAGATCTGCTTCTGCGTATCCTCGTTGATGGTCTTGCCGTCGTTGTAGTAGTCCGTGCAGGCTTCCGTGGAGATCGTGAACCCGTTCGGGATGGGCAGACCAATGTTGGTCATCTCTGCCAGGTTGGCACCCTTGCCGCCCAGCAGGTCACGCATGTTCGCGTTTCCCTCACTGAATTTGTAAACTCTTTTACTCATTTGTTACCTCCTTATATATGTGTTCTGCAGTTGGATTGGCTGCAGTAACCAACAAAACGATGATCATCTGCGATGCATATGTGTTCACATCCTTCACCGGGTATGCTGTCCACCCGCGCGGGGCACGCTGTGCCCACCGTGGGGAATAAAGCTGTCGAAAATAAAAACATCGAAGTGCTTCTTTGCCCTTTTCAGATCCTCCTCGCTCTTTACCGTCCATGCGGCGGCCTTTCCGCGAAAAAGTCTGTGCCAGAGCCGCCTGGAGAGGTTGCTCTGATATTTGTGATTATACGCTATAAAGTCAGGTCTTGTCACGAAATTCGTACACAAAAACTGAATAATCAGGCCAGGCGCCAGCTTGACAGGCGTCCGGAATTCCCGCTGAAAGACAAATCCGTCGGAGAGCTGGCCGCGCATGACATCCGGCCTGTTTTTGCGGTACCACAAAAGCACCAGCGGATTGAAGGATTCAATGCAGTAGACGCCGTGATAATCCCTCAGCAGACGGTCCGCAGCCCGGCAGACCCGCAGGTCCGCATACTCGACCTTCATCTCAATGATCAGCGGGACCCGTCCGTCCACAGCCGCAAGCGCCTCCGCAAAGGTCGGGATCTGCTCGCCGCAGTCCAGCAGATGGAACTTTCTCAGCTCCTCCAGTGTATAATCACAGACACGTCCCCGCTGCCCGCACATGCGGTGCAGGGTAAAATCATGAAAGACGACGGGAACGCCGTCCTTTGTCACCTGGATATCGAATTCGATCCCGTAGCCTTCCTCCGCCGCCTTTCGGATTGCCGGCAGCGAATTCTCCGGCATGGCGGTCCCGTTCCTGTGGAGCCCCCGGTGCGCAAAGAAATGTGTCTCAAATGCCTGTTTATCCGGTTTGTGCAGAAGACGGGGCATGATCGTGTACAGGTACACCGTCCCCGCGACAGCCGCACTCACCGCGGTTCTTCTCAGTCTCTTTCTTTTTTCTGTCATACAAATATCGCTCCGATTTCCGCCTGTTCTCTCACCAGTCTGTCCGGATCTGACAACCGGTATTCCTTTGCAGACAGTCTCCGATGTTCGCCGGAGCCAGTCTTCCGACTGCAGTTCCAAAAGTATCCGGCAGGGCACGCAGTGAGCGGAAATCTCTGTATACAATCAGCTCGTGCACATTATAGCACTGTTCGCCGGACACTTCCACCGGTGCTTTGTGAAATAATTATTTAATCTCATTTAATCTCATTCAATAACGCTTCTTCATTTTGGATGCAATTATGAACACATAGGCGCGGGTCGAACACTTTTGCGTCACTTGTTCCCGTCTTGCATTTTCCAGGTGAATCATGTATCATTTTTTCGTTACAGCCTTTTTTACCCAGGCACCATCGGTATACGTGCTGTACTTATATTTCCAACTTTTTCCGGCCTTTCAAAAAGTCGGAACACAAGACAATGAGGGATATGAAAATATGATTGCTGCTAACAACGTTACGCTTCGTCTGGGCAAAAAGGCCCTGTTTGAAGATGTATCGATCAAGTTTACAGAGGGCAACTGCTATGGCATCATCGGTGCCAACGGCGCCGGAAAGTCCACCTTCCTGCGCATCCTGTCCGGCCAGCTGGATACAACCAGCGGCACGGTCACGATCACAGACGGACAGCGCCTCTCCTTCCTGGAACAGGACCATAACAAATACGACAACCAGGTCGTCCTGGACACAGTCATTCAGGGTAACCCCCGCCTGTTCGAGGTCCGCGCCGAGAAGGACGCTCTCTATGCAAAAGAAGACTTCTCCGATGAGGACGGCATCCGCGCCAGTGAACTGGAGACAGAATTTGCCGAGATGGACGGCTGGGAGGCCGAGTCCAACGCCGAGGCCCTGCTCAACGGTCTGGGCATCGAGACCGAGCTCCACGGCTATCTCATGCGCGAGATCACCGGCGCCCAGAAGGTCAAGGTCCTGCTGGCCCGCGCCCTCTTCGGCAATCCGGATGTCCTGCTCCTCGACGAGCCGACCAACCACCTGGATCTGGACGCCATCAACTGGCTGGAGGAATTCCTGATCAACTTCCCCAATACCGTCATCGTCGTCTCCCACGACCGATATTTCCTGAACAAGGTCTGCACCTATATCGCGGACATCGATTACGGCAAGATCACCCTCTACGCCGGCAACTACGACTTCTGGTACGAGTCCTCCAGACTCCTGATCCGCCAGATGAAGGAAGCCAACAAGAAGAAAGAGGAAAAGATCAAGGAGCTCAAGGAATTCATCTCCCGCTTCTCGGCCAACGCCTCCAAGTCCAAGCAGGCGACCAGCCGCAAGCGCGCCCTGGAGAAGATCCAGCTGGATGAGATCAAGCCCTCGAGCCGCAAATATCCCTACATCGATTTCCGCCCCGACCGGGCGATCGGCAATGAAGTGCTCACCGTGAGCGGGATCTCCAAGACCATCAACGGCGTCAAGGTCCTCGACAACGTCTCCTTCGTCATGGGACACGAGGACAAGATCGCCTTCGTCGGAAGTCAGGAACTGGCCAAGACCACCCTCTTTGAGATCCTCATGGGCAACATAGAGCCGGATGAGGGCACCTACAAGTGGGGCATCACGACCAGCCAGGCCTACTTCTGCAAGGACAACACCCGCGAGTTCGACTCCAGCCTGACCATCACCGAGTGGCTGACTGGCTTCTCCCCCGTCAAGGACGTCACCTACGTCCGCGGCTTCCTGGGCCGCATGCTCTTCGCCGGCGAGGACGGCGTCAAGCACGTCAACATCCTCTCGGGCGGCGAGAAGGTCCGCTGCCAGCTCTCCAAGATGATGATCAGCGGCGCCAACTGCCTGATCTTCGACGAGCCGACCAACCACCTGGACATGGAGTCCATCTCCGCCCTCAACGAAGGCATGATGCGCTTCCCCGGTGTTGAGCTCTTTGCCTGCCGCGACCACCAGGTCGTACAGACCACTGCCAACCGCATCATCGAGATCCTGCCCGACGGCTCCATCATCGACAAGGTCTCCACCTACGACGACTACCTCGAGAACAATGCGGACGCCAGAAAGCGCACCGTCTATGTTGCCTCCAGGGAAGAGGATTCCAACTGATCATTGAGAGTCAATGCATTCAGCTGAACAGCATCCCATATGTCACACGTAAAACGGACAGAGCTCCTGAAAGCTCTGTCCTTTTTTTTTGATGTCATTTAACCGTTATTGTGATTATTATTTTTATTGATCCTGGAACGTTTTTTAATCGTTTATTTGATCGTTCTCTGCTTGTCTTTCCATCGTTCATTGGATCATGTCATGGCGGCAGCGTGCCGTCAGATTGTATTTTCAGGGACTTCCTTTGCCTCTGCCGGGACGAATACGCGGTCACCGTGCGGACGCGCAGCCTCCTGGGCCTCCTTCACAGCCTCCTCGCAGAAGACGCGCTGGGAGTCGACCAGGTCTTTGCCGCGCTTGTCGACACGCTCGTAGGTTCCGTCTGGTTTGAGGACCTGGGCCTTGACGGTATCCGCCAGCTCGACCTCCAGAATGTGGACCGCCTTCTGCGCGATCTCACGGTCCTCGATCGGGAAGAGGATCTCGACGCGCCGGTCCAGGTTGCGGGGCATCCAGTCCGCGCTCGCCGCGTACACCTCGGGACGGCCGCCGTTTTCAAAGCAGAAGATCCTGCTGTGCTCCAGGAAATTACCGACAATGGAGCGCACATGGATATTGTCACTGACACCTGGGATCCCGACCTTGAGGCAGCAGATGCCGCGAACGATCAGGTCGATCCGCACGCCCGCCGCACTGGCATCGTAGAGCGCCGCCATGATTTCCGGGTCGCACAGGGAATTCATCTTTGCACAGATCCTGGCCTTATCGCCCCTCCTGGCATGTTCCGCCTCGCGGCCAATCAGATACAGGAACCGGTCTTTGAGCCAGAGCGGAGCCAGCGCCAGGCGGTTCCAGTAACGGGGCTCCGAATAGCCGGACAGCATGTTAAATGCGCTGGTCGCGTCCTCACCGATGTCATCCCTGCATGTCATCAGGCCGACATCCGTATAGATCCTGGCGGTCGTGTCATTGTAGTTTCCGGTTGCCAGATGCACATAGCGCCGGATCCCGTCGTCCTCGCGCCGGACGACAAGTGTGATCTTGGAATGCGTCTTGAGCCCGACCAGGCCGTAGATGACGTGACAGCCCGCGCGTTCCAGCATCCTGGCCCAGACAATATTGTTCTCCTCATCAAAACGCGCCTTGAGCTCCACCAGGACCGTGACCTGCTTGCCGTTCTCCGCCGCCCTGGCCAGGGCCTTGATGATCGGCGAATTGCCGCTCACCCGGTAAAGCGTCTGCTTGATGGCCAGCACATCCGGATCATCCGCCGCCTGCGCGACAAAGTCCACGACAGGCTGGAAGGTCTGATAGGGGTGGTGCATAAAGATATCGCCGTTCCGGATCTGCGCAAAAATATCACACCCTGCCGGCAGCTTCGGATTGGACTGCGGTTTAGCATAGCGGCTCTCGCGCAGCCACTCAAAGCCCTCCAGTCCGTAAACCTTCATGAGGAAGGTCAGGTCCAGCGGTCCCTCGATCTCATAGACATGGTCCTGAAGGACCTGGAATTCCTTCTGCAGAAAAGCCAGGAGCCGGGCGTCCATGCCGCTCTGCACCTCCAGGCGGATCGCGTAGCCCCTCTGACGCTTTTTGAGCTGTTTTTCAATCTCCTTGAGAAGGTCGGAAGCATCATCCTCATCGATCGTGAGATCCGCGTTCCTTGTGACACGGTAGGGATAGGCGCATACGACATCATAGTTCAGGAACAGACTTCCCAGATGATGACGGATGATCTCCTCCAGGAAAATGATCCTCCTTGCGCCCGGGGACTCCGGCAGCTCCAGGATACGCGGCAGCACCGCCGGGACCTGGACCGTCGCAAACTGGAATTTCCCCTTGCCTTCCTTTGCGCCTTTTCCTTCCTTGCCGGACTTGGGGTTCTTTACCTCTTTGCCGGCCTTCAGCTCTTTGGAGGCCTTTGCATCTTTATTATCTTTTGCAGACTTCGGGCCCTTCTCGTCTCTTCCCTCCGCGATATGCTCTGCGTTTCCCGGACCCTTTTCATCCCCTGCCGCCCTGGCATTTCTGGCACTCTTTGCCGCCTTCTCCTCCAGAACCTCCCTGAGTTCAGCAGCATCCCTGACACCACGAAGTGCCTTGGCCTCTTTGACATCCCTGGGATCGATCCCAGCACGCTCAGACTTTTTGACCTTGCGGAGATATCCTGGGATTCCCTGTCCGGTCCCCTCCTTACGTGTCAGCAGCGCACACAGGTTCAGACTCTTGTTGCGCACGAGCGGAAAAGGACGGGAGTTGTCCACCGCCATGGGGGTCAGGACCGGGAAGACCTCATTTTCAAAATACTTGTCGACAAAGACCTTTTCTTCCTCTGTCAGGTTGCCGTACTTTTCAACGATATCCAGGCCGTTTTCCCGAAGGGCCGGCAGGAGCTGCCGGTTATAGGTCCAGTACTGGCGCTGCATGAAGCTGTGCGTGTCGTCCAGAATGGCCTGCAGCTGTTCCGCAGCCGTCATGCCGGCGATATCCCGTTTCTTGTAGCCCGCGTTGACCATATCCTGCAGCGACGCAACCCGGACCATAAAGAATTCATCCAGGTTGGATGCTGTGATGCTCAGAAATTTCAGCCGCTCAAAAAGCGGATTGTCCTTGTTTCTCGCCTCACTCAGGCACCGGCGGTCAAACTGGAGCCAGCTCAGTTCACGGTTCTGATAGTATTCCGGATTTGCATATTTATCAGTCAGCTCGGACATGGTATTCTCCTTCCACATCTGGTTTTCTGGTCTCTGAGAAAGCTTCAGTGTTTTTTCTGCCGGATCACAGGGCGCAGGCCGAACACCTCTTCAAAGAAGTCGGCGCGCTGGCCGAAAAGTCCCTTCTCCAGAGAAATGTCCTCGTCCGTCTCCACCGTAATGACCATTTTTCGCTCCTGATTACGGATCTGCAGGTCACTGAATTTTTCGCGGTGCGACCGGTCAAGCGCATTGGCCACGCGCAGGATCGCCGTCAGCCTGGCCACGGTCATACAGGAATCCGCATCCAGGGCGGATTCCTCCGCCATGAGCTCGGAGAAAGAAAAATGCTCGTGGTTGAACCGGACAATGCAGGCGACCATCTCCCGTTCCAGCCTGGAAATGCCGATGATCTCCGTCGATTTGATAATATGGTAGGAGCACTCCGACAGCCGGGTCATGCTGATATACTTGCCGCAGTCGTGCAGAGTCACCGCGAGCTGGAGCAAAAGCCTCTCCCGTTTTCCCATCCCGTGAAGCTTCCGGGTGCTCTCAAAGATCTTGAGCGCGATCCGCTCGATCGTCTTTGACCGGTCCGCGCTGCCGCGGTAACGCCGGCTGATATGGTCAGCACAGGCAAGGATATCCTTCTCAAAGTCGTGGGCAGCCCGCAGGTATTTGCGCTCCTCCGCGAACTCATAGACAATGCCGTCACAGAGCGTCACACAGGGAAACCAGAGCATTTCCGCACCCATGCGGTCCGCAATACACCTGAGCATGATCGCCGAGATCCGCAGAAGCGGGACATTGTCGTCCTCTATGCCCAGCTGCACGGCCAGATCGGTCCGGCTGTACTTTTCCAGTTCCGTCATGAAACGGCAGAAATCCGTGACGGAGACCACTTCCCCCGTCTTTCTGGCCTTCTCCGGCGTATGCGTCATTTTTGACTGGAAATCAAATTTATTGCCGCGGACAACTTCCGAAATATAATCGTCTACGACGATGATGTTATGGATTTTGACATCTTCGAGGTAAAGTTTTTCAAACACATAGAGCTGGGAGTTGACCATTTCCTCCACGAGCGGCCGCATTTTGCGGCTGCCTGCTCCGATCCGGTTCAGCTGTTCCTGCATGCGCAGGACACCCAGCTGCAGATTCTGTGTCAGTACCAGCCTGTCCTTTGCAAACAGCGAGATCTGTATGCTTCCGCCGCCAACATCGACAATGATCGTGCCCCTGCTGATCACGCGGTTGAATTCCTCGCCCTTGGAGGCGATGGACTTATAATCCAGAAAGCGCTGCTCGGAATTGGCCAGGATCCCGATGTGGATCCCCGTCTCCTGCTCAATCTGACGCAGTACCAGCTCCGCATTATCCATGTCGCGAAAAGCGCTCGTCCCGTAAGCCCGGTAATCACGGACGCCGTAGCTGTCCATGATCCTGTGGAAATCCTGAAGAACACGCTTGACCTGTGCCACATGGCCAAAGCTGATCCTGCCATCATTATAGGTGTCCGTACCGATGTCGATCAGATGCAGCACATCATCCACCTGGCGGATCCCGTTCTTTTTGGACAGTTCAAAAATCTTGAGTTCGATCTCGTGGCTTCCTACGTCAATCGCTCCAAACAGATTTGGCATATTTTCCTCCTGTGCCGAAACATCCTGCACTGAGACATTATTGGGGGGCGTCATCGGACGACTTCTGAAGCTTTGCTTCTCTGTTCTGCTCGCCTTGCGAGCAGAACCCCGAGGAGAAATTGCGAAGGCGATTTCTCCGATGGGATCCGCAGAGGATGCGTCTTGCGCATCCTCACAAGATTCAGAAGGCGTCATCGGACGACTTCTGAAGCTTTGCGGCCTGATCCGCCGCGATCAGAGGCTCGATAATATCATCCATATCCCCGTTCAAAAACGCATCCAGCTTGTAAAGCGTACATTTGATCCGGTGATCTGTGACCCGTCCCTGTGGAAAATTATAGGTGCGGATCTTTTCAGACCGGTCGCCTGTACCGATCTGGCTCCGCCGCAGGTCCGCCTCTTCGTCGTGCCTGCGCTGCATCTCCAGGTCATAGAGCTTGGACCGCAGGAGTGCCCAGGCCTTTGCTTTGTTCTGGAGCTGAGATTTTTCCGTCTGGCTGTAGATCACGATGCCCGTCGGATAGTGGGTCAGGCGCACAGCCGAGTCCGTCGTATTGACACACTGTCCGCCGTTTCCCGATGCGCGCATGACATCAATACGTACATCCTTGTCCGGAATATCGATTTTGATATCCTCATCGACCTCCGGGATCACGGCCACCGTACAGGTTGAAGTGTGGATCCGCCCGCCGGATTCCGTCACCGGCACGCGCTGCACCCGATGGACACCGCTCTCGTATTTCAGCCGGGAATAAGCACCCTTTCCGGAGATAATGAAACTCACCGATTTCATACCTCCGATCCCGATCTCTTCAAAGCTTACCGTCTCCACACGCCACCCGCGTCCCTCCGCGTAGTGCACATACATGCGGTAGACATCACCGGCAAAGAGCGCCGCCTCGTCACCACCCGCGCCCGCGCGGATCTCGACGATCACATTCTTGTCATCGTTGGGATCCTTGGGCAGGAGCAGGACCCGGAGTTTTTCCTCCAGCTCGGAGACCTCACTGCGGGCTGCCGCCAGTTCCTCCTTGGCCAGCGCCCTCATCTCTTCATCGCTCTCCTCTTCCAGAAGGAGCTGCGCATCCTCCACATCCCCTTCCGCTTTTTTGTAGGCCTGATATGCCTCCACCAGGGGTGCGAGATCACTCTGCTCTTTCATTAAAGCGCGAAAGCGCTTTTGATCCGACGCGACATCCGGGCTCATCAGCTCGCGCGACAGATCCTCATATTTCAGGGCCACGCCCTCCAGTTTTTCAAACATAAATTTCTGTCAATCCTGTCATCATAATATATGTGATCCAACCGGTTTTACCAACCGGCCGGGTAAAATCCTCTGCAATTTCAAGACTCGCTTGCGCGTCTTGCGGCCCGCGGGCACAACAGTGCGGCGGGAATCGACCTTATTTCCTCTTTCATATGTTTTTATCCGACCATCAGGCTGGCATCATGACTTGCCGGACAGACGCGACATGCTCCTCGTCGCTGTCGCGACACGGTCATTTCCCCCATAGTCCCGGATGATCTCAATACCGTAATAACCGGCCTCTTCCAGAAGGGCGGACACAGCCGCGCCCTGATCATAGCCGATTTCCAGCATCAAGCGCCCGCCGATCACCAGATGGTCCGGGGCCTCCGAGATGATCCGCCGGTAAAAATCCAGGCCGTCACTCCCTCCGTCCAGGGCCATCCTCGGCTCACTGCAGCGCACCTCCGGCGCAAGTGTTTCAATGACGGAGGAAGGAATATAGGGCGGGTTGGATACGATCAGATCAAATTTCATGTCCGACAGATCCGCAGTCCCGGTAAGGGCGGCAGCCGGAAATCCTGCAGTCCGTGCAGCTGCGGGCTCTTCCCGGCCGAAAACTCCCGGTTCCAGTTCTTTTAGGCCGGCATCGGCACTCTCTTCCGGGCACTCAGAAACGATCCCCTCTATGCCGTATCGGAGCAGGGCTTCACCGGGATCCGGCGCCGGCAGGCTTCCTTGGCATTCCAGCGCCCTAAACAGGTTCCCCTGCAGCCATTTCACCCGCTCCTCCAGGCCAAGAGCCCGCGCATTCGTCTGCGCGATCCTGAGTGCCTCGGGGGAGAGGTCGGTTCCGATCCCGATACAGCCGTTGGAGTAGTGGAGCAGGCTGAGCAGGATACACCCGCTTCCCGTGCACAGGTCCAGAATGCGCGACCCGTCATCCAGATAGCGCATCGCCTCCTCCACCAGGTTTTCCGTGTCCTGCTCCGGTATCAGGACATCCGGGGAAACAACGAACGGCAGCCCCATAAAAGACTGCTCTCCCGTAATATAGGCAAGCGGCTCTCTGGCAGCCCGTCTACGGATCCCGTCAAGAAAAGCCTCACGGTCTGCCGCAGCGACCGGATGCTCCGGATCAGCCAGCAGTCGGTGCGTCTCAATTCCGCAGAAATGCTCCAGGAGAAGCCGTGCATCCAGACGGCCGTCATCCAGGTCTTTCAGAAGGTCTGCGCCCTCCTCATAAACTTCCCGGCATGAATAATGATTTCCGGCTGAAGGCAGCTCCATAATTCCTCCATTCAATTTGCGCAGGCCTCTTCTCCCGTTCCTGCGCCGGGTCCGAATTCTCTGTCCAGATAATCCTGCCAGTCAAAGACCGCCTCCACGGAGGCAATCGCCACTTCCAGCATCTCCGCGTCAGGCTCCTTGGTTGTAAGCCCCTGCAGCCAGAGTCCCGGTTTTGACAGAAGACCGATCACCGGATTGTCCGAGCTGCCCGCAAACCGGATGAGCTCATAGGAAATCCCGGAGATGACCGGCAGCAGCAGGATCCGGAGTCCGACCCGCGCAAGAGGGTTCCTGACCCGGATGAAGAAAAACAGCACAATGCTCACCATCATGACGAACAGGATAAAACTGCTGCCGCAGCGCTTATGGAGCCGGGTTGCCTGCGACGCGTTCTCCACCGTCAGTTTCCTTCCGCTCTCCAGGCAGTTGATACACTTGTGCTCCGCGCCGTGGAACTGGAAAAGCCTGCGGATATCCTTCATCTGCGAAATAGCAAGAATATAGCACACAAAAATCCCAATGCGGAGCACACCTTCCAGAAGGGATAGAACCGCCGTGTTCCCAATCCATTGTACCACATACGAAGCCAGAAAATAGGGGAGTACCATAAAGAGTCCCAGTGCCAGGATCAGGCTGACCACCATGACGGCCCCCATCATGATCCTCTCACCCAGGGATTCTTTCTCCCGTCCGCCATCTTCCGCTTTTACATCTTTCTTCTCTGTTTCAGCCTCTGAGGATTCTACGCTTATTTTCTCCTTTTCAGCTTCTGCAGATACAAAGTCTTCTTTTTCAGCTTCGTCCTTCGGCATTCCGGCGGCTTCCTGTTCCACGCCGGCCTCTGTCACGGTCACGTCTGCATTTTCCGCCCCGGCCTTTTCGTCCTCCGGATCGTCTTCCGCATAGATCGATGCTGAATAATCCGTGCACCTGAGCCCCAGGATCATCGAATCAATAAATACAAAAACTCCCCGCAAAAAGGGAATCTTCTTGAGAGGCGAATCCGCGAGGATCCCGCGATACTTTTCCTTTTTAAGGACAATACTGCCGTCGCTTTTCCTGACAGCGATGGCGTAGTTCTCTCCGTTGCGCATCATAACGCCCTCAAGAACCGCCTGTCCGCCAATTCCGGAATTTCTCTGCTTACACTTCTTCATGCAAAAACTCTTTCTGTCACTTTATAAATCAAACACGATCATCCCGGACGACCCGAAAGAGCTTCTGCTTCCTCCGCCCATATGCGTCCGGTCTGTATTCCAAATAAAAACAACAACGGCAAGGCACAGAGGACCTTCTGTCCACTGCCGCCTTGCCGTCTGCGCTCAGTATCAATCTCAGTTGTTGCCCAGGCCATACTTCCTGTTGAACTTATCGATACGGCCCTTGGCAGCCGCCGTCTTCTGCGTGCCGGTGTAGAACTGATGGCACTTGGAGCATACTTCGACGTGGATCTCCGGAGAAGTGGAGCCGGTCACGAAGGTGTTGCCGCAGTTGCAGGTGACAGTTGCCTGGTAATACTTGGGATGGATTCCCTCTCTCATGATTTCCTCCTTACCTGGACGCCTGATGCCGCTTCCCACTCTGCTTTTGTGTCAATGTCGGGACTGAATCCGGACACAGGCCATATCTGACCCAATCATGACCGGATCGTCTCAGACATGCGGACTGCAAAGCATCGGGGACAAACGTATACTGGTTTGAGCGTCCTGTATGATTCAAACATTGTGATGTGCCTTTTCCCTTCCGGAACAGGCACTGTAAACGTTCCGCTGCCGGTTGAATCCGGTTAAACAGCATTTCAGATTATAGCATGCAGGCGCAGTGGATGCAAGCAGGTTTTTTCATTCTGTTGACATTCCTGCCCGAATACATTTACACTGATTATATCAGATTAATCGTGCTGCGAAGCGGAAAGATACTGTGCGCACAAATACTATTTCTAACACATACGGCAGCAGGATTTATCAGACTCATTAGCACTATTCAGTTGTCAATGTGAATTCACCGCGAGGAGGTTTCCTATGATCCATGAAATCGAAATCCGAACCATGGAGGATCTCTTCCATATGGTATCAGAGCAGGAATACCGGGAGGACCTGGGGCGCCACAGAAATCTCTTTATCTACCGGGGTGAGCCGGATGCATCCTACACCCTCTCCACGAGTCTGCGCAGACACTGCAAGGACAAGAGTTCTCTTCTTGAGCCCCCGATGCTTCTCAACTTCACCAAATACGCCATTCTCGAGGAACCTACGATTGAAAGATCCGTCTGGAACCAGATGATCCTCGGCCAGCATCACGGCCTGCCAACGCGCCTGCTCGACTGGTCCTTCTCGCCCATGATCGCAATGCATTTTGCCATGACAGAGAACGACCTTGAGAATATGGACGCCCACGATGCGGTTGTCTGGCGAATAGACATTCATGAGCTGCACGATATGCTCCCGAAGCAATACAAGGAGATCATACAGAAATATAACACAACTGTTTTCTCTGTGGACATGCTCAATGAGGTCTGTGACAGTCTGGAACAGTACGACCGGGATATGGAGGACCACGCCATGGTCGTGATCGAGCCTCCATCCCTGGACAAGCGGATCGTCAATCAGTATTCCTTCTTCTCCATCCAGCCTGACGGTATGCCGGACATCGTGGGTTTCCTGGATGCGCACACGGAATTAACTGCCCGCTTCATCATAAAAAAGGAACTGCGCTGGCGAATCCGAGACATGCTCGACCACCAGAACATTACGGAGCGGATTGTCTACCCCGGCCTGGACGGACTCTCCAAGTGGCTCGGCAGGCACTACTTTGTACGGGACTGAATTAATCCCGGCCCATTACGGCGAAATATCCCCGTAGATCCAGATAAAAAGCACAGGTCCTGCAGAAGGTTCAGGAAGAACCTGACCGGGAAAACAGGAATGTTTCATCCGGGGCTCCAGGATTGCACAGACACCCCCTGCCTGCTATAATTTTGAAGCTGTTATTTCATGACAGCCGACATGATTCAAGACTTGCTCACGCGTCCTTTACCCTGTGTGCAGGATTCCTGTGAGTGTATCATCTTCCACACCACCGGCTATAGCATTCAGCCATAGCAATGCAAAAGGGTATGCTTTCCATGGATTCATTTTTCAAGCATCTCCGGAAGCGGCATCTGATGCCGGTTTTACTCGTCCTGTGTGCGGCATTTATTCTGTCACTCTTTCTCCTTCCGGGGGAACTGGCTTTTAAAGCGCCTCAGCAGGAATATGAAAACAACGACATCAGGCACAGCAGGATCATCTTTTCCCGGCCCTCCGGTTTCTATAAAGATGACTTTGTTCTGAAGATCAAAGCCCCCACGACTGAGATCTACTACACGCTGGACGGGACAGATCCCGTGCGCGGCCAGGAGGGGACTTATCGATATACACGCAAAGGCATACAGATCTCCGACGCCACACAACAGGAAAATGTCCATTCAAGCCGCACAGATGTGACGACAGGTTTTGACCGGAAGGCAGTGGAGGAAATCTGCGATGGAGACCGCGACATGCACTATCAGGTGCCGGAAGACCCCGTGGATAAGTGCACCATTCTTCGAGCGGTATTCTACGACATTCATGATGAGCGGAGCGAAATACAGACCGGAGCCTATTTTGTGGGCTATGAAGGCCGCAAGGGATATGGCAGCGCCAAAGTCCTCTCCATTGTCACAGATCCCGAAAACCTCTTCGGATATGAGAAGGGTATCTACGTGACAGGCAAAACCTTTGATGAATTTGCCGCAAAAGATCCCTTTCATGACAGCAGTATCTGGTACAGACACTGCTGGTGGTGGTGGGATGCTAATTATAACCGGCGCGGTCGTGACTGGGAGCGGCCCGCCAATGTCCAGTTTTTCTCCGGCAGCGGCGAGCTTCTCCTGCAGCAGCAGGCAGGGATCCGGATTCAGGGCGGCGGCAGCAGAGGCTTTCTTCCCAAGAGCCTGAACCTCTATGCCCGCAAAGACTATGACGGCAACTCCCGCTTCCACTATGACTTTTTCGGGACAGGTTACGAGGCCAAGCGCCTGACCCTGACCAGCTGTGGTGATGACGTCTATACCCGGCAGAAGGACCGGCTCGTCTCTGAACTTGTTGCGGACCAGGATATCTCTGTCATGCACTACGAACCCTGCATTCTGTTTCTGGACGGAGAATACTGGGGAATCTACTATCTCACGGAGAAGTATGACGAGAAATATTTCAGCAAGTATTACGATGTCCCCGAAGAAAATGTCGTTGAGATCAAGAATAATGCGGTCGAGATCGGTTCCAAAGATGATCTTGCTCTCTACGAAGAGATGCGGGCCTTTATAGAAGACAGTGACATGTCTGTCGCGGAAAACTACAAAAAAGCCTGTGAATTGATCGACATAGACAGTTTTATAAGCTACTACGCCGCTCAGATCTACTGCGGACGCTGCGGAGACTGGCCGCAGGGAAACTTCGCCCTGTGGCGGACCAGACCGGCTCCCCCTGCGGAAGGAGACGGCAGCCCGGAGTCATCCACGGAATCCGCTACAAAGGCCGCTTCCGGGAGCGGGAGCACCGGAGGTTCTGATGTCTCTGATACGACCGCTGCTGCCCCGGCAAACCCGGGTCAGGAAACTTCTCCCTATGCGGACGGGCGTTGGCGCTGGATCCTCTTTGATGTCAATTCCGCAGCCATATCCCCGAAGCTCGTTGACCACGACACGCTGCAATACGTCCTCAAATCAAAGAAAATGAAAATGTTCTCCAGCCTCTGGGCCAGTCCGGCATTCAGGGAGAAATTTGCAGAGCGTCTTCTCGAGGACGGTCAGACTATCTTCTCACCGGATTCCGTCAACGAAAAAGTAGACGGATACCTGGAGGAATTGTCAGAGCCCGTGGAGGTTCATTTTAACCGCTTCTTTGGAAAGGATTCCGGTCTTGATTTCAGAGAGATCACAAAAACTGAGATCAGGGACTTTTTTGAAAATAGGTATCAAGTGGTCGAGTCCTTCCTGCAGGACAGCCTCGAAGAAGCAGAATAACACATCCTTTGTTTTCTCACAGGACCAGCCGTACAGTACCTGCGGCCGGTCCTGTTTTTCATCTCAGCCGTCAGCGATCCCGACAGGAAAATCTCCGGTTCAGAAGAATGATCAGGAGCAGGAGAAAACCGCCAGAAGAATACAAAGCCCCGAAAAAGAGCTTTTTCCTGTTATAGAACTGCACCAGAGGATCAGGGTGGATGACCGGCGACCAGTCAATGACTTCATCTGAACGTACACTGCGGTTTCCGGCAGCATCCACAGCCTCCACATGCAGATGCTGCGGATGTACACTGCTGCTGAAGCAGAAAGGAATCATACCCATGTTGGCCTCCAGCGTCTCCGACAGCGGATACTCACCTTCATGCAGTGCGTCCATGTCCTCCGGATTATCCATCCAGGTTCCAACCAGGTAGCCGTCGAGCCAGATCTGCACACAGGAAAGACGGTTTCCGTCTTCCGGGACAATCTCCACATTCAGATGATCCTGCCGCCAGTACCTCTTGGTCTGGTCAACTCCCCGGAGCGATACCGTCGGGCTCGTCCTGTCGATCACAAAAGACAGCGGTACAGACGTTTCTCTGCCTTCTTCTTCCCGGATTCCGTCATTTGTATTCATATGGCCGGCTGTATCGACTGACTGTACTGTCACCCTGTAATGGCCTTCTTCCGCAAAGCATTTAGCGGACAGTGTGTAGAGATAGACATATCCGGAGAATACATCCTGCTTTGGCAGGCAGGTCACCGTATAATCCTCCCCCTCTGTGAGCCTTGTGAAATCATGGTCATGAGAGAGATAGACCTCCCTGGATACCAGTTCGCAGACATTGATCTCACGCAGGCAGAGGTCCTTTGCCTGCTGCCGGCAGTTGTTTACAAATGACAGGGTGACAGGGTCATCATTGTAATCGTAGGTGGACCCGAAGCGGTTGACGCTGAATTGAAAGTTCATCCGGGCTGTATTACCTGCGCGGTCGGTGATCACCCCGTCCACCGTATAGATATCGTCAACTTTGCGCTGTCCGGGAAAGTCCTCATAAATGATCCTGCCGCCAAAACCCGTCCCGTCATCGTAGATTTCCTGTCTCTTCAGGTCGATCGTCCTGTCAGTGCGGCAGCCTGTGATCCGGAAGGACACAGCTTTTGGATCGTAATGATTATCTCCGAAGCGGATCCGCGGCGCGACGGTTCCGGTATAGACACCTCCTGCCTGAACAGAATTTTCCTCTATCGATATTTCCGGCTTCGTTGTATCGATCGTGAATGGTTCCGCTGTGACAGAAGCAGCAACATTTCCCGCCAGATCTGTGCAGCCGGCGGAAAGTGTATAGTCTCCGTCCTTTCCGTATCTGCAGGAAACCGTGTGCAGGTCCCCACTGTTTTTCCATCTTCCCGGCACCGCCGTGATCTTTTTGTTTCCCTCAGGTGTCGTCACCATACCTCCCGTGCGGATCAGAGCCTCAGACTCCCGGAAGTTGTGTTCCCTGATGGAAACGACCGCAGTTCTTGCCCTGTTGAAATATCTGCCTCCATGGTACCCCTCCCTGATATCGAAGGAGATTGAAATTTCCGGAGCTGTCCTGTCGATCGTAAAATCCCGAGGAGCCGCCCCCTCAAAATGTACCACTGCCGGATTGCCGAGGGCATCAGTCCCGGACACCGCGAGGGTATAGTCACCGTCTTTGCTGTAGGCAATGTCATGTTCCCACAGATCGTTTTCACCATTTCCGGTATGCCGTATATTCCGAAAGCCACCCGGGTGGGAAGCCTGTGTCTGAATATGGATACGGCTGCTGTCCACATTTCTGTCCCTCACAAGGACAGAGGCTGTCCGCGGTTTGTTGAAATACCGGACGTTCCTGACACTGTTATTATCGAACCGCACTGTGATCTCAGGTCCCTTTGTGTCAATGCCGCATCGGTAAGTCACCTGATCAGCCACATTGCCGGCATTGTCCTCCGCTGTCACCACCACTTCAATATCATTGGTCTCATACACGCCCCCGGTCCCCAGATGAATCTTTTTCTCATAGACATGATCCAGACTTTCTGTCTGATAGAGCTTTGCCGGCCCTGTATGAAAGCGCCTTCCGTCTACTGTCTGACTTCCATCGATCGTCTGGCGGAGTATTGTCTTTCCATCCGCCTTCACCGTCCAGCTGACACGCGCCAGGCCCGCGCTCTTCACATGCTCATTCGGATCCACAACACGTATCTTCAGATCAGCCGAGTGGTTAAATAAATCCCTTCCGTCCGCCCGGCTCCTGGTCACCTTTCCGGTGGCGGTCACAACAGCGACCGGTCTGTCCAGATCTTTGTTGACAGGCGGTGTCACATCCAGATAGATCCTGTTGGATTCCCGGAATCCCTCTTTCAGAAATCCGGAGCGGTTTCCCGCCCTGTCCGTCAGAACCAGGTCCTCCACATGGAAGATCTGTTCCCCGCTGACCTGTAAACGGCTTTTGTGATGATCCTTGTATTCCGGGCTGTCATATTTCTGATCCTGTCCACTGACTGAAGAGGCGATTCGATAGGATGCGCGGACCGGCGAAGGGTCCTCTGCAGAAACCGAAACAACCGCGGCTGTCTCCTTTCGATAAGGGGCATACCTCCCTTTTCCTTCGGCGAGGGTGTTGGTACCATCTCTCCCCAGATCAACATGGTAATATGATCCTTTACCGTTCCCGATCTCCAGCACACCGGCAGGCGCTGTCCGATCCAGGATCTTGTTTCCAGTCCAGAATCCTGCACTCATATGGGCGTCCGGCTCTGCTGCCATGAGCCCATCCGCTCCGTCCTTACGGCCGGCAGGAAAGGTTGCCCGAAAACCAGCTTTTCTCTTTTCCTCAGGACTCTGCACAAGAGCATTTCCCGCCTTGTCCGTGCCGCACACCGCAAAGCGGTAGATTCCCTCCCGGTCTGCCTGTATCCCGGACATGCAGGATTTCCCCTCAGCATGAAAGTCCCCTATTCGCTGATTTGTCTCCTCCCATGTCAGTTCCGTCCGGTCATAAAACGTAATATCCTGCTGGTCTCTGAACGCATATCCGGAGTGGATCCTCTCCGGATCCAGATGACTGTCCCGGACTTCAAACATTCCTTTCAGTTCTGAGGCGGCACTGCCGTAATAGACTGTTGTTCCGGCAATCGTCTCCCCTCCCTGCGGATCCGCCATGGTAAAGTCAAAAACCGGTTCCACCGTGTCCAGAACGATCCGGAATCTGGCGCAGCAGCTTCTGGCGCAGCCTGTCGTTTCATAGCTGTCCTCTACCGGTAGAAGCCCGGTCCTCGTTTTTTCGTCAAAGGACTCTCTCACACAGACCGCGTTGCCCGCCCGGTCCGTTCCGAACACTTTATAATAATATCCTCCGTCAGTAGTATGTTTCGGGTCCGGAGAAACCGTAAAAATATGTTCCATCGTTCCGTCCCGGCACATGCTCTGTCTGTCCGCTTCCCGGATGCCTCCATGCCCCGCCTGCTGAACGGTCAGTCTGTCAAAATCCAACGCTGCCTTCTGTTTTTCTTCATTCCTTCCGTAAAAATCCGAGATATGCACAGATGCCGAAAAAGACTGATTTACATAAGCAGTCGCAAGGCTGTAATGATCAGGGTTCTGCTCCGGATCCCCGTCCGAACCGTTTGTGCCATCGTACAGCCAGGCTGTTGCTCTCGTAGAATAACTGACCAGTGCAACCGGTGCCGTGTGATCGACCACCTTGCCATAACAGAGGGTAATGATCCCTCTGCCTGTCTGATCTGTCCTCTCCTGTGCCGCATCCACCTCGCTCCCGCCTTCACCTGTATGTGCATATTGCGCCTGCCCGTCCGTGGTCTTTTGCATCTTTAAGGGATTTCCGGCCCTGTCGGCGCCTGCAACCGCAATATCCGTATACCTTCCTTCCGCAGATTTTCTTTTTTCCACCAGTCCATATCCGTACGTGACCTCTGCCTTCTGTACGTCCTGACCAGAAGAGCCGGCAGCTCCCGCCGGGAAGGATACGCTGCTCTCCGTCAGTTCAGCATTTCCGTTTCTTCGCCAGGAAACCGTCCACCGCTCCGGGTTTTTCTCGCGGATTGAAAAGACTGTGCGGACCGTATCGTCGCTGTAATAATAAAATGCGCCCTCCTTACCGTCCCTATAAGGTGACGCATCCGGTGTGCCGTCCTCAGCGATCCCATGTGCCCGCGCCGCTGTCCGGATCGAGGTCACGACCGGACAGGTCATGTCCAGAATAAATGAGCCGGTCATACCGCCTTCGTGCCGGGTGGTTTTCATTCCCGATACTTTCTGCATCGTTTTTGTTGTATTCCCCGCCAGATCACGGGCTGTCACTGTCAGGCGGATCAGGCCGTCCCCCAGCCGCTGTACCTCTTCATCCGACCATCTGACCACAACATTTTTCTGCGCGGCAGCCTCCTTTATTTCATCATCTTTTCCGGGAACGCGCCGCAGGATCTGTCCCCGCTCTCCTTCCTTTTCGATTCTGAACTCCTGCACCAGTTTCTTATGGTTTTCTTCATTTCCGACAGAAACACAGTAACTGCCTTTTCCATCTCCCGGGCCCGGATCGCTGATCCTGATCTCTATACCGCAGTTGGACGCACGATAATAATACATCCCTCCGCCCTGCTCATCGCAATTGCCCTTCCGTGTCATCTCAGCTTCCATCAGCGGAGGTGTCGTATCAAGGACAAATCCTGCCTCATCACATACCCCGGAAGTCTCATTCAGCAGCCTGCCATCCCTGTACAGATTCAGGCATGCGTCTTCACTTCCTGCACGAAACAGCGTCCCCCTGTTTCCACATCTGTCCTCGGCCCTGATTGTCAGGCGGATCTGCCCGTCCTTCAATTCCGCTGCCCTTTCAAGCGCAAACCTCACGCTTGTCTTCGCCTCGTCAACCGTCACCGGTGGATCGCTTTCTTCATCCTCCGAATATCTCCAGGTTTTTGTCCTGCCGGTCGAAGTATTTTCTGCACAGACTTCAACAACACGCAGACCTGATGGATCCGTTACCTCCATCACCGCTCCTTTCCAGGAGTCTGCAGAATAGAGGTACCCCCCGGAAGACCCCTCTCCAAGTCTGATCCCCCCTGCTGCATGTAACACAGCATCCGGCGGCTGTGTATCTGCCGGATCCTCCCCAGTCTCGCTCTCCTCCGGTTTTGGGGTTTGTGCACCGATATCGTCCTGCCCATTTTGTTTCTCCGGGACCTGCAGACCTGTATCATCCCGGGTCAGGCCCAGATCTTCCGTCCGCCCGTCCCCGCTCTGACGTCCGGCATCATCTGCCTGTTCATCTGCAGGCTGTATTCCTGCCTGCTCCTCATTCTCATTCACCGGATCGTCCGGAGACTGCGCCGCATGATCCGCTGTCCGGTCCTCTTTACTCCCTTCCGGGGCTGTCTCCTCCGCTGCTTCTCCCGTTCCGGTACCGCCGATTTCCGCAGCTTCCTGATCTGTCGAATCCTTCTGACTCTCCCGATCCGGATCATGGCTGTCTCCCTTCGCCTCTCCTTCCTTCCCGGGTTCCCTTTCATTGTGATCTGTTTCTGCCTTTCTGCTTCCGGCTCTATCCGATGATGACCCGACATCTGCGGACTCCGGACCGGCGCTGACCGCCGCCGCAGGCGTCTCCCCTGTCTGCTCAGACTTTGAGCCTCCCGTATCCTCTGTCTGCTGTTCCCCGCGCACACTGACTGATTCTGTCCCGCTCTCCGAGGCAGCTGCTGTAACCATGCCCGGACTTATATTGATTTCATCCAAAGTCATAACCACAGCGGGTGGCATCAGTACAGATAAAGCCACAATCGTTCCGACTAAAAAGACTGCCGCTTTCTTTTTCATCCCTTTTACCCGCTCCTGTTTTCGGTCATATTGGTCTCAGACAATCTCCTGCGTATGTATGATGGCCGTGTTCACTATGATCTCAAAAGGGATCTCCCCGTCCGTTCCGCACCCGGATTGTTTTATCTGACCGCCTGTCGTTTTCCTGTTCCATGATGTAAGTCCCTCTGCAGGAAGCATATCGAGCCGGATCGTATCTCCTTTTTCCCCTGCGCCCGGATCCGCCGGTATTTTATGTGGAACAATGTCCGATTCCCGCCTTGTCTTTTCTTTTTCCGCCGGGCTTCCGGCATATCCCGCAGAGGATTTCTCCGACCTTTTTCCTAGCTGCATTCTTCGCAGCTCTCCACCTCCGTATCTGTTCCTTCGAAAAGCCACGACATCCGGGATCCTCAGCCGGAAAAACAGAAAAGCCGCACTCATAACAGATACCGCAAATCCCGCGGCAGAGAGCATGTATGCTGTATTCAGTATTGGAAGCAATACCTCTGTTCTCATCATTACTCTTTCCTCGCAGATCCTTCTCTTCGGGCATTCGCACTTTCTTCCTCGCCGAAAAGATGATCCGCCCGGAACTGTGCCGCATCAATGGCCTGTGCAGTCTCCTCGTTCATCTGCCGGTCATAATGTGTGTCATCTTTGTCAGCAGCATATTTTTTCAGAAATTCCCGTCCGGTTGAAAGAGCATTTTTCATCTGCTCCTCACTGATTCCCGCATCCCTGTACAGATCTGCATTCAGCAGGATCTGCCTGGCCTGCTCCCTGTACATGGCCGTTGCGATCCTCCTCGTCCCGCACCTGCTGACCGCTTCAGATGGTTCGGAAGTGTACCCTGCCAGTTCCATCCAGACCTCCTCCGCATCGTTCTGACCGATCCATGAAGAGTCCGCATTGTTCTGTCTGCTTCCGGCACAGAAATCCGCGATCAGAAACAGACTCCGGCAGATGCTGTCTTCATGCCTTCTCCGGTCCAGGGCAGACGGTCTGCTGATCTCCGATAATCTGCGTGCCGCATAGGTATATCCGTCCCTGTTCTCATAGTAAAAAAAGTAGTCGGTTCCCAGGCGGTACATCAGACGGTCAAAATCTGCCGGATCCGCCTTCCGGAGGATCTCCGCGTTGGAGCGCATATGTCCGTCTGCGGTGCTGCCCAGACAATCCTCGATGACCCTCCTCTCAGCCGCTGTCACCAGATGATCCTCCTCTACCGCTCCGGCCAGCGTCTGGTATGCCCTGGGATCCCGGGGATTCAGACAGACAGCCTCAAGGTAAGCCTCCCGTCCCTCCGGCACACTCTCTGCAGCCTCTGCCCTGCTGATCCACGCTGTATACGTTGTATTCACGACACGCAGACGGGCCGTTCCCAGGAACAGCATACCGGCAGCAGTCACTGCCGCCGCCGCAACAGCAGTCATAAACCATTTCCACTTTTTTCCATATTCCCTGATCACCGAATCATCAAGATCCCGCCGGTGCTCCAGATCATATTTCAGCTCATCCGCACTCTGATACCTGTTCTCTCTGGACGGCTCACAGCATCTGGCGACAATCTTCTCCAGGCCTGTACCCCCGAGTTCCGGCCGCAGTTCTCCAAGAGGCAGAAAGGCATAGTCTGTTTCCGCAGGGCTGTAACCGGTCAGAAGATGGTACATGGTGGCTCCCAGATTATAAATATCCGTGCGGGCATCGCTCTCCCCCAGGCCCCCGAACTGCTCCGGCGCAGCATATCCTCGCGTTCCCAGAGAAACCGTGTCCCCGCCGCCGCATTCTTTCAGCTCGCGCGCCGTCCCGAAATCGATCACGCATATGGAACCGAACGGACTTGCACTGGTGCGGTCCTCCTGCAGCATGATATTGGCAGGTTTCAGATCCCTGTATATGATCGGAGGCGTCCTCGTGTGCAGATAGATCAGGACATTACAGAGCTGCACAGCCCATTCGCTCACTGCTTCCGGATCCAGCGCCCCGTGCCCGGAGGGGTCCATGGCCTTTTTTTCGTCCATGATCTTCTGCAGGTCCCGCCCCTGGATGTAGTCCATGACGATCAGAAGGCTCTCCTCTCCGTCGATGATGTCCACAATTTCAGGCAGGTTCGGGTGATGAAGCTTTCTGAGCATTTCTGTCTCTGCTGCCAGGCCTGCCGCAGAAAGGCTTCCGCCCGCTTCCTCTGTCCGGCGTACCTCCTTGACCGCCCATGTCTTATTGGCGCGCTCGTTCCGGGCAAGATAAACAATACTCATGCCCCCTCTGCCGATCTCGCCCAGTATCCTGTATTTTCCCTCCAGAAGATCCCCGGGATGCAGCATGATACATCCACCTCCCACCCGGACTAAGCCGTTGATATCAGGATCGCGCTGATATTGTCCCGTTCCCCCCTCTCCAGACAGACTGCCGAAAGATCCGACAGTATTCCCTCGAGCACTTTTGTCTGTGTCAGATCGCGGGATCGCAGCCGCAGCGCCGCCTCCTCCTCCGTGACCTCATGCCAGAAACCATCGCTGCAGACCAGAAAGACCTGGCCCCGGGCCGCTTCACCCTCTCCAAAATCCGGCCTGACAGCCGGCCCGGTTCCAATGCACTGGAGCAGCATATTCCTGCGCGGATGAACCACAGCCTCCCTCTCCGTGAGATGACCCAGTTCCACCTCCCGCCGGACCCAGGTCTGATCCGCCGTGAGCCGGCAGACCGGGTCCGACAGGCGGTATATCCTGGAATCTCCGATATTCATCCAGAAATAATGATCTGCGGCGATCAGCAGCAAAGCACAGGTCGTCCCGAGTTCGATCCCGTTCCGATGACCGTATGCCGCAATCCTCCTGTCTGCGCAGGCGGCCGCCTCCCTCCACTGCCTCCGGATTTCCTGCCCCTCCAGGCCTCCTGCCAGGAGTCCGGGAAGTCTCACCGCAAACCAGTCCCGCATCGTGCGCACCACGGCAGCGCTGGCAGCTTCACCGCGCTCGAGCCCTCCCATCCCGTCACAGACACAGGCCATGACAACCTGTCCACATGAGCTGTCAGCCTGCATCAGGAGCATGGAGTCTTCATTTTTTTCCCTGTATGGACCTGTCTCTGTGTGTAAAGCCGCCGCAAAATGCATCTTTTCTTCCTCCCGCAGCATATGTCCTGTTTGTGTGTATTATTATCCGCATATCCGGTATTTTTGTCAATACCGCATATTCGGAAATTCGGGATCGCATTTTCGTTTTCAGGCACAGTAAGGACTCCTGATTTTCTGAATAATCCCGTCTTTCACGCTGCCTGCCCGGGCAGAATACAGCTCAGCCGGGATTTTCACGGCGGAATTACCGTATATGCATTGACTTCTTCCAGTATATGTGCTATTTTAAAAGTCCACCATTTTCACAATCAGCAGTCAGGTCTGCCGTCCTCATGACGGCGGCAGGCACATATGCTTTCCTTGCGTCAGCTGCCCCGGAAAAGCCGCGGCAAAGGGTTCCGACAGGCCCTCTTTTTGTTGTGGAACATCCCCGGAGCGATGGCTGTGCGCTGCATCGGTACTTAAAAAAAGGGAGGATTTGTCCATGGTGATCAGCGAACGGATCTTTCAGGTCATGGAGGAAAAACATATCTCACAGACAGCACTCTCGGAGAGGACCGGGATCTCTCAGCGCACGATCAGTGACTGGAAGAGAAAAAAAACGAACCCCACACTGGAGAAAGTGATTCCCCTGTGTGAGGCTCTGGATATATCCCCGATGTTTCTTCTCACCGGGGAGGATGGTCCTTCGGAATATGTGATCACACAGCCGAAAGAGAACAATGGACTGCGCGAGGATGAACAGCTGGTCGTGGAGTATTACAACAGCATGTCCGAAGTCAAGAAAAAAAGGCTGATTGCCTATATGAAGGGACTTTCCAAAAGAAAGTGACCCTGTCTGTCCGACAGCAGGTACCTGCCGGAAAGCATATCTGACATATCAGACTGCCGGTGACATGGCAGTTTCTCATCAGCATTACAGATCACGCAGTGCCCTGTATCCGTAGGCGGATTCTGCGCTTTGAACACCCCTGAGAATGGCTCTGCAGACTGCTTCTACCGCCAGTGATCCCGCGACATCCGTCAGCGCGTCAGTGACCGTCATGGGGTCCGCCGGGGCAGTGCCTTTTTCCTTTTCTGCAGAAAGTGTGCTTTTCTCCTGATCTGCGTCCCTCTTCCCGCTGACAGAAAGTGCGATGATACTGTCGCCGTCTCCGGACGTGTGCACCGGAAAAATCGAAGAGGCAAGGCCGTCGTGGGCCATGGCCGCGATCTTGCACAGTGCCGGTTTGCGGAAGGGCGCATTTGTAAAGACGATCCCGATCGTCGTGTTGCAGGCCATCTTCTCTGTTTCCTCCGATGCCCTGCCGTCCGCTGCCTGCCGCAGTCTCTCCTGCGTGTTAAAGCGCAGGAAGGAAAGCATTTCTTCCCTTGAATAAAATCTCCCGCTCTCATCGAAGGCACCGGCCGCCTTCTGTCCTGTCCTCCGGTCATAAATATCACCGAATGCATTGACCGCGATGAGCGCGCCGACGAGCAGGTCTCCCTGACGCAGCACACAGGCGCCGATCCCGGATTTCATGGCGTGCTCCGTCCCGGCGTATTTGCCGATGCTGGCGCCGCATCCTGCCCCGTGGCAGCCATCCCGGTAGTTGCCCTGTTCAGCGGATATACAGGCGGCATATCCCATCGCCTGGTCCGGGCGGGCCTTCGGGTCGCCGACGGGAAGATCAAAAAGGTCCACCTGGGTGACCAGCGGGACATGAATGCCTCTCACCTCCACACCGATCTTCTTCTCCTCCAGATACCGCATGACGCCCCCCGCGGCATCCAGCCCGAACGCGCTGCCTCCGCTCAGAACAGCGGCGTGGATGCGCTGTGCAGTCGCGACAGGATCCAGGATCCCGGTCTCTCTGGTCGCAGGACCGCCTCCTCCTATATGCAGCCCTGCGGGCATTCCCTGAGGATCCTCACACAGAACGACCGTGATACCGGTACCTCCTTCCGCATCCTCTGCCTGCCCGATCCGGATTCCCGGAAAATCTGTCAGCGGTATCTCTTCGATAGGTATCATATTTACATTCAATGTTATGTTCTCTCCTGTTTCCACCCGGCTTTTCTGATCACTATCCGGGTCTGTTTCTCCGTTTTTTCGTGTATTCATTGTGACATTATGTACCTGTGGGACCCTGCTCTCTCCGCAGCAAAAGCACTTAAGCACTACCTTCAGCAAACCTGCCGGAGGGCGATCACGGCAGCTCCTTTGGCCGCCAGCGCCGGTTCCCGGATAAACTGCCGCCTGATCCAGGGGGTGACAAAATCCGCATTTCCCCCGGTCAGGATCAGCGTGACAGGGGACCCCAGCTGCTCTTCCACGCGCTCTGCCAGTCCCTCGATCATGGCTGCAGTGCCGATCACCGCCGAGGACAGCATGCATCCGTCGGTATCCCGGCCGATGAGCCGGTCCTTCGGCACCTGCTTCGGCTCAAGCGCCGGAAGCTGTGCGGTACCGGAGCGGAGCGCCTGCAGAGAAGTCCTCACGCCGGCTCCGATCATTCCTCCCAGAAATAACCCGGAGAATCCACTGCCTTCTTCGGCCGGTCCTATGATATTGATGGTCGTCGCAGTGCCCAGGTCCGCCGTCATGGCGGGGAG
>OCTW011599707.1_pt1 | contig 27532 bp, 24 predicted proteins | sample 1539671 | NCBI WGS metagenome assembly OCTW01 (sample SAMN02144230, study PRJEB22623) | gut metagenome | biome: sheep rumen | host: Ovis aries | place: New Zealand | reverse complement strand
AGACAGAGGTCACCTGGGACACATCCCGTCCGCCGATGTGGTTCCTCGATCCGGAATATAATGCAACCGGCACAACGACCGGCGCGAATATGGTGATCGGAGCAACGACCGAAACAACTGCCGAGACAGAGGTCACCTGGGACACATCCCGTCCGCCGTTCTGGTTCATCAACGGTGAATTTGAGCTGACCGGCACGCAGACAAAGGCACGCGCTGAAACCGTCAGCAAGCCGCATCACACCTACGGCACCTACCCCATGCCGAGTCCGACCACTGAGACCACGGCAAAGCCGATCTACTAATATGATTGCTCCGATAAACCGGGGCGCTGTACACCGCATTGTAATTACTCCTTATTGTGTTCAGCGCCTGCACCGGAAACTGTGCGGGCGCAGCTTTTTTCAAGGAGTATCCAATATATCAGTAAATTTTCTCTTACAAACGCAAAAACAAAGCACCGGTAGAATGCCGGTGCTTTGTTTTTCAGATTTTGTGCAGGCGTACCGATGAGCCTAACGGAATCAATAAGCAACATTGCATTTCTCATTAGCACAACGCCATTGACAGTGTTGCTGAACGATTCTATAGCAGCATGAGCGATCGTTTATCCGCCGCGTGCAATGCCTGTGCTGCCGTCAAGGCAGCGGTCGTGCTTATGATAACGTTCTGACCTCTCCTGTTTTTGCACCCGCGCTCGGCTTGTTGTCGCTGATCGGAACAACAGCAAGTGTTTTCCCCATTGCTGCAAGCACTTTCAGAACCGTGTCGAGCTGCGTATGAGTATTCCCCTTTTCCATACGAGCAATAACCGGCTGTCTGACTCCGCTTCGCTTTTCAAGTTCCTGCTGGGTGATACCGTTTTCCTTCCGAGCTCGTACCATTTCAGCCACGATCGCAGCTTTCAGCTCGGCTTCTGCAATCTCTTCCGGTGTGAAAATCTCCTTTTCCACATCGTCCCAAGTTGTAAAAGTATGACCATTCAGTGTTACGCTCATTTTTTCTCGCTCCTTTCCCGAAAATCCTTCAGTTCACGCTTCGCCTGTTCGATTTCCCGTTTTGGCGTTTTCTGCTGCTTCTTATGAAACTGATGCAGCAACACAAAGCGTCCTCCGACTACTGCCGCAAAGAAGATCCTGTCACTGATCGGTCGCAGCTCATATATATCGCCGTCAAGATGTTTTGTGTATGGTTCTCAGGCGGCTGTGCCTGATGTTTCTAATACTTTGATATATTCAAGCACTTTATTCAGCCGGATTCGCGCATCTTTGCCGTTTTTGCTCCGTAACTCCTGTATAAATTCCAGAACAGGCTTGTTTCCGGCAGCATCTTCATAGAAAATAATCTCGTGCAAGCCATCACGCTCCTTTATATTATAACGCAAAAGTTATAATATGTCAATAGTAAGAATGTGTTTTGCGATAGCAGAAGTCTGCTGCTGTAATGCTGCGGTAACGCATCGTCGCTCTGGTTTGTCTGAACACTGCTCTGAATCATCAGGGCGCAATACACAGCATTGTAATTACTCCCTATTGTGTATGGCGCCCGCAACGGAAACCGCGCGGGCGCAGCTTTTTTCAAGGAGTATTCTATACACGTCAAACACCGGCTAACTGCCGCAAATAAGTATTTGGCGCAATCCGAAAGCATCCGAAAACGGCGCATCTGCGGGACTTCAGCCATTTCCGTGTTGAAATCCAAGGCAAGATACGCCGTTTTTTGCACATTTGTACGCCGTCTGCGGACATTTTTGGGAATTCCCGGAGCCGGATCAGCCGTCCTGCTCAATGTTCAGGAGGTCAGAGAAACCGGTCAGCCGGAATATCTCCATAATATCCTCATTGCAGCCGACAATCTTCATGCTGCCCTGTTTCGCCATTGTTTTGTGGGCATACAGCAGCATCCGGAGACCTGCCGAGCAAATATATTCGAGTCTGCGGCAGTCAAAAATCAGTGCCTCGACCCTTTCCAGAGATACGCGCAGGAAGCTGTCAAGCTCCATTGCGACTTTGGTATCCATTCTTCCCGCCATTTCCAGCGTCATCGCACCGTCATCTTCGATCACGTTATAAAGCATTTGAACGATCCTCCTGTTTCTGCTGCCGTCCGCAGCCGGATATCTGTATCTTTATCTTAACACGGATCCTGCGAGTTGTCAACAGGAATCCGTCAGACGTCTGCCTGCTCCGTAAACGCAGCCGGCCGGAATGTATCCTCCTCCAGCATCCGCAGGAAGTATTTGAAGCGGTTCCGGATCGAATTCACACCGGTTTTCGACTTTTTCGAGGCTGCTGCGTTCAGCGCGGCATATTTTTCCTGCAAATAGAAGATTCTGCCCCAGGAAACACTTCCGGTTTCCGGATCCTTCGGGATCCGGATCCGCAGCAGGATATTATAGATCAGCTGCATTTCCTCGTCTGAGAATTCATACCCGCAGGCTTCCGCAAGGTCTGCAAGCTGCTCTGAGCTGTACTTTGCCGTCACATCCGCTGCGTCCGCCTCGGAAATGTGCTCCGGCTGAATATCGAACGTGAGCTGTCCTTCGAGCTGCTGCGCCTGATCGTCCGGCGCGCTGAACGGTTCAGGCTCCGGCTGCATGCTGATGAACTCACTCAGGGTGAGCTGGTCGATATAATCCTCGTTTTTCCGGATCCAGAAGACGACAGTCAGCCATTTCCCGCCTTTTCCTGCCTTTCCGCGCTCATAAGTATAGCATATATCCGTCGTTTCCTTTAACGCCTGCTGGCAGCTGTCAAGCACCTTTTTCTTGAAATCAGACCATCCGGTGCGTCCGGAATACTCATTTGCGCCGATTCCCAGAAGTTCCCGCAGTTCCTGCACAGTAACCTCTCTGCTCCCGATCTTCTCATATTGCTTTAAAATTTCATACATACGCACCTGATTCGGAGACCGCAGCCGCAGGGCATTCCACAGTTCATACGTGAAATAACGGTTTTTGAATTCAAACATCAGGGGCAGCGCCTTGTCATGCGCGTTGATCTCCACATACCATTCACCGGCATCGTCCTTATCGACCGTACACTCGTTGAAGAGCTGAAATGATGTGTAGCCGCCACGTTCCGTTGGCAAATGCACGATTTTGCACAATAAACTGTCAGTGCTTGCCTTCAGCTGCGCAATATTCAGCCGGCCGAACCCCATAATCCGCTGAAAATCCGACAGCGGAAAGCGGATAGTCCGGGTTGAAATATCCCATGGATTGATTTTCGAGAGGTATATACTGAAAAATCTCAATTCCTGCAGGGTCATATTATTGCTTCTCAACTCATTCAGTACATTCCTTTTCTCAACAATCGCTGCTTCAAACAGTTCAGGCATCGCGATCACCCCTTTTTTTCAACAGTATAGCACGTAATGCTGGACTTGTCAACAGGTTAGTCCGTAATTAAACGGCAAAAATCGGTGTTTTTGCAATGCAAAGTCCGTAATTGTGCAATGCAAAGTCCGTAATTGTGCAATGCAAAGTCCGTAATTGTGCAATGCAAAGTCCGTAATTGATTTTGTCACGAACGTAAATACGTATTTTTCAATAGCCGAAATCACTATTAAATCACTATTAAATCACATATAAATCAATCTATCTATCTATTATAGTATACTAGTATATACGCTTTCAACAGTTTCAACAATCGGTTTGACGGACAGACAGACTGATTTTGCATATAAAATATATTTTTTATTTCTGAACGACTTTTTCCTGAAAACATATGCGATAATTCTCTCCAAAAAAGGAAAACCGCCCGCACTGGATCAGGGTGCGGACGGTTTTGAGGATAGAAGGAAGTTTGTCATGAAACAAGCGGGGGAAATCAGGAGGAGGGGGAATTTCTTTTGTTCTTCATTGTAATTACTTTTTATATTTATCTTGAAATGGTCGATCTTTGATCGACCGGAGGTTTGTTCTCCTTTCTTGATTTCATTATATCACACAAAGCGTCACAAAAGCGTAACATTGCAAAAACATCGTATTTTCTGAGATTTCACTTGTTTCAGGCGAAAATTTCCAGAGAATAACGGAAAATCCGGAGAAATTGCCTAAAAAATTTCAGAACTTGACAAATCACCGGGAAAAGGATATACTAGTGATCAATAGAGAATGCTGATTTTACGCGTTTTGCGAAGAAGGAGGAACTGCTATGATCGGCGACTACATCAACGAAAAACTATATCATGCGATCATAAACTTCGACGAGGACGACGCTGCAAGGGAATATTACTATCAGATCATGGACACTGAAACCGGAAAGATCACCGCGAGCGGCCATGCCGAGACGGTACGGGACAAGATCCTGACCGCATATGCGTTCTTATTCTGCGAGGAGAGCGATACCATGCCCGGCACACCGGCAAGCGTAGACGATGTCGCAGACACCGCAGACCGGCTGTATATCGGCAGTATGGGCTATGATCCGAAGCACTGGTACCGGATGCGGCATCATTTTCCTGTGATTGATGACGACAATTATGACCGGTTTGCTGCGCTTGTGATTTCAGATATCAAAGCAGGGCCGCTGCATCAGGCGGCGATCAATGACGGAGAGATGCTGGTCGTCGGAGAGCGCGATCCGCTCCGCATGACGGCAGAGGAACGAAAAAATCAGAAAGTGCGTAAAATTTCCGCATTTTCGGAGGATGAGATGCTATGAATATATTTGTTGTGGATGACAACAAGGAACAGCTGGAGTCGCAGATCAATCTGATCCGGGCGGTTGAACCGTCCGCAGAGGTCATCGGATGCAGCGGAAGCATGGAAGCACTTGCAAAAGCACGTGAAACCTCGGTCGATGCCGCATTTCTGAATACCGATATGCCGGAGCTGAGCGGAATGGATCTCGGACAGTACCTGAAGGAGCTGCATCCGTTCGTCAACATTATTTTTCTGTCAGAATCCAAAAAGTACGCGTTTGACGCCTATAAGCTGCATGCGAGCGGCTATGTCATGAAGCCGCTGACCAGCAAAAAGGCGAATTATGAGCTGAGCGAACTGCGTTTTTCCGAGGCGCTGAAGAAGCAAAAGCGCGTATATGCGCAGACCTTCGGGAATTTTGAGCTGTTTATAGACGGAAAGCCGGCTGTATTCAAGTACAACCGCACAAAGGAAATCCTCGCACTGCTCATCAACAACCGGGGCGCACAGACCACAAATGGTGAGATTCTGGTCAATCTCTGGGAGGATGACGACGATATTGACAAGAAAATGTCATATCTCCGGAATCTGCGGCAGGATCTGCAAAACACGCTGCGGGATCAGAAGCTTGAGAGCATCATCATCAAGCAGAGGGGCAGCATGGCGATTGCGGCGGACGAGATCGAATGTGACCTGTACGACTGGCTTGCAAACAAGTCCAAATCAAAGTATAAGTACTACGGGGAGTACATGAATCAATTCAGCTGGGCAGAGCTGGTTCACTCGGAACTGGATAATCTGTCTTACGATATGGATATGGAATAAGAAAAAGCGACCGGCTTCTGATCAGCCGGTCGCTTTTTATGTGTATGTGTATACACATACACATACACATGTTTGCCTGGATCCAGTATTCAGTTCTTACCGGATGCTGTGACGCTTCTGTGACGCGGGATATGGTATCATAGAATCAACAAAAGGGGACATCCGCCGGATGAAACATACCCCGCAGCCGTGAATGATGCCGGAACGAATCCCGATCTCTCCAGCCGGTACAGGCAAGCGCCTGGACTGAATGCAGCTTAAGACGATTCGTCTGTATCGTGCAATTACTTCAGGGTGCGGACGCTTCTGAAGCACCGTGCTTCAAATCTTTCATAAAAAAAGAACGTCTGTGTCATGCCGCAGACGTTCTTTTTTATGTGTATGTGTATACACATACACATAATGAAAACAAAGGAAATACGGGAATTATTTTGTGTGACACTTCTGTGACGCACGGTATGATATACTAAAATCACAGAAAGGGGAAACAACCCCCGCAAAAATAAATTTGATAAATGAGAGGAAAATTACAATGAATTTCAAGAAACTGATCGTATCCGCTGCCGCTCTGATGATGGCAGGTTCCATGCTGACTGCCTGCGGTTCCAAGGACCACAAGCCCGCCCGCGCCTACGCCGACAAGGTGGCTGAGTATGTCAAGGAGTCGGCCAATGCTGTCAGCTGTGTGAAGGCACGGCTGGCAAAGAGCATTCTGCCGGAGGGCGTCAAGCCGATCACCTGGGAGCCGTCCGCCGATCATCTGATTATTGAATCCGAAGAGGCTCGCGCGCTTTATACGCGCATCAAGGCGGGCGATTATCCGACTGTCGAGGAACTGAAGAACAACCCCGTCACAGCGCAGATTGACGCGCTTTCCTCGTACTATAAAGCCATTTACGGCAATACCGCAGAGATTCAGACGCCGGAGCGCGAACAGCTCCGCAAGGACATCGAACAGCAATTCCTTGGCGTTGGCTCTGCAAGAACCGCGTCTGTCGATCCGGAGACCGGCAAACACAAGTATGTGTACGACGGCGATTTCGCAAAGGATTTCAAGATGGAGCTGGTGCTCGGCCTGCCCGCTTCCGGAAAGTCCACCCGTATCACGGATCCGGACAGCGAGGAGATGAAGGCATTTATCCTCGACTGTGACGTCGTCAAGGAGATGATTCCGGAATTCCAGAAGAGCCACGGTGCCGCTGCGGATGCCGTTCACTTCGAGAGCTTCAATATCATGGACAGCGCTATGCAGCAGTTCCTGACCGGCGATCTGAAGGGAACCAACGTCATTATTCCGATCGTCGCAGGCGATTTCGATGAGCTGATGCAGAACTACATCAAACCCTTCGAGGATGCCGGCTATCATGTGACCGCCAAGTTTGCGGAGTGCGAGGAGAATGCAAGCGTTTCCCGCAATCTTGCCCGCGAGCTGGAGACCGGAAGAATCATCAACAGCGCAGTCGTAATGTCCTTCGGGGAAAAGCCGCTTCAGGTTTATGAAAAACTCGCTCCGATGCAGAATGCATTCGGAGAAACATACGGTCAGACCGAACTTTCCTCCGGCACAGCGAAGGAGGTGAAACCGGCTGCGTAATCCAGCCGACAAAAAAATCCCTGCACATCTGTGCGGGGATTTTTTATGTGTATGTGTATGTGTATACACATACACATACACATACACATAACGGGAATATCGGAAATACGATAATATTCTGTGTGACGTTTTTGTGACTGTGCTTATGGTACAATAAAATCACAAGAAAAATTTTCGTATGGAGGAAATAAAAATGATACTGAAAAAAACAGCTGTATGGATGTCTGCTGCCGCGGTTCTGGCATGTACCGCCGCAATTCCGGTTTCTGCGGACGCTGCAAAACAGAATGACATCGTGATTCTGTATACGAATGATGTTCACAGCGGCATTGATGAGCATATCGGCTATGACGGTCTGATGCTCTATAAGCGCGAAATGGAGGCGCAGCATGCTCATGTCATCCTTGCAGACGCCGGAGATGCCATTCAGGGCGGAAATGCTGCCAATCTTACCAATGGAAAAAACATTGTTGATCTGATGAATCTGGTCGGTTATGATGTCGCTGTACTCGGAAACCATGAGTTCGATTACGGGATTCCGGTCATTCAGCAGCGTGCCGCAGAGCTGAACTGCGGCTATATCAGCTGCAATTTTATGCGGGCGGATACCGATGAACTGGTATTTGAGCCGTACAAGATCATTGACTGCGGAGAAATGCAGGTCGGCTTTGTCGGCGCTGTCACCCCGCAGACCTTCGCTTCTTCCAATCCGACCTATTTCCAGAATGAAAACGGAGATTACCTCTATTCCTTCTGCGAAAAGGAGAACCGGCTCTGTGACATTGTCCAGCAGAACGTAGACAAGGTTCGTGCAGAGGGTGCTGATTATGTCGTCCTGCTCGCGCATCTCGGAGAGAATGACGTCGATGTTCAGTGGAGTGCGGTCACTGTCGCGCAGGGCACAACCGGCATCGACGCCGTGATTGACGGGCACTCGCACGAGACCACGCCCGCACTGAATGTCAAAAACAAGGACGGCGGCAATGTCGTAATCACACAGACCGGCACCAAGCTGAAGAATATCGGAAAAATGACGATCTCTCCGGAAGGCATCCGGACCGAGCTGGTCGAACGCGTTCCGGAACCGGACAGCAGCTTCGATGCGGATACATGGACCGTTGATTCTGCACGCGGCGGCAGATATGTCGATACGGAAGTCAGCCGGAAAATCAAGGAAATCAATAATTCACTGGAAGAATTCCTCTCCAAAGAGGTCGGTGCGAGTGATTTTGACCTGATCTATAAGGACGCACAGACCGGAGAACGGCTGGTCAGAAACAAGGAAACAAACCTTATGGATTTCTGTGCGGATGCGATCAGAGACACGTATCATACCGACATCAGCTTTGTGAACGGCGGAAGCATCCGGAACGGTATCAGAAAAGGCACCGTCACCCGCGGCGATATCCTCAATGTGTTCCCGTACGAGAATTTCTGTGCATCCGCAAAGATGACGGGACAGCAGCTGCTCGACGGTCTGGAGTTTGCAGCGAGATTCTTCCCCGGTGAAAGCGGCGGATTCCTCGGCGTTTCCGGTGTGGAATTCACGATCGACGCAGGCATTGAAAGCTCTGTGACACTGGATGAGCACAGCGCTTTTACCGGTGTAGCCGGCGAATACCGCGTGAAGAATGTCAAGGTAAACGGCGAGCCGCTCGATTTGGAACGGATTTATACGGTTTCCTCGATTGACTATCTGCTGCGGGACGGCGGCGACGGCTTCCCGTTCAGCGGAAACTGCGAGATCACAGAGGTCCATGATGAGCAGTATTATGATCTGCTTCAGCGCTATATCAGCGAAGCGCCGGAACACAAAGTGCCGGAAACCTTCCGGAATCCGGACGGCATGGGCAGAATCACGGTCATCAACAGCCGGAATACACCGGCAGCAGATCAGGCGGCAAAGCCGGCTGCCGCGCCGAAGACCGGAGACGCAGAACCGGCAGGTGCCGCAGCAGTCCTCTTTGTCGGCATCGGTCTGATTGCAGTGACAGCGAAAAAGAAGGCCGGCTTTTTCAGCCGGTAACCGCAGAAACAAGACGCCTGTACCTGAACGGTGCAGGCGCTTTTGTGTGTATGTGTATACACATACACATACACACAAAGGAAATGTCGTAAATTCGTTGTTTTATCATGTGTGACGGTTCTGTGACGATTCCTGCGGTATAATAGAGACATAAAAGAGAACAGCAAACAGCTGTAAATACGGAGGAACTTACAATGAGAAAATCAACTGGAAATACCGCGAAAATGACTAAGAAGGAAACACTGATTCTGATTTTTGTTTCCGCGCTTCTGATCCTGTGCTGTGCGATCGTCACCACCCTGATGATGAAAAGCAGAAATCCGCGCACCGTCGCAGAGGCAAAGAGCCTTTCCACAGATGCATATTTCGTTGATACAAAGCCGCATGCAGTCACGACCGCGACAACAGCTTCCGCTGCGGCTGTGACCACCACCGTGACCACGACCGTCACAACCGCGGCGGAGACTGTGACTCACACATACAACTACGCGGATCCCATGCATTCCGCTGAAAAGATTACCGCTCCGGCAACCGAAACGCAGACCGCCAAGGTGACCGAAACCAGCATTCAGACTGTCACAGAAGCATCGGCAGCCGTGACGGAAGGCTCTGCCTCCAAAGCAGCTGAGCCGGCACCGCAGGTTCAGCCTGAAGCACAGCAGCCCGCTGCACCGGTTTCGTCCGTTACATACAGAGGAAAGACCTTCAGCACCTCCCAGAAGGAATTGAACCTCTCCGGCTTCAAGATGAAGAATGAGGATCTGCCCGCGCTGAAGGAGCTTGCCGCAAAGTTCCCGAATCTTCAGAAGATTGTTCTCTGTGACTGCGGACTCTCCAATGAGACACTGGCAGCGTTCCAGAACGAGATGAACGGCGTCCGCGTTGTCTGGCGTGTCAAGCTCGGCACACAGTGGTCTCTCCGGACAGATGCGGTTGCATTCTCCGTTCTGATCATGAACTACAAGCATGTCCGCATGACCTCGAAGGATCTGGAAGTCCTGAAGTACTGCCCGGATCTGCTCGCACTGGATCTCGGACATCAGGCGCTGACCGACCTGTCCAAGATTCCGGAGTATCTCCCGGAGCTCCGCCTTCTCATCATCGCAGACAATCAGGTCTCTGACCTCTCCCCGCTGGCAAATCTGAAGCACCTGCACTATCTTGAGATTTTTGTCAACCGCGTCAAGGATCTCTCCCCGCTGGCCGGCCTGCGTGAGCTCGTCGATGTCAACATCAGCTACAATCCGATCAGCGACATCACCCCGCTTCTCAATTCCCCGATGATGCAGCGCATCTGGCTGGAGTCCACCAAGGTGAGCCAGAGCGGCGTGGATCAGCTTCGTGCAGCCTACCCGAACGCAAAGGTTGTCAACATCGGCAAGGGCTCTGTCGATCAGGGCTGGCGCTACGGCAATGCCCGCTATGAGCAGATGATGAACATGTGGTTCAACAACTACTACGGCAGCGAATTCCAGAAATACGATGATCTCGCAGTCACAATGGGTCTGCGCGGTTAATACCATCCGGAAAACTGAAAAGGAGGCTGATCTGCTATGACACACCCCGTCTGCGCCGAACCGGTGCGGGCGGGGTGTTGATTTTCAGACGGAAAATTTTTCGTTTTTATGCCGGAATCCGGCTGGAAGCACAATAAAAAGTGCGTTTTTTCACGCATTTTGGTTTGTGACGCTTCTATGACGCTCCGTGTGGTATACTGGAACCATAGCAAGGGAACATATCCCGAATCAAAACAAAAAGGAGTAATTACAATGGCAAAATTTCAGTTCAAAGCATTTCTGAATGCAATTTCATCTGAACTGCTTGTGCTGGCAAATAACTGCGGCACCGCAGACGAGTTCCGGACGCTGCTTTACAATCACGGCATGAACCTGAACGACTTCTGTTATGAGGATCCGAATCAGCCTGAATTTGAACCGATTGATTCGGATATTGAAGAAGATCTCTTCTGTATGCCAAATTTTCATGCATGTTCCGCATGACCCCCCCTTCTCCCTGCCCCTCCAACATCCAATCAGAAAGGAGGATGATTCCATCTGAATCAATCCGCATAATTTCCGGTGTCTGCAATCAGCAGGTGCCGGAAATTTTCTATTTTGAAAAAGCGCATGCTTTTTTGCATATTCGGCACAAAATCGGATTGACAAGCATTCCGGACGGTGCTATAATGTGTGTATACACATACACATACACATACACATACACATGTGTATAAAACGTCGAGGTGATTTTATGGAGATTATTTCTGTCGCAAACCAGAAGGGCGGCGCCGGAAAAACGACCACCGCCCTGAATCTTGCCTACGGGCTGGCCGCAAGCGGAAAAAAGGTGCTTGTGATCGACATGGACGGTCAGTGCAATCTGTCGTTTCTGCTCGGTCTGGGGAATGACCGCCTGCAATCGGAGGAACGGCAGATATATGCCGTTTTAACCGGCAAGCAGCCTCTGAGAGGCTGCATTGTGAGTTTTACGGGTTCAAATACCATCGACATGATCCCCGCCTCTCCGGCGCTGTACGAGGCTGATATGACGATCAACCAGATTGGAAAGGAGTACCGGCTGCGGGAAGCACTTAAGGATCTGACCGGTTATGACTATGTTATCATTGACACTTGCCCAAGTCTCGGCATCTTAACGGTCAATGCCTTTACGGCAAGCGACCGGGTTATTATCCCGGTGCAGGCAGAGCTGCTGTCTCTGGTCGGATTGCAGCAGCTCTCCGAGACACTGGATGCCATCCGCACCTACTGCAATCCGGCGCTTGTGATCGACGGCATCCTCGTGACGCGTTATCAGAGCCGCACGCGTCTGTCAAAGGACTTTTTGCAGGCACTTCAGAAGCAGGCAGAAGCCCTGCAAACAAAGGTATACGCACAGACGATCCGGGAGAGCGTCACGGTCAAGGAGGCACAGAGCATGCAGCGCTCGATTTTTGAGTATGATGCCAGATCCGCTGTCACGGATGATTACCGTCAGTTTATCAAGGAGTTTATGGAAGGAGACCGGAAATGAGTACGAAAAAGAATTTTGCAGCAGCCGCATTTCTCAGCACTGCCGGACAGAAGGAAGCACCGGCAAAAAGTTCCGCAGAGCCAAGCGCAGAGACCAAAACCAGACGGCTTCAGCTTCTTCTGAAGCCATCTGATTACGAAAAGCTGCGCCGTATGGCGGATCAGCAGCAGTGCAGCGTAAACCGCATGATTGAATTGCTGATCGCCGGTAGGGAAGAATAACACGCAGCTATGGAGAGGAAAAAGCGAAGGAAAAAGCTGACGCTTCAGATCATATGTCTGATCGTCCCGCTGTTTGTGATCCTGGCAGGTGTAAATATCTGGATCATGGAAACCAGTATGGTCAATGCATTTCTGGATTCCAAGAATCCGTATTCGGAATATTATTTAGACTATCTGGATGAAGGGATTAGAAATTGGAGTGAAGACGGGGATGAAAGATTAATCGAACTGTATCTGACCATATGCGAAAAAGACCCGGTTGCTGTGCGGGGGGAAAAGCTGACGGAAGAAGAGTTCAACGAATTCTATGATGTGAAAGTTGACGGTGTAACGGACGAAAGTGACGATGTGAACAGGATATTGCAGAATATGCAGAATGCATCGGACCGCGTACGGATGCTCGCAGCAAAATCATGGCGGATAAATATCCAGAATTTTTCAGAAATAGTTTTCACAAACAACAGTCAAGAAATTGACCGGATGTTTATTATGGATATGACAGAGCCGTACAGAGGAATGGTGATCGCTGATTGCCAGAGATACGGCGAAGACAAACAGATCGGCGAATATTTCGATCTGGATTTACCGGAGCATCCGGCATTACAGCAGATCATTGAAACCGGCTCGGCAGAGATCGTATATGAACAGGCAGAGGATTTCCCGGACAAAGGGCATTACTATATTGCCTATAAACCGTTCATCCTGGAAGGAAAAGTCAGAGCAGTCATCGGGATTGTATACCGGTGGGATAATTTCAAGGATCAGATGTCCGCCAACAAACGAAAAGCGGCTGTTGTCATCGTCATCGGCGTTCTGCTGGCCATGCTGCTGCTGTATTTCGCACTCCGCAGACTGGCAGTCAAGCCGGTGACAGATGTTGAAAACGCGCTGATTCAGTATACCGACGACAAGGACAGCCGGCAGATCGTCAAGCGTATGTATGATATCAAGGTCAAAAACGAGGTCGGGTATTTGGCGGACGTTATATCCGATCTGGCGCTGGAAATCGACCTGTATACAAAGGAAAACGTCCGGATCGCGACCGAGCGGGAACGGGCTGAAACCGCACGCGAACGCGCCGAGAAGGAGCGGGCGCGGGCGGAAAAGGAACTCTATGAGGCAAATGTTAGTATCATGGTCTCGCAGATCCAGCCGCACTTCATGTACAATGCACTGACCTCGATCGCCATGCTGTGTACGATCGACCCGGAGCGGGCACAGGAAGCAACGATTACTTTCTCCAAGTATCTGCGCGGAAACATGGATTCCCTGAAGCAGACAAAGCCCGTGCCGTTTGATCATGAGCTGGAGCACCTGAAAAAATATCTGTATATCGAAAAACTGCGGTTTGCCAACAAGCTCAATATCGAATATGAGATCGGCCCGACGAATTTCAAGGTACCGCAGCTCTCGATTCAGCCGCTCGTTGAGAATGCTGTCAAGCACGGCGTCGGCATGAAAAAGAAGGGCGGAACCGTGAAAATCGCGACCAGAGAGACCGAAACGGCCTTTGAAGTCATTATTTCCGATGACGGTGTCGGCTTCGATGTGAACGCTCCCAGAAAAGAGGACGGCAGATCTCATGTCGGCATGGAAAACACGCGCACCCGTCTGAAGGAACTATGCGGCGGTGAGGTCAGAATCGAAAGCACCGTCGGAGAAGGCACAACCGCAACTGTAATTTTACCGAAGGAGTGGGAACAGAATGAGAATTCTTTGTCTGGATGATGAACCGCTTGCCCTGCAAATGCTGACGATGTGCGTACAGAAGGCAAGGCCGGAGGCAGAGATCGCGTCCTATGATGATCAGGACGATCTGCTGGATGATGCAGAAAAAAATATCTGTGATATTGCTTTTCTCGATATCCATATGCGCGGCATGAACGGCGTACAGGTTGCAAAGCACCTGAAAAAGCTCAATCCGAAGATGAATATTATCTTTGTCACAGGCTTTTCTGACTACAAGGGCGACGCCATGGATATCAAGGCAAGCGGATATATCATGAAGCCTGTCACCGTGGATGAAGTCAAGCGTGAGCTTGCTGACCTGCGTTTTCCGATCATTCCAAAGGACAATGCCCTGCTGAAAGTGCAGTGCTTCGGTAATTTTGACGTGTTTAAGCCAAACGGCGAGCATGTCCGGTTTGAGCGCAGCAAGTCAAAGGAGATTTTTGCCTATCTGGTGCACAAGCACGGCAGCTCCTGCACGACCCGTGAGCTGTTCGCGGTGATCTTTGAGGATGAACCCTATGAGAAAAAGCTGCAAAACCTGCTGCAAACCTATATCTATGCCATGATAAAGAGTCTGAAGGAAGCCGGCGCAGAGGAAGCTGTCGTGCGCAGCTATAACGCTCTTGCCGTTAATCCGGATGTGCTGGACTGTGACTATTACCGTTTCGAGGAGCTGGATGCCGGTGCGGTCAATGCATTCCAGAATGAATATATGAGTCAGTATAGCTGGGCAGAATTTTTCTGATTCAGAGCAAAAATCCCCTGTATCCTGCGATACGGGGGATTTTTTTCGACAAGCTAAGCCCCCGCACATTATGTGCGGGGGCTTGACACTATGTAATCAGGTTCGATTTTCAGGCTGGTATCAGTAGTTATTCACAATGATGGTTTTACCTGCAGCCGCTTTGATAATATCAACGGGGTCGCTGCTGCCGTTGGCCTTCATCTTCACAGATGCATAACCGACCTGCGGCTTGTAAACAGCGTCATACGCGTAGATTGCGTCATCCGGGTGCTTAGCCAGGTGAAGTCCATACTTGAGATTGAAAGCAAGATCAGCACCTCTGCTGTATTCGGAATCGCTCTGTCCGTCGCTTCTTTTAATCGTGATGCCGCCGACCTGGGTTCCGATGTTGGTTGCGCCGATGCAGAGTGTGTCAATATCGCCGGTCTTGTTGGTATCAGCAACCAGATTCTTGAGGTAGATGCACTGCTTGATCGGTGCGGAAATGCCGGCGTTGACCTCAAAGGGGATGCCCAACAGATGAGTGCCGTTGCTGATCTTATCCGCATCATGCAGGAATTCGATTCTGACAGAACCGAAGTCCACGTCTGCGCCGAGCGTCCAGTCGAATGTGCCGTCTGCGTAGGCAGTCTTGGAGAGGAGCAGTTCCTCATCACCGGTCACATAATTGCCCTTGGCATCGATATCCGTGATCTTCTTGCCATAGATGTTAATGGTCTTGCTGTGGATTGCCGGCTGAGCGGAGATGCCGCCGAAAGCGAGCTGGGTCTTGAGCGCGGTGTGGATCGGAGTAATCACGGTCTCCCATGCATCCGAAGTATAATTCTTGGTGAGGAGCTTGCCGCTGAATGCATCGCTGGTTGCGAACGAGATCGGTGCTGCATAGCCATCATACTTGGTTTTCACCTTGACAGCATCGAGCAATTCATCAATGCCGGTAGTAATATAGCTGCCGGAATTCTCAGAGGAACCGCCCAGAACAATCAGCTTGACTCGGCAGTTCGACAGCTTTCTGCTCTGCTCTGCAGTCAGCTCGCCCTTTACCTTGCCTGTTGCGCCGGCTGCTGAAACCGCTTCCTTCAGGTTAAAGCTCATGTCGTCTGTCTGGATGCAGGCAATGACTCTCTTTCCGTAATTTACGGAAGAAACGTATGCTGCCGGACGGTCATTTCCATTCTCATCCCGGAGTGCATTCTGGACATCCTTCAGCGTAACATCGTCTGCCAACAGATCCGAGCTGTGAAGATTATTGGTGCTTACCGTGAAGAAGGTCTGCTTCATATCCAGAACGACTGCCTGCTGCTTGGTCTGATAATCTGCTTCTGCACTGACCTTCAATTCGCCCCACAGAGACTCGCTGAGGTTCAGTTTTGCCTTGATCTGCTCCTCAGATTCGATCTGCTCAAGGTTGCAGACGGTGTTTGCAGTGAAATCAGCATTCTCCTGGAGATTATTGAGGATATTACCGAGGCCGGCCTCTGCGCTGGAATATTTGGAAGGATCAATCTTAGCGGTAGGCTTGCAGCCGTCTTTCATTTTTGCTCCGCCGACGGTGATCTCCATAGGTCTTCTTTTGATGCAGACCGTTTCCGGAGAACCGGTGAGCATATCCTGATCTGCAATCAGCAGAGAACCGGGATAGATGGTATTGCTAAGCGCCGGATCAATACCGAATGCCGTTGTTGTCAGTTTATCGGAATTGTCCTGTTTGATCTTGCGGATCAGGTAAGTTGACCCGTCTTTACCCGTGTACATCCGCACGCTTGACTGCTGATCGGTCTGGGCATTTACATTCAGAAGCTTCTTCAGTTCAGTCGAAACATTGACATTCTTGAGGTAAGCGTTGATCAGGTCACGCTCCTCTGTCGTGTTGATTACGTACGCCGCGCTTGCGGTGATTCCGGGAATCATGATGCCCGCCTGAACTGCGGTCGGAATGATTGCGGTCGCCAGAGCGACGGTTGCGAGGATGCCTGCGAGGGTGCGCTTTGCGCTGTTCTTCTTTGTGATTGTTGCTTTCATAGTAATTTCTCCTTTTCAAATAAAAAAATTTTATTGTGCGGGTCATTTCCGGCTGCCCGCTTCGCCGTATTTTTGTTTCAGGGGTTGTTCCCCTTGCTGTGATTACAGTATAGCATACCGATGTTTGCAACTTCTTTGCAAAAAACAGCCGTTTTCAAAAAATCGAAATTTTTTTCGTAGAAATCGTGTGTATGTGTATACACATACACATAAAAGTAGTGCCCGCACCGATGAGGGTGCAGGCACTGACTTATTAAGAAGAAATCATTTTTTAGATATTGTCTTTTCTGATATCATCAAGTGTGCGGTTGCTTTTTACGGCCTCGTTTTTGATGGTGTTGCTCTGCTGGATGTTCTCTTTTTCCTGCTTGACAGGCGCTGCATCGATGTTTTTGGCTTCTGCACTTGCGATTCTGCCTTCCGCATTACCGAAATCGAAGAAGTGGAGATATCTGTAGTAAGCATCTCTGCGTGCGATATCGGCATAGTGCTCAGCATAGTAAGCGGCATCGTAGTACGGAGAGAGCTTTCTTTCTTCATGAACGCCTTGCGTAAGGAAGTGCACAAATGCCTTTTCATAGTCTGTGCCAAATGCCTTTTTCAGATCGGGGTTGTTCTCAACATAGTACTTGACATCAAATGCTGCACAACCTGCGCGGCCTTCTTTGATGCCATTCTCAAGGAAGTGCTGGTGAAGTGCCGATTTGTTATAGCCGATGACTTTTCTCACATCAGCGTACTTTGCGTAGTAGAAGTCAGCATCAAAGGTCTTTTCAGAGAACAGTTTTTCTAAAGCCGCCTGCTGTTTGTTGAGCTGCCATTCGGTCGCGGTATTGTTATCATAGAAGAACAGATAGATGTTATTATTATTATAGTATGATGTGGTGGATGCGCCGTTGTGATATGTATGCTTCCACTTGTTTTTCTTGATTGCTCCGTCTGTCAGATCAATGACATCAATCATTGCATCCCATGTGGATCTATATGTGCCCCAGTGGGAATAATTTGCTTCTTCATAGCCGCCGCCTGTCGGAATGGAATACTTTCCGTTGAGCCAATTGTTGTCAACATTAAAACCGAGGTCTGCAAGGTACTGCAGCGCAGTATACTTAGAATCGGTCTTTCTCTTTTCGCTGACAACCTTCTGGATATTTGCTGCGATCTCCTCCATCTGCTCTCTGTCAAAGGTATTGTGATGATAGCTGTTATCAGTTTTCCCGGAGATCCGATTCTCAAAGTCTTCTTTATTAGTGCTTTCCTGGTGATTGATTCCAAAATCCTCTGTTTTGGAAATATCGCCTTCGATCAGCTTCCAGTCATATGTCATCTGTAGATTTTTGTTCAGGACCTTTCCGGTCGGGATGTGAATGAGTCTGTTCATCTGCTTGAATTTGTTGACATTGTCCAGAACAGTGTCATAGCAATTTTCCGGTTCATTCACTTCGTCAATTCCGCAAATGGTCAGCGCATCTGATCCGAATACATTGCGTGCGATATCATACTTCATTCCCTCAATGGTGACAATATCGTTTGCGAATGCCTCATACTGTTTTTTCAGGCTGACGTCATGGATATTAGATGCATCAAAGTCATCGGAGAGCAACTTTTCCTGTGCGGAAAGGCTGGAGAGTGCCAGTGCTGTATAGCGCAGATAATCGGTCATCATCTTCACGATATATGCATCCAGAGCGTCCAGTGCATCGCCGCTGAACAAGTAATTTTTCTTAGTAGAATCGTAAAGAACGTGAAAAATATCGCGGGAATCCATGTAATTATGTCCCAGCAGATCGGTGGTCACAATGGAAAGCTGATTGAGGAAATGACCGCTTGTATTCCAGCTGTCCCAAGAGCCTGCAACCATTGCCAACTTGACGGTTTTCTCTTCTTCGGTCAAAGCGTCGTATTTTTTCGAGAACAGACCGCCCTGAATGATTCCAGCGGTTTTTGCTGCCTTTTCGAGCACTTTCAAATCGTTCTTATAGGTACCGGCGGTGAATGCCGTATCCATTGCGTTAATCAGCTCTTTGGTCTGGTTATCCAGTGCTTTGTTGAAGTTCTTTTCCAGATCATCAAGTTTTTTGCTCAGCTCGTTGGTGGTAACTTCCTTTTCGCCCGCCAGTCCGAACAAACCAAGAATTTCATCCTTGATATACGGCTTGAGGAAGGCTGCCAATGGGCAGCTCTTGAACAGAGCGTCCAGGCCTTTGTCAAGATACTCGATGCCCTTTTTCTTGACTTCCTTAAAGAGGATTTTCTCGGCGCCGCAGCCGTGCTCTGCAAATGCATCAATTTCAATCTCTGCCGCGCTTACAGAAGGTCCATTGTTCAGCATAACCGCTGCGGTCGGAACGACTGCGGTTGCCATTGTAAAGGCTGCGAGAATACCTGCGAGAGTACGCTTTACGCTGTTCTTTTTTGTTGTGTTTCTCATAGTTTTTCTCCTTTTCATTAATAAAATTTTGATTTGGCGGGTCATTTCCGGCTGCCCGCTTGCCGTAATTTTTTTGTTTTTGGGGTTTCACCCTTGCTGTGATTACAGTATAGCATACCGATGTTTGCAACTTCTTTGCAAAAAACAGCCGTTTTCAAAAAATTTTTTTCAAGCATGAAAAAATATGTGTATGTGTATACACATACACATAAGAGCAGCCCCGGAAAATGCGGGGCTGCTCTTATGTTTTTTATTGTAAACAGGTGCTTTATATCACAGTGTACTTTACAATTTCTTTACAAAAGCACAGGCTTTTCCAGAAATCTCAAATTTCTTTGATTTTCTGTATTGCAGGAAAAGAAAACATAAAAAAACAGCCCCCGTCCGCAACATGGTTGTGCGAACAGGGCTGAGTGATATATACTTGTGCTTATCCGAACAGGGTCGTAAGAATTCCGCCGACGATCATCGTAGTTGTGCCTACGATCAGAGTGCCGATGCAAAATGTGATCATAATGATTCTCCTTTCGATTAAATTTTAATTATATCTGATTATGAATGGTTAACCGAAGATCCACACCCAGACCGGAACGCTCATGAACCATATGCCTGCGCACGCCATGAATACTGTCATGATTGATCTCTCCTTTCGATTAAATTTTAATTATACCTGATTATGAATGGTTAACCGAAGAGCCATACCCAGACCGGGACGCTCATGAACCATATGCCTGCACACGCCATGAATACTGTCATGATTGATCTCTCCTTTCAATTGGATTTTCATGTGTTTTGGGGTTTCCCCCTTGCTGTGATTACAGTATAGCATACCGATATTTGCAACTTCTTTGCAAAAAACAGCCGTTTTCAAAAAATTTTTTTCAAGCATGAAAAAATATGTGTGTGTGTATCCACATGCACATAAGAGCAGCCCCGGAAAATGCGGGCTGCTCTTATGGTTTTTATTGTAAACAGGTGCTTTTATGCAGTTCCTGTGTTTTCCGTCAAAAGTTGAACACACAGCAGTTGCCGTCAAATTCCTTGTCGTAGCTGGTGGTAATGTACATGCATAATTCCCAACCGACCTTTCAGAACTTCACTCCTTCTTCCTTTGCATTCAGCTTGTCAATGTTGATACCCTTGAAGAGTGCGTCTGCCTTATCCTTGGTAATGTCCCAGCTGGAAGAAACTTGCTTACCGTATGCAGTGTGGCTGACAAGATAGGTGTCCTTCGGGAGATTCGAGGTGTTAAACCCGTTTTCGTCGAGAAGCTGACGGACGGTCTTGCCCTTGCCTGCCGCATACTCTGCAAGATCCTTGATATATTGGAAGTCAATCTGTTTGTTGGCGATTTTATCGTTGAACCAGGTAGCCTGCTCACGTGCTCTGTCCGTGGATTCCTTATTGTTAGAGTTCACATCCGGGATATCTGCGAAAGACTGCATGCTCAGAGTCTTTCCCAGGTCAATGCTGCAGTTGCCCTTGTTTACGATTGTCTGTCTCGACTTGGTCTTAAAGGTGTTGCCACACAGGGTTGAGAAGGTGCCGCTTGTATCGGGTTTGGAAATTTCTTCAAGCTTCATCGACTCATATGTTACGAGTTTCCTGGTCTCCAGAGGAACGAACGAACCGAACGGACCATGGGTATACTCGATTCTCTCCATGATGACATCGTATGTGCCGTCTGGGTACTGCACAGTGGCCTTTATGAAGCTGTCGTCGTAAGGTATTGTGAAATCGTTGAGAGTGGACTTGTACTGTTTGCTGAATGTTGTCTTGCCAAAAGCGCGCTCGGAAACAAACGCGATCTCATTGATGATCTCTTCGTCGCTTGCGGTAATCTGAGAAAGATAGTTGCTGCTGATCGTTGCGCGCACATCATCCGAGAGGTTGTTGACGTAAAGCTGAGCCGAGAGGCACTCCAGGATCACTGCGCAGCCTGCTTCGTATGTCTGTACGATCGCCTGGCAAACCGGATGTGCCTTGTTGATTGCCTCATTATTTATTGATATTCGTCATAATAATATCAGTGGCGAAAAAAATATGGGGTGGAAAGAAATAACAAGAGACAAAAGAACGCAGCCGCTAATGCGGCTGCGTTCTTTTTATTCTGATACCTCATGCAAATAGAATTTCTGCGCTTTTGTGCCATTTTTGAAGAACAGCCACATCGGAATGCGGTATGTCTGCTGTGTGGCATTTGGAATATCTATGCAGAATCCGTAATATTGCAGACCGCCGGATGGGGTGATGACGATACTTTTATCTTCATTCTGGTGTACGAACCATCTTGAACGTTTTGTTTTTTTGCCGAGAAGTAGCCGTGATTCAGTATGCCAGTCGATGAAGCGAAGATATTTTTCTCCGACCTTGATGTAATATTTCTTTTTAGCAAGTGAGCTCCCTTTAGCCATCTCATGAAGTATATCACCTGCTGTCATAAGGATTTTCATGCCTTTTGAAAGGTAGAAGTTATCTCCAAAAACGGGAAGTTTTCTATTTCCATAGTCGCTGATGGTATCATCTTCCCTGTTTTCTCCATCTGTAGCTTCCTCAAATTCAAAGACCGCATTTCTTAGATCGAGCATATCGCGCGACAGAGAATAGAGGATGCTGCGTTTTACTCGTTGGGTATCCTCTCCATTCATAGGCTCGAACGAGTTTTCAGCTCCAATGAACAGGTTTTTGCCCATTGCAGATTGGATAACATATTTAGTGTTAGTCTTAAATTGGGAGCGTTCCTCTGAAAATTTAACCACAGAATTAATCGCATCCAGTAGATGTATTGCTTCACCATTGATCAGCGAGAACAGGATAAGCATTTTAGCGTTCATATCATACGCTTTCGATTCAAGATAGGTAATATAAGAATCAAAGAAACGAGTAAGACTTTCCTTTTCCGTCTCGCTTAAGTTCGGATCTTTATTTACTGCCTTTTTAGAGTCGTCGGCGAATTCTTCATCATATACCGTGACTAATTCGTTGAGGTTTTGTGCGCCGTATTTGTCCAGATATGCATCAATTTTGAAGAAAAACTGATACAGTTTAGATTTGTCAAGGGCAAAGAGGTTCAAGATGCTACTCTGGGCAGGTGGTGTTTTAAAATATGTATCGTCTCGCAGCGGCTGTGTCAAAAACAGATATTGCGAAAACTGACTTTTCAAGAAGGGGTTTTCGGAAGAATCAGGGATCATATCTGTAAAGATGGCTGTGAGTTCATCAGTCGGAATCTTAGAAAGTCGCCCATACTTGATGTATGAGACGACTTTTTGGAAGGTCGGGAGATCGTGCATCGGGAACAAAGCAGACATAATTATACCTCCAATCGCTGAATATAATCGAAATCTGACTGTAATGTCATTATTGATATTATATCAGACTTGCTACTCATAGTCAAGCAAAAATCCGGTTTGAAACAAATCGTTTGACGTAAAAACAGATTGTGTCAAATACGGGTGCTTTTTATGGTTTTAATGAGGTAGAAACACTTTGATTGGCTGTTTTCCTCTATGGTTTTATACATTATAAAGACAATATGGGACGCAGGGTTGCAGTATGTGTGTGCTAATTGACTATTTCTTGAAAGTGTGATACGATAAGACCAGAGGAGAAAAACAACTTCTCTAGCAGACTTACCGATAATTTAATTAGGAGGATTCAATCATGAAAAACGAACCGAAGACCAGCAGTATTCCGTACTCGCACACTTCATATCACAGCAGTGGTGCTGTCAATACTGACTTTGTGGGCAAAAGTGGCAGAGTGAATGTCAACAATGTCACTAACCATGACGGCAAAGGAACAACAGCATCTTTCGAGAGAGCCGATGGCACAACAATCACGATCAAGGGCAAAGGCGATAAAAAATAATAGGAAAGGAGGTATAACCATGGGCTGGAAGACTTCGACAGGCACACAGGGTTCTGATAACTTCGTACAGTATGGTGGCACAGACCAGAAAGGGAATACTGTAAGTGGCGAACTCAGAACAGTAGGTGGTGTCTTGACTGACACAAGACAGGTGACCAATGAAAAGACCGGTTCTGTAAACACTTATATTGACAAGACTTGGGACACGTCCAAGTAAGGCAATATCAAAAAAGCAAAGCCAGAATGCGGTCATTCTGGCTTTGTTTGCAATTATTACATTCCTTTATTCTATAGAGAAGTGAGAGTATACAACATTCAGCTGCTGTGTTCTGCTTTTCACTGACGGCGACAATATAAAGGGAGTGTCTTTCATGAAAACTATTTTGGCGTTCGGAATGTGTTTGGTTCTTGTTTTTGCCGTAATGGCAGGCGGAATTACTGTGACGGTCACTCAAACGGATAATACTACAACTGTTGGCGTACAGATGAATGAACCCGAAAAAGCAGAAGGCGCTGCGTGGCGAATACTCGAAAGAGCAGGACAGTCTATGCAAGAAGATAATAAGCTGGAGAATTGCTTGGCAATGCCAGAAATTGCAGCGGAAGCTACGATATATCGGATTCGGAATGCAAACTGCGATCAGAAATCGCAAATTGCTGCTTATAAGAATTATGATAATGCGATAGAGAATTGTCCGACAGGATTTTGTATATTTGATCAGTATGACAGACTGATTTATCGGAATAACGGATAATAACCATACTCACTACCTCTGAGTGCTCAAAATATTTTTGCACGCCGCAAAAAATGTGACGATTTCTATTGACAACAGGTAGCAAATGATGTATAATTGAGGTGAAGTAACAAAAATGTTACCTCGCAGTCGAAAGGGGGACTGATTATGAACGCCGGCTTGTCTTTGCTCAGCAACAGACTGACCATCGTCGGATATGCTGAGCACCAATATGATGTGAACCAGATTTTTAACCATTCGACAGTTTCCAGTGACACAACCATAACACAGAACTTCCTCGAAGAATTTGCTGAACTTCTTTCAAGAAACGGTGTTATCGGCGAGTGGCATATGATCATGAGAAATATCGAGTTCGGCTTCTTCTATGACCATAATTCCGTCGAGCCTTCTAGAGATGAGTTTAATAAATTCTTGACGAGACTGTATGAGGATGAGTGTGAAATCGTTATCATCTTCACTCTGATTCCTGCTGCGGACGGGGAATGTGATCATTTTGAACTTGATGTAGTCAAAGAAGCGGTGTGCGGTGATGATCGTGAGTGCTATTCATAAAGGCACAGAATCATTTTTAAGAGGTGATGAGTATGAAAAATGAAATTGAATCGCTGATTGATGGCGAGGGAAATCGCATGGCAGATGACCTAAGTGGTGTTATTGATGATATGCGATCTTATTTGGAAGACGATTCTAGGAAGGAATACTACCGTATCTTAAGTGCGTATAATAAGGCGAAAAAAGAGAAAAAACTGAAAATATCTGAGGTCGCAGTTTCTTGCAATGTGGCTTCTATGACGATCAAACGGATAGAGAATTTGCAAAGCCTTCCTAATATAACCACTTTATTGAAGATGCTTGATGCAGTAGGTCTTACATTGACCATTTCTTCAAAAGATGCTTAAGCTATACTGAATATTAACAAAAAACGCGGAGCGCCTAGATCGCTCCGCATTTTTGTTTAGTATATTTCTTTTTGATGCGCAGTAACAACCCGTATGATATGCCATACTCAGCTGCCAGCCGAGTCTTGTTATACGAACGGTTTGCACGGAACCTCGACTTAATCTCTATACAATTGTTTTCTCGACTCAAAGTGTATTCCCAATCGGTTCTCTTTCGACTTGAAGCAATTTTTCTTCAATATAATACTTGCCATTCACAGACAACAATAGCTTCTTCTGATCAATTCCTTTTGCAATATATGATACTATGGAATATGATTTTTGAAAATCTCCGCATAAGATTCCCAAGACTCGCTCTACAAGCTTAACTTCATCTCGAGTATCCGTTGCTAATACGGTATTAGGAACATAATAAGATCCAGATTTAACCAACCCCACACACGACTTGACACCGCCTGCAATTTTATCACTTTGGAGTTTTGGTCTTCCGCCATTAAAATCTCCAATCATCTTTGCATTTTTCATAATATTGACTGCGCTACACAGAACATTCAATTTTTGAACGGTTGTTCCATCACGTCGAAATTCAAAATCTTTTGGAGTCAATTTTTGACGGTAGGCTTTTTGGTAAAATATCAGATTAGGATTTGATGTTTTATCTTTAACATCGCGTAAAATATAATCTTTATTCAGCTCAACACCAGTTAGATGAAAAAAATTCTTTTCTCCAAAGATAACTTCAATACAAGACGGGGCAGACAAATCCCCATACAAAATCAAATATTTATGTCTTCTGAGTTCTTCTTCATACCGCTTGACAGCACGATGAATAATCCTGATTGCAGCTGCCTTATCCATTTTTTACCTCCATAATAAAAAAAGGAGATGATTTTTGCCGCAGCAAAAACACATCTCCTTTTGCGACTGATTTTTCTGTTGTCCGCCAACTATGCCGACGCTTATGTTCGGCTGTATATCAGGTTTTTCTGTTGCCTGCCAACTATGCCAGCAATTACTTCTGGCTATCTATCGGATTGAATACGTGTCAGTCCACACGCCGAGAGACTCAACTCTCTTTACAATTATATTGTATCATACTTTTTCAAAAAAGTCAAGTGCACATAAAATATTTTGTATTTAACGATTTACTGCACTATAAACGAACTTTACTATCATTCGACAGTATACCGCGGAAATCTAATCCTGATTGCCTGCCAGTAGTACGACGCATAGTCGCAGCTGAACAGCTCGACCGGCGACAGTCGCTCTGGATCGTCAGTCCAAGCCGTATGGTCGGTAAACAGATTGAATGCCAGGCGTGTCGTTTTCATGCTCGTTCCGGTCTGCCATTGCAGCAGCGAGAGCATCGGAATGGATACATCCATCCTCGAAATCATAGAGATCTCGGATATGATCGCGACAAACTGGATCCAGCGCAACCAAATATGCGAACGCTGCACGGTTCGTATCCCAGTCCTCAGCTGCCATACGCTGCATCAGATCGTCGATCCTTCCAAGCGCGGACTGCATGATATTCGGACCGGCTCGGCAACTACGGAAAGCATCATTCTGCACACAACGCAAGCGGAGGTCATCGCAGCGGATGTTCGCTGCCGACAGATTGCGGAAGCCATTCGAAGGGCAAGAGCCGCATCAATGGAACGGCATAAACTGGAAAAACAGATCACGCAGCAGACCACAACTGAAAATGAACTATTGCGGAAAATCGTTCGACAGCAAGCGGCAAGAATCGCAGATTTGGAAACCTACCTGAAAAAGAAATCATGAAAAATTTTCGGCGGGGAATCGTTTTCACAATTCTATCACATTATCGTGCAGAACGGGTACCGTTTACCCAATACCCGTTTTGCATTCCCCCGCTGTGAACTGACAAAACAGATACAATTTACCCAATATCAGTTTTGTCATTAAAAAATAAAACAAAACGGAGATTGAAACAACCGGCTTTTAATCTCCGATAAAAAGTGAATCGACCAGAAAATTTTTTGAATACCTACCACAAAAGGGGATAAAGATTTTTGATGACGGTAAACACAAAAGAAGATGCAAGACGCGAAGTGAACCGGCGAAATATTGTTGACCTTCTCAGACTGGAAAAGAGCAAAATCGAATTATATTATTGTCCGACCTGCGAATCAGGCAATGGAAAAATCATTCCGGAGCACTTGCCTACTATCTGAAAGGGAATAAATTTTGTTGTGTAAGGCAATGTTACACTCTTCTTTCTATCAGTTACCGGAATTTCTATGTTAAGGTCTGAAAAATCAAAGTCAGAGAGTGTGACGCTTTTGTGATGTTTCATGTGTTATACTACAGGTGTTGCAGACAAAGCAACAGATATCAATCCAAAATTTGGCGAGCGGGAGGCCAAAACATCCCGAAAATTATGAGTAACGAAAAAGGAGAAGTTATAATGGAAAGCAAAAAAACATTCGTAAAGTCCAAGGCGGAAAAATTCGCCAAGATCTACGCAGTTTCTGTCAGCGCGCTGTGCTGCGCAGCTGCATCTGTCATGTTGATGAGCGGCAACCAATCTGGTCTGAATGCCTCGGCGCTGGAAGGAAGCACCGGCACAACAACCGCAAAGACAGAAGTCACCTGGGACACATCCCGTCCGCCGATGTGGTTCCTCGATCCGGAATATAATGCAACCGGTACAACGACCGGCGCAGATATGGTAATCGGCGCAACGACCGAAACAACTGCCGAGACAGAGG